>Ga0182738_1006751_pt1 | contig 11833 bp, 9 predicted proteins | sample eDN5th30CBELigMG_FD_128876 | JGI IMG/M metagenome (GOLD analysis project Ga0182738, IMG submission 128876) | Enriched Miracle-Growth compost microbial communities from Emeryville, California, USA - eDNA 5th pass 30_C BE-Lig MG (version 2)... ...
GCTGCGCGCGATCCGGGCCCAGCTCGGCACGATCCTCGGCCAGACCGAGGCGTGGCTGCTGATGCGCGGCATGCGCACGCTGTTCCCGCGGGTGCAATGGGCCTGCCGCTCGGCCGAGGCACTGGCGCAGAGGTTCGCCGCGCATCCCATGATCGAGGAGGTGCTCTATCCCGGCCTGCCCTCCTTCGCCGGACACGCCGCCGCGAAGAAGCAGATGACGGGCGGCTTCGGCGGCATGCTGTCGGTGAGGGTCAAGGGCGGCGAGCGCCTGGCGATCGCCACGGCGGCGCGGGTCGAGCTCTGGAAGCGCGCGACCTCCCTGGGTGGCGTCGAAAGCCTGATCGAGCATCGCGCCAGCATCGAAGGACCGGGCACGCCCTGCCCGCCCGACCTGCTGCGGCTGTCGGTCGGCGTGGAGGACAGCGGCGACCTATACGACGACCTCGACCAGGCGCTGAGGCGGGCGCACAACGCCTGATCGGTCGTTTTCCCCCCGGCGCGTAGCGTGGGGAGGAAAATGACCCTCGCGATCAGCACTCGTCGCGGCCGTCGGTTTCTTATCGGTGACACGTCCCCGGCGAAGCTGAGCTCGGCAAGAATCACAAGCTCCGAGCGCCGCGAACGACCTCACGCCAGCCGCGCGGGCCGTGTCTGATCGGTCGATGAGATGCTGCGGCGCTCGGGAGAGCACGAAGAACGGACCACAGGCCCCGTCGGTCCGGAGCGAGGCCGCGCGAAATCATTCGCTCAGGATGACAGGGCGAAGCCGTCGCGCAGCGGATCGTCGTCGTCGAACCGGAACCGCGCTTCGCCCGTGAAGTACGCGATACCGCCGACGTCGACGATCACTGCCCTGCGTGGGCCGACCGGAGGCGCCTCGCGCACGGCCGCTCCCGTGAAGACCGACCCGGTGCAGCTCTCGAACCGGCGCTGTTCGCCGATCCGCGCCTGACGGCGCGCCACCTGCAGGGCCATGCGCGCGCTGACGCCGCTGCCGGTCGGGCTGCGATCGATCTGACGGCCGGCGAAGATGCAGACGTTGCGGCTGGGTGTCCCGGCGCCGTCGCCGCCGTCGGTCAGGATCGTGCCGTAGAGGAAGGCGAGGTCGGGTTCGTCGGGGTGCTCGATCGGCACGGCTGCGGCGACCGCCTGCGCGATCTCCTCGCCGGCATCGACGATCGCCCGCACCGGCGACCGGCGCAGGTCGAGGCCGATCGAGTCGGCCGCCAGGAGCGCGTAGAACGCGCCGCCATAGGCGATATCGACCGTCACCGGTCCCCAGGTCGCGGTCGGCGCGACGCGGTCGAGGGCGTACGCAAAGGACGGCACGCTCTCGAAACGCACCCAGCCGTCGGCCGCGACCCTCGCGACCACGAGGCCGCAAGGACATTGCAGGCGCACCGTCGGGCCCTTCACCCGTCCGCTCTCGACCGCCCAGCGGGCGAGCGCGATGGTCGCGTGGCCGCACATCGTCGACCAGCCCTCGTTGTGCATGAACAGCACGGCGAGATCGGCCTCGGGATGATCCGGCTCGACCAGCAGCGCGCCGTACATGCCGTCATGGCCGCGCGGCTCGAGCATCAGGCCACGGCGCAGACGATCGAACCGCTCCTTCGCCTCGCGCCGCTTGTCGAGCAGCGTCCTGCCCGCGAAGCGCGGCCAGCCGTCGACGACGATACGCGTGGGCTCGCCGCCCGTGTGCATCTCGACGGTCGAGAGGATCACCCGAAGACCTGCGGCAGGGCCGCGCCGATGCGCTCGTTCATCATCTCGATCGAGCCGTCGGTGTAGGCGGCGATCTTGGCGCCCGCGAGGTGGCGGGCCAGCGGATAGTCGGCGCGCAGGCCGTTGGCACCCATCGCCTGGATGCAGTCGGCGATGCGCTGCACCGCCATGTCGGTCGCGAACTTCTTGGCATAGGCTGCCGGCAGCACGGCGTCCTTGCCCTCGTCGATCAGGCGCGCGGCGCGATAGGTCAGCAGCCGGGCGGCTTCGAGGTCCGCCGCGGCGTCGACCAGCTTCCAGCGCAGTCCCTGATGGTCGATCACCGCCTGCCCGAAGGTCTTGCGCTGCTGCGTGTAGCGCACCGCCGTCTCGAGCGAGGCCTGCAGCATGCCGCAGCACATGGCGGCGACGTAGGCCCGTGCGCCGTTGATGCCGGCCAGCGCCGCCTTGAAGGCGGCGCCCGGCGGATGCAGCACGGCCTCGTCCGGCGCGATGTAGTCGACCAGCCGGAAGCCGCCGACGCCGATCGCGTGGCCGCCGTGCAGCTCGAACGGCGGCTCGCGATGAAAGCCCGGCCGCTCGGCCTCGATCGCGAAGCAGGCGATGCCGCGATAGCCGTGGCTGCGATCGGTCTGGGCGTAGGCGACGGACAGGCCGGCGACGGCGGCGTTGGTGATCCAGGCCTTGGCGCCGTTCAGCTTCCAGCCGCCGTCGACCTGCTCGGCCTTCATCTCCAGCCCGCCGAAATCGCTGCCGACCCCGGGTTCGCTCAGGCCGGCGCAGCCGATCAGGTCGCCGGTCAGCATGCGCGGCAGCAGGCGGGCGACATGCCCGGGCTGGCCGTCGCGCGCGAAGCGGGCGCAGGCATTGTGATGGTTGATCAGCGCAAAGGCGAAGGCGAAGTCGGCCTTGGCGATCTCCTCGAACGCGCGCAGCTTGCAGGAGAAGGACAGCCCCTGCCCGCCGTGCTTCTTCGCCAGCTCGATGGTATTCAGCCCGGCGGCGCAGGCTGCCTTGATGGTCTCGAGGGGATAGCGCCGTTCCCATTCCCAGCGCGAGGCGTTGGGGGCGACATGGTCGGCGGCGAAGGCCCTGGCCTTGGCGACGACGGCGCGTTCTTCGGGGGTCAGGATCTCGTCCAGCATGGCGTTGAAATACACGATTGGCGCTTGGCGGCGCCAGCGGGCTCGCTAGAATGGTGCCAGCGCGGGTGTAGCTCAGGGGTAGAGCGTCGGCTTCCCAAGCCGTAGGTCGCGGGTTCAAATCCCGTCGCCCGCTCCAGTTTCTTCGGACAGGAACGGCGCTATGGAAACGGTCATCGCGACGCCGGTCGCAAGCGGCGACTTCGCGGCCGATTCCGCCGCCTTCGCCACCTACTGGCGCGGTATACCGCCCGAGCAGGCGGCGCGCGAGGCCCGATACGCTTTCCTGCGGCGCCATGCGCGTACGCTTTACGACAAGCTCACCGACGGCCGGCGCAAGTTCGTACGCCTCGAGCGGCTGGTCTATGACGCCGCCGCGTCGGTGCCGGGCCTCGCCCCCACGAAGGCCGAAGTCGACGCCGAGTCGGCGCTGAAGCAGTCCGAAAAGCGGGGCATCGAGATAGACCAGGGCATTCTTTGCAATCAGTTCCTCGCCGATCCCGAGTGCGGCCGGCATCTCTGCCACGCCATGTTGCTTCCGCGCGAGGAGTCGGCCGAGGCTCTCGCGAAGTTCCGCCGCGACGGAAAGCTCGATCTCGGCACGGCGAAGGTCGAGCGCCACGGCAAGGCCGCCGTGCTGCTGCTGTCGAACAGACGCTTCCTGAACGCGGAGGATAACGCGACCCAAGTCGCAACCGAGATCGGCGCCGACGTCTGCATCCTCGATCCCGACAGCCAGGTCGCGGTGCTGCGCGGCGACGTGGTGCCCTCCGGCAAGTATGCCGGCCGCCGCGTGTACAACGCCGGCATCAACCTGACGCATCTCTACCACGGCAAGATCCCGTTCCTGTGGTTCCTGATCCGCGACCTCGGCTTCGTGAACAAGCTGTTCCGCGGGCTCGCCAGGCCGGACGTGACACCCGACGAGGTTTCGGGCGATTCGATCGAGAAGCTGTGGATCTCGGCGATCGAGACCTTCGCCATCGGCGGCGGCTGCCAGATCCTGCTGGCGACCGATTTCAACGTCGCCGCGCGCGACGCCTACATGACCCTGCCGGCGCGCAAGGAAGGCATCATCCCGGCGATGTCGAACCTGCGCCTCGCGCGCTTCGTCGGCGACCGCATCGCACGCCAGGCGATCATGTACGAGCGCCGCATCGACTGCGATTCCGAGGTCGGCCGCATGATCTGCGACGAGGTGGTGGCGTCTGACGAGATCGACGCGACCATCTCGACGGTGATCGACCGCCTGACCGGCTCGGGCGCGGTCGGCGCGATCGGCAACCGCCGCGCGCTGCGGCTCGCCGCCGAGCCGTTCGACCTCTTCCGCCAATACGCCGCGCTCTATGCTCGCGAGCAGGCGCAGTGCCATTTCAGCCCGGCGCTGATCTCCAATCTCGAACTGTTCTGGAACGCGCAGAACAGGAAGGCGTAGTTCCAGCGAGGCTTCGCCTCCGACCGACGACCGCTGGCGAGGCTGCGCCTCTCGCCGCCGCGACGGCGTCGTACGAGGCGTTCGCGCGAAAGATCGATGCGCGTCGCCTCAGAAGTCGGCGGTCAACGCAAGGTGGAATGTCCGGGGGACACCCAGCGCAAGCACGCCCGACGAGCCCGATGCCCAATAGTCGTTGTCGAACACATTCTCGACGTTGAAGCGGGCGACGAGGGGCCGGCCTGGCGCCGCCGGATTGTCGAAGATGTAGCGCAAGCCGAGATCGAGCCGTGTCCAGTCGGGCAGCATGCGCCGCGGATAGGTCGTGTCGATGTATTGAGCGCCGGTGTAGGTAACGCGGCCGGTCACGGTCAGCCCGCGCACGAAGGGAAGGTCCCATTCGCCCGCGATGTTGAACTGCATTCCCGGCGAGGTCGGCGCGATCCAGCCGTCGGTGCGTCCGTCCTGCGTCCTGGCCAGCACGGCTTCGAGGAACATCACGCCACCGAGCAGGCGGACGGAGTCGATCGGCTCGCCGAAGAAATTCAGCTCGAGGCCGCGATTGCGCCGCTCGCCGGCGGGAATGACGGTGTTGGTGGCGACATCGGTGATGGTCGTCGGACGGGTGACCTGGAAGATGCTTGCCGTCGTCGTCAGCTTGCCCCAGTCGACCTTGACGCCGGCTTCGTATTGCGTGGTCTTGTAGGGTGGAAATACCGTACCCGCATTGGCAAAGGTCGGCCCGACCGTATCGCCCTGCTCGAGCCCCTGGATGAAGTTGCCGTAGACCGACACGTTCTCCCATGGCTTGACGAGGACTGTCACAGCCGGGCTGACGGCGTTCTGGTCGTATGAAGAAGTCTGTGCGCCGGTGACCACGTTGAAATTCCCGGCGCTGACTTGTTGGAACCGGCCGCCGACCGTCAACTGGATGCGCTTGTCGGCCATCGACACGGTATCGGCGAGGGACACGCCCGAGAGGGTCGTGACCGAGGTCTTGTTGGCGATGGGCGTCGCAAGATTGGGGCGGGCGACGACATTGGTGCCGTAGATGTTCGTCGCGAACGCCGCGCCGAGGACCGTGCCGTTGCCCGTGGACTGGGAGAATGTGCTCGCGGCCAAGGCAAGCTCGTGCTCGAACGGGCCGGTGTCGACCAGCGCGCGGAGGCCGGCCTGCGCGGTGGTCAGCGTGTTGTAGGTGCGCTGGCTGATCGGCGTCGACGTCGCGTTCCCGTAGAAGTTCGATGCCGTGACGGTGAAGCCCGCGAGCTGGTCTATGCGACTGTCGTGAGCGCCGACCGCCGCGTAGGCCGTGACGCGTTCCGTGATGTCGAATTCGCCCCGCAGGACACCGAACAGATCGCTGCGGCTGGAATAGCCCCACGGCTGACCGATGTTCTTGCGCGCATCCGGCGCCCACGGGAGGGGAACATTGGCGGCGAGCGCGACGAAGGGCACCAGACCACCGATGTATTGCGACTGATAGCCAAGGTCGGCCGCCAGGCGCACGCGATCGCCGCGAAAGTCCAGCCCCAGCACGCCGAGCCCACGTTGGTCGGAATTCCAGGCGATGTCGGTGTCTCCCGCCCGGAAGACACCGTTGAACCGGACACCGAACTGGTTGTCGGAGCCGAACCGCCTGGCCAGATCGACATGGCCGCCGAACTGCGCGGACGAAGAGTGGTTCGCGGTGAACTGCGTGAGCGGCGTGTCGGGCGCGCGCTTGGGCACGAGATTGATCGCTCCGCCGAGATTCTGCCCCGGCTGCATGCCGTTCAGCATGACACTCGGCCCCTTGAGCACTTCGACCCGTTCGGCCAACTCCGGCATGATCGAGACGAAGGGCAGCATGCCGTACAGGCCGCCATAGGCGATGTTCTGGTTGGCGACCTGAAGACCTCGGATGATGATGTCGTCGGAGCCTACGCCGCCATTGGGAAACACGGCACGCAGCGAGGGATCGTCGGCCAGCACGTCCCTGATCGTCTTCGCCTGCTGGTCCTGTGCCTTCTTCGCCGTGTAGCTCGTCTGGTTGAACGGCGTATCCATGACGTCGCGGTTGCCGAGCAGGCCGACCTGGCTCCCCTTCGCGACCTGGCCGCCCGCATAGGGTGGCGGCACGTTGCCGATCATCGCCTGCGGCGGCACGACCGCGCCCTGCACCTGAACCGGATCGAGCACCATCGCTCCCGACGACCCGGCGGCCTTGGTCAAGGTCACGGTGCTGGCGCCGGTGAAAGTGAAGGTCACGCCGGTGCCGGACAGGATCTGTCGTAACGCCTCGCGCGGCGACAGGGTACCGCTCACACCGGGCGACTGAAGGGTCGAGATGTCTCCCGTCCGATAGGCGAAGGAAATGACCGCCTGATCCGCGAAACGCTCGAGCGCCGAGGCGAGCGGTTGCGCTGGAATCGAGAAGCCGCGCGGCCTGTCGGCCTGCGCGATCTGCTCCGGCCTTGCCGCCGGATCGGTTGCCTGGGCCGGCACTGGCGCAGCAAGCCCCGCACATGCCGCCGCCGTCAGGACGACCAATCGAACCGTCATCGCCGGCCCAACACTCTTGCGCTCCATCTTTCCGTCCCTCAGCTCGACGCAACGGGCATCGGCGCAAGCGACGGCAATCGCGCGTTCTCCCCTCATTGCTAGACCGAGTGAGGCGGCCGCAACCGGTGCCGGTTGCGCAAAGAATCTTCAGCGGACGATCATCAGGTAGCCGGTCACACGCGTGACCGAGAGGCCATGCGTGGCCGCCAGCGCATCGATGCCGCCGTCGAGATCGGCGAGGGCGAGACGCGCCGTCACCCGGCCGTAGCGCGAGGCGTCGCCCAGCAGCACGATGCGGCCGGTGCGATAGCGGCCGATTTCGGCCAACGCCTCGGCGAGCGGCCGGTCGCGGATGACGATCGCCCCTTGCCGCCAGGCGACGACGGCCGACGCATCGACACCGTGCACCGCATCGGGCGGGGCGCCGCGCCGATAGCGCACCTGCTGGCCGGCCGCGACGCGGGTGCCGCCCTGACCCTCGACGACGGTGCTGGACGCGTCGGGCGACTCCACGCTCACGATGCCTTCGGTAACGGTGACCGTCGCTGTGCCGTCATCCGAGTCGCGCACCGCGAACGCCGTGCCCACGGCAGTCGTGCGTCCCCCGACGGCCAGGACCTGGAAGGGCCGCTGCGCGTCCTTGGCGACCTCGAAGTGCGCCTCGCCGTGCAGCAGCTTCACCACGCGGCGCTCCCCCCTATAGTCGACATCGATGGCACTGTCGGTGTTGAGGGTGACGACCGACCCGTCGGGCAGGGTTGCCGTGCGCCGGTCGCCCGTGGCGGTGCTGTGATCAGCCAACAGCCGTGTCGGCAGATGCGAGACCGAGGGCATCAGGACGAAGAACAGCAGACAGGCCGCCAGTGCCGCGCCCAGCGCCAGGCGTGGCCGTGGCCAGAAGAGCCGCCGCGGCCGTGCCGCCGGAGTCGGCGCATGGCGCGTCGGTGCGAAAGCGGGTTCGAGGGCGTCGATGCCGGCCCACAGCGCGCGTACTTCTTCATAGGCCGCGCGATGGCGTGGATCGGCGACGCACCACGCCTCGAAGCGCTGCCGCTCGGCCGGCGGCACCTCGGGCTCGCTCAGACGCAGGAACCAGTCCTGCGCCGCTTCGTCGATCGCCTTGGCGATCGCTGGATCGGCTTCCTTTGGTTCGCTCACCGTCGACTGCTTACCCGTGCGGAACGTTCTTCCAGTTTATAGACGAGTGGGCCGGCTATTCTTGCCCGTCTCCATCGATGCCGGCGCGAAAACGCCGGCGGGCCTCGAGCAATGTCGCCATGACGAACTTCAGGTCGCGATAGACCGAGGTGAGGCCGAGTCCGAGCAGAGCCGCGATTTCGGCCTGCGACTTGCCTTCATATCGGTTGAGGTGGAACACCTGGCGGCAGCGCTCGGGCAGCGTGGCAACGGCGGCTTCGAGGAAGCGCAGCTCGGCGTGGGCCATGGCGTGGCGCTCCGGCGTCAGCTCGTCGGACTGCCGCCACACCGAATCGCCTGCCTCCTCCAGGATCTCGCCGCGCCGGCGCTCGACGCGCAGATGATCGGTGGCGAGGTTCGCCGCCATGCCGAACAGGTAAGCCTTGCGGTCGCGGATTTCCGGATGGTCCGTGCCGCCCCGGAGCTTCAGATAAAGATCATGCGCGATATCGGAGGCGAGATGGGCCGAGCCCAGCCGGCGCGCAAGGAAGCGCCGCAACTCCCATTGGTGCTCGCGATAGGCCTGCAACAGCATCGATTCATGCATGAACGGAAGAGATCCCAAACGGCTTGACATTGGAGACTATCGAGAATGAGAATCGTTCTCAATTCAGATATCGCGTGCCTCCTAGCCTGCCGTCTGTGTCATGACCTCGGCTCCCGCCGCGCTCGCCTTGTCCGCGGCACAGCCGATGCCGTGGCCAGCACGTCGAGAGCAAGCTGGAGGATGATCAGCCGTTCATCCCGAATGAAGCCATCTGCATCCGGCAGGAGCGTCCTGCCGAGGGGGAGCAGATCCCTCGATTCACCCCGCTTCGTTCCGTTCCCGTCGGGAAGACGGCGGCATCGTCCGGCTTCTAGTGCTCCCTGGGCGCGTGCTTGCCGAGGATACGCTGGAGGGTACGGCGGTGCATATTGAGGCGCCGCGCCGTCTCAGAGACGTTGCGGTCGCACTGCTCGAACACGCGCTGGATATGCTCCCAGCGCACCCGGTCGGCCGACATCGGGTTGGACGGCGGCGGCGGCAGCTTGCGGCCGTGCGCGGTCAGTGCCTGCTCGATGGCGTCGGCGTCGGCCGGCTTGGCGAGGTAGTCGACCGCGCCTTCCTTCACTGCCGCAACCGCAGTGGCGATGTTGCCGTATCCGGTCAGCACGACGATGCGGATGTCGGGCCGCGCCTGGCGCAGCGGTCCGACCAGTTCCAGCCCGTTGCCGTCGCCCAGTCGCAGGTCGAGCACGGCGAAGGCCGGCGGTCGCGCGGTCTGGGCCAGCGCCTCGGCGACCGACCCCACTGCCGTCACGATGAAGCCCCGCAGCTCCAGAGCCCGCGCGATCCGATTCCGGAAAGCCGCATCGTCGTCGGCGATCAGGAGCGTCCGCTCTTTGGCATTCGTCGCACCAGCGAGGACGGGTGAGACGGGGCGGGGGGCGCCGATGTCGCTCATGGCCTCTCCTTTGGACATTTTGCCGCTATGTAGCCTTGAAGACCGGGTTTGGCCAGCGCACGGCCACGGCGGCTCCCCCCGATCCCGCATCGCGGTTGCCGAAGCTCACCGAGGCACCGGTCCGTTCCAGCAGCGTCTTGGCGATGAAGACCCCTAGACCCATGTGCCCTCCAACACCCTGGCGCGTGGAAACGAAGGGCGTCCCGAGTTCGTCCAGCAGGGCTTCCGAGAACCCCGGGCCATCGTCCGACACCTCGACCTCGGACCACTCCGTCGTCCATCGCATGGCAATATGGACCTCACGGGTGGCGAACGACACCGCGTTCTGAACGATATTGCCGATACCCTGCATGATCTCTGGGCTGCGCAGCTGGATCGGTGCGCCGACCGGCGCGGCCTCGCCGACCGGCCCTGCCTCGAAGGTAATGGCGACGCCATCGCGCTTGTAGTTCTGCGCCGCGGCTTCGATCAGCGCCGGCAACGGCACCAGCACGTAGGCGTCCGACACGTCGCCGGCCGGATCGACCGACAGCCGCGCGAGGATCGAGCGGCAGCGGTCGGACTCGGCCGACAGGAGCTCGACATCCTCGCGCAGCGGATCGTCCGGCTCGACCTCGCGCAGCATCTCCTTGGCAACGACGGCGATTGTCGACAGCGGCGAGCCGAGCTCGTGCGCCGCCGCCGCCGCCAGCGCGCCGAGCGCCGACATGCGTTGCTCCTGCGCGAGGGCGGCCTGCGCGGCCAGCAGGGCGGCGTTCATCTGGCGCGCCTCTTCCGCCAGCCGCCAGCCATAGATCGTGACCAGCAGGGTCGTGAGGCTGAGCCCGGCCCAGGCGCCGGCCTGGTAGATCTGGGGAAACTCGGGCGGCGTGCCCGTCCAGGGCAGCGGCTGATGCAGCACGCCGACCAGGCCGATGCTGACGATCGTCAGCATCGAGAGGGCGATGTTGCTCGCCAGCGACAGGATGGTGGCGCCGATCGCGACCGGCGCCATCAGCAGCAGCGAGAACGGGTTGGTGAGGCCGCCGGTCAGGTAGAGCAGCACGGCAAGCTGCACGATGTCGAAGGCAAGGAAGATCGTGGCCTCGCGATCGTCGATGCGCGCCGAGGCCGGGCGGCCGAGGCTGACCGCCAGGTTGAGCAGCGCCGACAGCGCGATGGTGCCGCCGACCGGCAGCAGCGGAAGGGTGAAGCCCAGGCCCCAATGGACGACGGAAACGGTGAAGAGCTGGCCGGTCACGGCCGCCCAGCGGATCAGCACCAGCGTGCGCAGGCGCACGCCGCCGCGTGGCGGCAGGCCCGGGCTCGACGAGGCCAGCGGCGCGGGATCGGCGGGCGGCGAGGATGGCTCGGCGCGCGCGCCCATCGGCTACTCCTCGATCATGAGATGCTTGCGGTGCACCGTGATGAAGAGCGGGATCCTGCGCTGCTGCGTACGATCGGGCGGCTCCTTCACCAGCCGGCCGATCTCGCCCAGGATCAGCCCGGTGATGGTCGGCAGCGGCAGTTCGCGCGCTTCGTCGAGCTGGACCCAGCGGATGTCGCCCATCTCGCTCGAAGGACGGATCTCGCCGCTCGCGTCCTCGGCCCGCGCCATGAAGAAGCGTGCATTGAACCGGCGCGGCCGGCCGGGCGGCGTGACGGCGCGCGCGATCAGGTCGAGGGAGTCGAGGGCCGGCGCCAGCCCCTGGTCGAGGAAGCCTTTCCAGTGCTCGCCGTAGTCCTTCTTCGGCGCGCCGCCGGCGAGCGGCTTGCCGAGGATCAGCCCGCTCTCCTCGAAAGTCTCGCGGATCGCCGCGACGCCAAGCGCGTGTGCACGCTTCTCGGTCGCCGCGTTGAGGAGCCGCGCCTTGACGTGCGGGTCGAACGACGTGGCGACCGGGACATGGGCATCCGGCTTGTCCACCCGTCCGCCCGGAAAGACGTAGCGGTTGGGCATGAAGGCCGACTTGGCTGCGCGGCAGCCCATCAGCACTTCGGGCGTCCCGCCCTTCATGCGCACCAGGATCAATGTCGCCGCATCGCGCGGCCGCATGTAGGGGTAGGTCTCCTCGACCTTCTCGACCGGCCTCTCCTGGCCGGGTGTCAGCGGGATATCGCCGTGGACATAGCCTTTGTCGGTGCCGCGCACGACGGCACCATCTGGAATGCGTGGTTTGCTCATTGAGCGACGATAGAACATCTCTCGCCCCGAGCGAAGCGAAGGACAGGATCCGGCGACATCGTCATTGGACCGGTCGCGGTAGGGACGCCCGTCACCGAGCGCCCCCCGCACAGAACCCGGCGTGCCCAATTAAGGCACCGGGCTCCCACCTCGGGTGATGACGGCAAAGTGTACGCGAGCCGTA
>Ga0182738_1006753_pt1 | contig 11831 bp, 10 predicted proteins | sample eDN5th30CBELigMG_FD_128876 | JGI IMG/M metagenome (GOLD analysis project Ga0182738, IMG submission 128876) | Enriched Miracle-Growth compost microbial communities from Emeryville, California, USA - eDNA 5th pass 30_C BE-Lig MG (version 2)... ...
ATCGGCGATGACGCGCCGCCGGTCTTCCGGGGCGCGCCCCGGAAGACCGGCGGCCGCAGCACCTGGGGAAGATTCAAACGGCACTATTGGGGAGTATTGCTCCGGTACCGACACTAACATCGGCAATCGTCAACAGGAGCCGCCGGTTCTGCCCCTCATGGAGAAGCCGCACATAGATGAGAACATGATGCTCGTGGCCGTCGGCGCTCTTTTGACGCCAGATCGTCCTTGCATCGCAATGGCCATCGAGGCCAAGAATTGCTGCGGCAAAGCGTCGAGCGTCGTTCTGCACATGCATGTCGCAGGCTTTCCTCGACAGCAGCTCAGCCATGTCCAAGCCATAGAAGGTGCACGCGGCCTGGTTGGCTTGTATGATGTCGAGACTGTCGCCGTCGCATAGGAGCATTGGCATCGGGTTGGCATCGAACAATTGGCCGAGCCAATCCTCACGCTGCTTCAACTCCGTGATGTCGATGCGCATGCCAATGGCCCCGCCATCCGGCGTTCGTCGATCATCGTGCCGTAGCCATCGTCCGTCGCGAAGTTGCTGTTCTTCCTGTGAGACAGGACACCGAAATTTTTCCATCCTTTCAATAAGCCATGTTTCTTTATCTTCAACGACCTCCCGCATTTCGTCGCCGGCAAGGCTGATCCTTAGAATATCCTCAAATGGCATGCCGGGCTGCAGGTAATCGGCAATGTCGCTGTAGAGTTCTGCGTATTTCTGGTTCCAGAGGACATACCTGTCCTCGGCGTCGAAAACGCAAACGGCTTGAGGCAACATTTCGATGATGGAATGCAAGCGGATGTCGGCCGTGGGAATATCTAGTTGGCGTACCTTTCGCTCGGCTTCGATGAAGAGCGTAGTCATCGTTCCCGAGGCTGTCTGCCAGTCCACCCATCTCACCCGCGCGGACTTTTCATGGCCTGAACCTTCCCCGATGCGACACGGCGAGGCCTGGGATGGCGGCGGCCAATCAGGCAGAAGCATCTCTACCGAGAGACCGTCGAGGCTATCTCGAGGATGGAATAGTCTGCGCGCCGCAATGTTTGCAAATACGACTATGCCGGCAGCATCAAGGACAAACGCCGCCGTCGGACAAGCCTCGAGAGATACGACCATCTCAGTGCTAAGCATCATCTCTCCAAAGATCGCTGCCTTAATTAAAAGGCTGCGATCTCGAAACAATATCCTTCGATGGTAAAGAAGATGTTCCGATCCTCTGCCATTACATGGCTCCGGTTGCGCGGAACACTCCCACCATGGATGCCCGCCGTGTTCCTGGATATAAGTCTATCAATGTCCGCCGACCCCTGAAAATGCCGCATGCTCCTTGTCGTGCAGGGCGAAGCGGTCGAGCATATGCGCGCTTGCCTCGTTGACGCCTATGACGGCGACATCCACGCCTTGGCGGCGGTATTTAAGGACGATCTTGTCGAGCGCGCCAACCGCGGTGATGTCCCAGAGGTGCGCGTCAGCCACGTCTATCGTGACCTTGCGCAGCGGTTCGTCGAAGTCGAAGGCCGCGATGAAACTCTCCGACGAGGCGAAGAAGATCTGGCCGTCGACGTGATAGGTCCGCTCGGTTCCCTCCGCATTTAACGTGGAGCGGACATGGAAGAGCTTTGCCACCTTGCCGGCGAAGAAGACGCCGGAAAGAAGCACGCCGACGAGAACGCCCTTGGCAAGGTCATGGGTGCCGACCACCGTTGCGACGGTTGCCAGCATGACGATCGAGGATGACGGCGGATTGCGGCGAAGGTCGAGGATCGAGCGCCAGGAGAAGGTGCCGACCGAGACCATGATCATCACGGAGACGAGCGCGGCCATCGGAACGATGCGCACGAGATCGTCGAGCACGAGGATGAGGAACAGCAGGAAGGCGCCGGCCACGAAAGTGGAAAGCCGGCCGCGCCCGCCCGAGGCGATGTTGATCCCCGACTGGCCGATCATGGCACAGCCGCCCATGCCGCCGATGAGGCTGGAGGCGATGTTGCTCGCTCCCTGTCCGATGCATTCCTGGCTCTTGGAACTCGGCGTATCGGTCAGGTCGTCGACGATCTGCGCCGTCAGCAGCGACTCGAGCAGGCCGACGGCAGCGAGCGCGACGGAATAGGGGAAGATGATTTGCAGGGTCTCGAAGGTGAACGGCACCTGCGGCAGGGCGAAGACCGGGAAGGCCGAGGGCAGTTCGCCGAGATCGCCCACCGTGCGGATGTCAAGGCCGCCCCACCAGGCGATGCCGGTTAAAACGAGGATGGCGACGAGCGGTGAGGGGATCGCTTTAGTGACGTAGGGGAAAAGGTAGATGATCGCCAGGCCCCCGGCGACCATCGCATAGGTGAGGCCCGGCACGCCGATCAGCTCGGGCAGCTGCGCCATGAAAATGAGGATGGCGAGCGCGTTGACGAAGCCGGTGATGACCGAGCGGGAGACGAAGCGCATCACGCGGCCGAGTTTGAGAAGCCCGGCGGCGATCTGGATGAGGCCCATGAGCAAGGTGGCGGCGAAGAGATAGTCGAGGCCGTGATCCCTGACGAGCGAAGCCATCAGCACGGCGGTGGCGGCCGTCGCCGCCGAGATCATGCCCGGCCGGCCGCCGAAGAAGGCGGAGGTGCAGGCGATGGCGAAGGAGGCGAAGAGCCCGACCTTGGGATCGACGCCGGCAATGACGCAAAAGCCGATCGCTTCGGGAATGAGGGCCAGCGCGACGACGATGCCGGAAAGGATGTCTGCGCGAACGTTCGAGAACCATTGGCGCTTGTAGATCGTGGGATTGAACATGAAGAAGTCCGCAAGAGTAGTGCATCCAGGCCGGGGGATCGTCCGGCATGTGAACTGGTTTGATGCTTTTGCGTTGTCTGGCGGATCGGCGGCCAGAAGAGCCACCCGGAGTTTCACCGGGTCCAGGGTGAATGGCCCGTTATAGAAAATGTTACGCAGCGGTCAACGGCGATTTCGCACAAGATGCATTTGAATGGGGAGGACCGGCGGTTGAGGCCCGTGCCAGAGGTCTGTTTTCGATCCTCAAGCAAGATTAACCGGCAAAAATTTCGGCCTGCCATGCTTGCAATGCCGGCACCGAACAGACCCTGCTTTTGGCATTGCCTGCGCGGTAAGAACCGCCTCGATGACGGCACAGCTCTTTTGAAAAGGTGCCTCCAGTTCGATTAACACTGGATTCAGATAGGTATAACCACTAAATGTGGACGCGGCGTGTGCTGCGTGCGCTACGGGTTCCCCGAAATCGACGGAGATTTCGATCAACCTTCCAATGAAGGAGTGCGAACCCATGTCTTCACCGGTTCTCAAAGGCCGCATCCAATCGACTCTTCGTCAGTTTCTCGATGCCGAGGCCTCAGGCGGTATCGTCCTGATGGCAGTTGCAGTTCTTGCCATTGTCACCGCAAACTCCGCCCTGGCGGAGGAATATTTCCATCTCCTCCATGCTTATATTGGGCCACTCAGCCTGCAGCACTGGATCAACGACGCCTTGATGGCCGTCTTCTTTCTACTAGTGGGCCTTGAGATCAAACGCGAGATGCTTGACGGTCAACTGTCAAGTTGGAGCCGACGTATTCTTCCGGGCGCGGCGGCGGCGGGTGGCATGGCCGTTCCGGCGCTGTTCTATCTCTATTTCAACTGGAGCGATCCGGCGGCGGCGCGAGGATGGGCTATTCCGACGGCGACGGACATTGCCTTTGCTCTCGGCGTGATCTCCCTGTTCGGCTCGCGCGTCCCTGCATCGCTGAAAATCTTCCTGGCGGCGCTCGCCATCATCGATGATCTCGGGGCGGTGGTCGTCATTGCTATTTTCTATACCGCAGATCTGAACCTCATGGCGCTTTGTGCAGCCGTAGCGATTCTGGCCGCGCTTTATGGTCTCAACCGCATGAGAGTCATTATGCTCTGGCCCTATCTGGCGCTTGGCGTGGTGCTCTGGGTCCTTGTATTTGCTTCAGGTATTCATGCGACGCTCGCGGGTGTCATGTTGGCTTTGACGATCCCTCTGAAGGCGACGCCCGGCATGCCCGAGGCAACGCCTGCGCAATCGCCGCTACATAAGCTCGAACACACGCTTCATAGGCCGGTTGCATTCATCATCGTGCCGATCTTCGGCTTCGCGAATGCCGGTGTCTCCTTCGCCGGCGTGACCATGGACGTGCTCGGCGAACCGATCACGATGGGCGTCGCCGCCGGGCTGCTGTTCGGCAAGCTCATCGGTGTCCTCGGCACGGTCGCCCTTCTGGTCAAGCTCGATTTCGCGGACCTGCCGGCACAGGCGAGTTGGGGCCAGTTAATCGGAGTTGCCCTTCTTTGCGGGATCGGCTTCACGATGAGCCTGTTCATCGGCCTCCTCGCCTTCAGTGATCCAGTCGTCCAGGACCATGTAAAGATCGGAATCCTGACGGGATCGGTGATCGCTGGCGCACTCGGAGCTATTTTCCTCGGTCTGTTCGGCAGGCGAACGAAACGTGTTGATCTTCACGTACAGTAAATCTGTGCACTTTAGCCCACTGGGTCGGTGCGCTTGAAAAGCGCGCCTGCGCGCTGGACAACGTTAAGATTTCTTTCCAATGTAGCTTCGTTGGGAAAGGATCACGCTATGGACGTCAGTAAGAACCTTGATGTTGCCACGCGTCTCGGCACGGTGATCGGCATCATGCTGAGCGCGGTTATCTATGGACTGGCGATCGGTCCGCTGATCTATCACTACATGCGTTGAAAGGGGCGGACTGGAGTGCTCGGCTGCCGCTTGATGCCGGTTCTGTGTCTGCTGGGCAAGGGGGCATCGATGGAAAAAGCGCCAGCTCGTACACCGCGATGAACGCAATGGCAGACAGCTTGATTGCAGTGTGTCAGCTTCGCCAGAAGCGTGGTGTCAGGACCACGAGCATGGTCAGCACCTCGAGGCGTCCGAGAAGCATCATGAGGGATAGAAGGCAAAGGGCCGGATTGGAGATCGTCGAAAAGTTTCCTGCGGGACCGACAACAGGACCGATGCCCGGACCGACGTTGGACAACGTCGTGATAACGGCGGAGATGGACGTCAGGACATCGTAGCCCATTGCGGTCATTGCAAGACTCCCGATTGTCCAGAGCGCGAGATATGTCGTGAAAAACAACATGACGCTTCGTTGTAGATCTGCATTCACAGTCATCTTGCCATATCGCATAGCATGAATGCCGTCAGGATAGATCAGTTTGTAAAGCCCCGTTCGGATGGTGTTGAAAAGAATGATGAAACGGTAGGCTTTGATGCCGCCAGCGGTTGAACCCGAACATCCGCCAATGAAGGTCATAAAGAAGGCCATTGTGACGACGAATGGCCCCCACAGAGTGTAATCGTCGCTGGCAAAGCCGGTCGTCGAAAGTATCGAAGCGACAGCGAAGAAGGAATGGGCAAGCGCCGTATGGAAGGGCACGCCGTTCTGCAGACGATGATAGACGGCGATCGTCATCGAGAAAGCCGTGAGATAGGCGAGGAATACACCGATCTGAGGATCGCGAAGCGCATCGAGACGCCTCCGTACCATGAAGACGATTAGACCGGAGAACGGCAGGCTACAGACCGTCATGAAGAAAGTTGAAGTCCACAACAAGGGTTCGCTGTTGAAATAGCCGAAGGAAGCGTCATGGGTCGAGAAGCCGCCGGTCGCCACCGTCGCCATGGCATGGTTGATAGCATCGAAGCGACTCATGCCGAGAACGGTATAGAGGAGCATGCAGGTGATGGTGATCAGCACGTAGACGAGGACGAAGGCGCGTGTGAAGCTGGCGATTCGAGCGAAGGGTTTGTCATTGGTGTCGGAGGATTCCATCTTGAAGAAGGAGATGCCCCCGACGCGTAGATAGGGCATGACGAAAAGACCGAGTGCGACAATGCCGATGCCGCCAAGCCAGTGCAGCAGCGAGCGCCAAATCAAAATGCCGGGGGGGACATTGTCGAGACCCACGATTACAGTTGACCCCGTCGTCGTGATTGCGGAGATCGACTCGAACAATGCCTTCGCGAATCCCAGTTTCAGCGAAGACAACATGAACGGGACGGCGCCGACTAGCGAGAAGACAAGCCAAAGCACGTTGACAAGAAGAAAGCCCATTTTCCGGTTGAACGGTGGTGGTCCCGAACGTGTTGCGGCCGCCGATATCAGACTGAACCCGCCGACGATGGCGGCTGATAAGGCAAAGACTTTCCAATCGGCGTGACGGAAATACAAGTCCGTAAAGGCTGGCACCAGCATGGCGGTTGCCAGATAGAGTCCGCAGATCGATGCAATGTTGATGACGGATCGATAGATCGTGGCGTTCAAGACTAGCTTCCTGCGTCCCAAGACGGACTGCTGACTGTTAGGACAAAGCACGCTCCGGCGCCAGCATGAAGGTTGTCGGCACTCATCCGCGGCGTCTCGATTTGCCTCAAGACATGGAACTACGCGGTCTGGCGGTCCTCGATCGTATCCCTATCATCGAGCGCTCCGTGGCTTGATCGCCCTTCGGTCCGATCAGGTTCCGGCGAAGATGGGGGATTGCTCAGTCCCACCATTGCCATCGTCGTCGGCCGCATTTGCGGTGTGCGCAGGGGCGTCGAGCTTGTAGGATAACAAACTACCGTGGAAACCGCGCCGCAAACTGCTCGAACAGGTCCGTCGCGCCGACCTGCCCGCCTTTCAGCAGGAGGACGGTTCCATCAAGCGGCGTGCCGCCCGCATGCCCACGGCAGATCGCAACGCCCGGGCCCGCTCGTTCGATGAACGAAAGGCTCCGGAACCCGAGCTGTTTCACGAGCGCGCTGGATGTATCGCCGCCGGCCACCGCGATGCCTGCGACATGGCACTGGTTCAGGATTGAGCCCGTCAGCCGGGCCATCCAATCGGACAGCGCGATCGGCGTCGTGCCATAATCCAGATCCGGTCTCAGGTTGATCATCACATTCGCACCCGCCTCGATCCGGCCGGCGCATCGGCTTGCGAGCTCTTCCGGATGGCCGAGGTCCTCCCGCTGGAGCGCGAGACGTTCATAGCTGCCGGCCGCCGCTATCTGATTGGCCGTCGCGGACGAGCGGCTGCCGGCTACGGCGAGGACCGGGCCGCGTTCCCATCTAGCTGGGATCGTGCGCGGTTCAATCGATGGTTCCGCAGGGAAAAGTGCTTCGGCCACGCTGCTGGCGCCGACAAGGAGCATAGGCTCCTCTTGGTCGTCGATTTCCATCAGTCGCCTGCCCAGACGATCGATATCCTGCCGTTCGATCGCGTCGACCAGGGTTCGGTCCGTCTTCAGGGCTCTATCCAACGTCTTGCGGCCGGTCAGCGAAAGACCTTCCAGGCCCTGCCTTGCCAGGTGGATCCGCAGGTCGGCCTCGTCCATTGGCGTGACCGGGTGATGACTCATGATGGGGTGCCGGTCGATCCGGTACACCTCATCGTCCGGCGCGCGCGCGAAGAGCGTCCCGAAGAGGCAGTAGCGTCCGAGACTCGGCTGACCGCCGACCACGATCGTCCGGGACGGGGCAAGCGTTGCTTCAAGCGTCTTCACGGCAGCGCCGATGCTACCGGTCTGCGGCGCCGAATCGAAGGTGGAGCAGATCTTGTAGTGCACGAACCGTGGTGAAAGCGTGCGCAGGGCAGGTGCCATCGCACCCAGCCGCGTGGCAATGTCCTCGGGCGACCGGGCCCTGAGATCGGTCGCTATTCCAACGGCGTCGAGGTCTGCGGTCTCCTCGGCCTTCGGCATGTCCAGGAACAGGCGCGCCTTCGCGCCGCGCTCCGAAAGCGTCGCCAGCGTGTCCGACGCGCCCGTGAAGTCGTCGCCGATGAACACGATCCGCGCCATTCTAGGAACCGAAGAATCGCAGGGCGGCCGCAAGTTCGCTCTGCGAAGATGAGGCGCTTTCAAGGGTCTGGCCGAGGCAGATGGCGTCCCAGGCCTGGCGCAGGCTACGGACGCCGGCAGCCGGGCCGTCGGGATGGGCGAGAATGCCGCCGCCCGCCATGAACATGAAGTCGGCGGAGCCCGCCGCATCGAGCGTCACCGGCAAGGTGCCGGCCCACTGGCCGGACGAAAACGCCGGCATGACGATATCGCCGTCGCCGGAAGCGTCGGCCGCCAGCGGCTGAAGGCAGCGGCGCGCCGCGGCTTTCACCTCTTCCGCCGCGTCGGAGAATTTTCCGCCGATGCCGTGGACGTGCATATGGTCGACGCCGGTGAGCCGGTAGAGCGCCTGATAGGCGTCGAAGCCGATGCCGAGCGCCGGGTGGCGGGCGAGAGCCCCATAACCGTTGCGGTGGCCGTGGACGGCCAGCCCTGTCGCGCCGCGCAATGTCTGCATTGCAGACAGGCCGCACCAGTTGAGGCTCGCCATGACGCAGGAACCGCCTTCTCGCTCGACCAGCTCGGCATGGCGGCGCATCGCGTCGGTCTCGTCAGTGATGTTGAAGGCAACCATCACATGCTTGCCGGTTCTGTCCCGGTGCGCCCGGACCTTGGCCATCACGGCCGGCACGCGCTCGGCAATCGGGGCATGGTCCGGATTGGCGCAGACCTCGTCGTCCTTGATGAAGTCGATGCCGGCCTCACACAGAAGCTCCGCGACATCGGCGATCTCGTGCGAGCGCATGCCGACATTGGGCTTGATGATCGTGCCGAATAGCGGCCGGTCATGGACATCGGTTGCGCGGCGCGTTCCGGAAACGCCCATGGCCGGCTGCTCGAAGCGGTTGCGATAGGCCTGTGGCAGCGCGACGTCGATGAGCTTCAGGCCGGTCACCTCGCCGAGATCGTAGAGATTTCCGGAAACGGTCGCTGCAAGCGTCGGCAGGTTGGCGCCAATATTCGCCATGGGAAAGGCGACACGCACATGGGCGCGCCGCCAGGGCCCGCCGATGGCCTTGCGCTCGAGATAGGCGCTTGCAAGGCTGGGCACTTGGGCAGGCTCCAGCTCCTTGATGGAAAGGACCTCGGCGGCGGCGCGCTCGCGCAATTCGTCGGTCTCGTTGGCGACGCGCACGAAGGTGCCGCTCGACTGCTCGCCGGCCATGATGTCGGCGATCCTGCGAGGATCGAGCGGCGTCTCTATCAGGTAGGACGCCTCTATGCGTTCGGCGCTCATGCTCAGATCGCCGACAGGTCGGGGAAGGGCCTGACGGCGTCGCTGCCGTCCCAACCTTCCGATGCCGCGCGAATGAGGTCGAACATGCGGCCCTTCGGCCCCATGACCTCCGAGAGCTCGATCACCGTGCCCGGGTGGGCCTCGCGGTCGAAATAGCAGAAGCGCCCGTTCTCCCCGACCTTGCCGCTCATCCTGACCTTGAAGCCTTCGGCTTCCATCGCCGCGAGGTCGGTATCGTATTGCTGCGTCCAGTAGGCGACATGCTGAAGCCCGCGATGGCCCGCCTGCCGAAAGTCGCGATACATCGACGGCGCGTCGTTGCGGCACTGGATCAGCTCGACCTGGACATAACCACTGTTGGCGAGCGCCACCGAATTATGCACGTCGTAGGATTTGCCGTCGTAGCGGTAATCCTCGATCGGCACGCGCGGATTGTAGTACCAGGGACCGACGCCCATCACGTCGTACCAGTGCTTCATTGCCGCTTCGATGTCGTCGACGACGTAGCCGAGCTGGCGGATTGGCCCGAGAAATTTGCTCATGGAAGTGTCCTATTGAGAAATGAGATGCGGTAGCCAGGTGGACACCGCGGGTACGACCGTGACCACAAGCAGCGATAGGATCAGCGGGATGAAGAATGGCAGGACGCCGCGCACCACCGAATGAACCGGCATCCTGGCAATGATCGACACCATGTAGAGGCTCATGCCCACCGGCGGCGTCAGCAGGCCAACCATCAGGTTGAGCACGAAGACAATGCCGAGCTGGAGTGGATCGACGCCTGCCGCATGCAGGGTGGGTGCGACGATCGGCGCGATGATGAGGATGGCGGCAATCGATTCCAGGAACATCCCGACGATCAGCAGCAGCAGGTTGACCATCAGCAGCAGCACGAAAGGGCTGTCGGAAAGGCCGAGCAGCAGGGCGCCGGCCTTGGCGGGCACCTGGTCGAGCGTCAGCACCCAGGCGAACACGGCGGCCGTCGAGACGATGAAGAGGATGCTGGCGGTCGCCTCGACCGTCTCCCTCAAACCGTCCAGGATCGCCTTCAGCGTGAGCGAACGGTAGATGAAGGCGCCGATGAGGAGCGCATAGGCGACGGTCACGCCGGCGACTTCCGTCGGGCCGAAATAGCCGCTGAGCAGGCCGCCGATCAGAATAAGCGGCGCAAGCAGCGCGGGGAAGGAGATCACGGCTTTTGCGGCGACCTCACGCACCGTCGGCTTCACGGTATCGCGGGGCAGGTCGTAAAGGCGCGCCATCACGGCGACCTGAAGCATGAGGAACAGGGTGATCAGGATCGCGGGAACGACGCCGGCGATGAGCAGTTGAACCGCCGAAACGTTGGTGACGCTGGCATAGATGATGATCGGAATGGATGGCGGGAAGATCGGGCCGATCGTCGCCGCGGCGATGGTCAGGCCTGCCGCGAAGTTCTTCTTGTAGCCCTGCCGGACCATCTCGTCGATCTGAATCCTGCCGAGCGCGCCGATGTCGGCCAGCGCCGCTCCGGAAACGCCGGAGAAGATGAGGCTCACGAGGATGGCCACTTGGGCGAAGGAGCCGCGGATGCGCCCGACCAGCATGCGGATCAGGTCGAAGATGTGTTGTGTCACGCCGATCGCGCTCAGCAGACTCGCGGCCAGGATGAACAGCGGCACCGCCAGCAGCGGCGTTGAGTCGAGCGCGTTGACGCCACGCTGTGCGAGCACATGGATCGGCAGTCCGTAGGCGAGGATCGTGATCGCCGACGACAGGCCGAGCGCGACCGCGATCGGCGCGCCCACGATGAGCGCGGCGGCGAAGAGGGCGATGAGGAGCAGGCTCATGACGGCGAAACCCCGGGCTCATCGTGTGACAGGTGGGCGCCGCGCAGCAGGGCTGCTATCCGGGCGACGGTGATGATCGTGAGTAGCGCCAGTGCGATCGCCGCCGGCGTGTAGTAGACCCAGTTCGGAATGCCGAGGGTGGGCGTGGCGAACTTCCAGGCGCGCGACAGGAAGGCGTAGATCGACCACACGGAGATTGCGCCGAAGGCAAGGACCATGATCTCGACAATCAGGGCGCAGGCCCGCCGGCCGGCGGGCGGCAGCATGGTCGGCACCATGTCGACGGCGACATGGCTGCCGCGCAGTGCCAACAGCGGCACGCCGAGGAAGACGAGCGCCACGCCGCAGAAGCGCGAAAGCTCGTCTGCCCAGGGCATGCCGAGGTCGAAGAGGTTCCGGCCCAGGACCTGAGCGACGATGAGTATGCTCATCATGGCAAGCAGGAGGATACCGAGATTGAGGCAAGCCCTGGATATGGTCGCCAATAACCTGCCGCCCGGCATGCCTGCCGTTTCGTTCATCATCTGATTGTCCTTTCGGGCCGGATGAGGATCAGGCGATCGCCTTGATCTTCTCATAGAGCGCGCCGAACTTCTCGCCGAAACGTTCCTCGACGACCTTGCCGACCGAGGCGCGGAAGGCATCGACATCGAGGCCTTCTGCAGGGCCGATCACCTTCATGCCCTTGTCGCGCAGCGCCTGGGTGTCCTTTTCCTCGTTGTCCTCGATCGCCTTGGTGGCGCGGTCGCGGATTTCCAGCGAGGCCTTCCCGACGGCGTCCTTCTGGGTGTCCGACAGGCCCTGCCAGGCGTCTTCGTTCATCACGACGACTTCGGCGTTCGACATGTGGCCCGTCAGCATGAGGTGCGACTGCACTTCGTAGAGCTTGACG
>Ga0182738_1006754_pt1 | contig 11829 bp, 12 predicted proteins | sample eDN5th30CBELigMG_FD_128876 | JGI IMG/M metagenome (GOLD analysis project Ga0182738, IMG submission 128876) | Enriched Miracle-Growth compost microbial communities from Emeryville, California, USA - eDNA 5th pass 30_C BE-Lig MG (version 2)... ...
CTCCCGCACCGGCCCGCGAGCACGGTCTTCTTCGGGGGCGGGACCCCGACGCTGCTGCCCGCGGACGACCTCGCCCGGATGCTCGCGGCCGTGCGGACGAGCTTCTCGCTCGCCGGCGACGCGGAGGTCACGACCGAGGCGAACCCGGACTCGATCGACCGCGACGGCCTGCTGCGCCTCGCCGACGCGGGGGTGACCCGGGTCAGCTTCGGGATGCAGTCGGCGGTGCCGAGCGTGCTCGCGACGCTCGATCGCACGCACGATCCCGAGCGCCTCCCGCTCGTCGTCGGCTGGGCGCGCGAGGCCGGTCTCGGCGTGAGCCTCGACCTCATCTACGGGACGCCCGGCGAGACCCTCGACGACTGGCGGACGAGCCTCGCGGCTGCGCTCGCCCTCGAGCCGGACCACGTCTCGGCCTACGCGCTCATCGTGGAGGAGGGCACGCGCCTCGCGGGGCGGATCCGCCGGGGCGAGATCGAGGCCCCCGACGACGATCTGCAGGCCGACATGTACGAGGCGGCCGACGCCATGCTCGCGGCGGAGGGGCTCGAGTGGTACGAGGTCTCGAACTGGGCGAGAACGCGATCCGACCGCTCCCGGCACAATCTCGCCTACTGGACGGGCGAGGACTGGTGGGGGATCGGGCCAGGCGCCCACAGCCACGTCGGCGGCGTCCGCTGGTGGAACGTCAAGCAACCGAGCGCCTACGCGACACGGATCGCCGACGGCGTCTCGCCGGCCCACGCGCGCGAGGTGCTCGACGAGGCGACGCGGGCGAGCGAGGATCTGCTGCTGCGGACGCGGATCGCGGACGGCTACCCGATCGAGCGGGTGGCGCCGGGCGCGAGGGCGGCGGTCGCCGGCCTCATCGCGGACGGACTCGTCGAGGGTCGCGCGGCGCTCGACGGCCGCATCGTGCTGACGCTGCGCGGCCGGCTGCTCGCCGACCTCGTCGTGCGGGCGCTGTCACCGCCTCAGGAGTAGCGTGCCGACGCGACGGCGGCGATGATCCCGACGATGAGGAAGACGATCAGGATGATCCCCGTGATGACGCAGCCGATGATGAGTCCCGCGAGCGCCAGACCACGCCCCTGCTCGCCGCTGCGCCGGATCTGGGAGAGCGCGACACCGGAGAGGATCGCGCCGAGCCACCACAGGTAGGGCACGAGCGAGATGACGAATCCCGCGATCGCGAGCCCGTTCCACGGGCGCGGAGGCGCGTAGTACTGCGGCGGGTAGTACGGCTGGGGGTACCCGGGCTGAGCGGGCTGGCTCGGTGCGGGGTAGCCCTGCACCTGGTATCCGGGCGGCGGCTGGGTGCCGTAGGGCACGTATCCGGGCGGCGGGGGCGGCGCGTCACTCATGTCTGCGAGGCTATGCCTGCCTCGCCGCGGGGACGGTGCAGGCTCGCCGGGCATGCGAAGGGGGCGGGTCCCCGCGACCCGCCCCCTTCGATCCCGCCGCTACCGGACGAAGCGGATGTTGAACGGGTACCGGTAGGCGCCGCCGGCGAGGACGACTCCGCGGCCCTTGAAGCCCCACAGCAGGGCGACGACGAAGATCGCGAGCGTGAGGAGCCACTGGATGAGCACCCACCAGGCGAAGCCGGCGAGGTAGGCGAAGGGGTTGCTCGCGATCACGGCGGCATTGATGATGCCGAACACGATCCAGACGACGACGTGCGCGATCGTCACGGTGATGCCGAAGTTGAGCGCTTCCTTGCCCTCGTTGTTGGAGCGCGGACCGCGATCCTTGAAGACGAGCCAGAGGATGAGCGGGATGACCCATCCGAGCGACGCGGAGAGGTACTGCCAGCCGGCGATGTTCGCGTCCTGCGCGTCGGTCAGCGGCGGGGCGGGCTGCACCGGGGGCTGCTGGTACTGCGGCTGCCCGTACGGCTGCTGCGGCTGCTGCGGCGGAAGGTTCGGGTCGGCGGGGGGAGGGGTAGCTGTCATGCGGAACAACCTAGTGACGGGGTGTGCCGTATGCAACGACTCGGTAACGGCGCGCCGCCCAGGCGACGGACGGTAAACTTGGCACTCTCAGGCCGCGGGTGCCAGTCGCATCCCCGGCGCACAGTCGGAGGACGATTGCCATGGTCTCGGAGCGCGGGCTCGAGGTGCTGCGCGTCATCGTCGAGGACTATGTCGCGACGCGCGAGCCCGTCGGCTCCAGGTCGATCGTCGAGCGGCACGGCTTCGACGTCTCGGCGGCGACGATCCGCAACGACATGGCGACGCTCGAGGACGAGGGCCTCATCGCCGCGCCGCACACGTCGAGCGGCCGGATCCCGACCGACAAGGGCTATCGCGCCTTCGTCGACCAGCTCGCGGGGCTCCGCCCGCTCTCCTCCGCGCAGCGCCAGGCGATCGAGTCGTTCATGGGCCAGGCGATCGATCTCGAGGACGTGCTCGCGCGCACCGTGCGGCTGCTGTCGCAGCTCACCAGCCAGGTCGCGGTCATCCAGGTCCCGACGATGTCGACTCGGCGCGTCCGGCACGTCGAGGTGCTCCCGCTCGGTCCGGTCCGGGCCATGACGGTGCTCATCGCCGACGGCGGCCGCGTCGACCAGCGGCTCGTCGACCTCGGCGGCCCCGTCGACGAGGCGGTCATCACCGAGATCGGCGCCCGGCTCAACGCGGCGGTCGTCGGTCGCACGCTCGAGGAGGCAGGGGCCGCGCTCACGTCGTTCTCCGACGGATTCCCGCTCGAGCGACGCGCCCTCGTCGCGGAGCTCGCCGCGACGCTCATCGACCAGGTGACGGGCGATCGCCAGGACCGCCTCGTCATGGCGGGGGCGGCGAACCTCGCGCGCACCGAGCCCGACTTCCCCGGCAGCATCACGCCGGTCCTCGAGGCGATCGAGGAGCAGGTCGTGCTGCTGCGGCTCTTCCGAGAGATGGAGCTCGACCAGCACGGCGTCGCCGTGCGGATCGGGCGCGAGCACGACGCGGCGGGGCTCATCGAGACGACGGTCCTCGCGGGCGAGTACCAGACTTCGGGAGGCCCGTCGCGCGTCGGCTTGCTCGGCCCGACGCGGATGGACTACTCGACGAACATCGCGGCGGTCAGGGCCGTCGCGCGCTATCTTTCGAAGCTGCTCGGGGAGCGTGGTTAGTGGCCGACCATTACGAGGTCCTCGGTGTAGAACGCGATGCTTCGCAGGACGACATCAAACGGGCCTACCGCCGGCTCGCGCGCGAGCTGCACCCCGATGTCAATCCGAGCGAGGAGGCGTCCGAGCGCTTCAAGTCGGTGACGCACGCCTACGAGGTGCTCAGCGACCCGGACTCGCGCGAGAAGTACGACCTGGGCGGCTCGGGCGGGGACTTCGGCTTCGGCGGATTCGGCAGCTTCGGCGACGTCTTCGAGCAGTTCTTCAGCGCTGCGTCCGGGGGCGCGGGGCGCGGCGGCGGACGGCCCCGATCGCGTGCCGAGCGGGGGCAGGATGCGCTGCTGCGCGTCGACGTGGGCCTCGCCGAGGTGATCGCCGGCACGCACCGGGACCTCGAGGTCGCCACGGCGATCCGCTGCGAGACCTGTGCGGGCTCGTGCTGCTCGCCCGGCACGCAGCCGGTGACCTGCGACATCTGCCGCGGGTCCGGCCACGTGCAGCGGCAGATGCGCTCGCTCCTCGGGACCGTCATGACCTCGGTGCCGTGCGGCACCTGCCGCGGCTACGGCACGGTCATCCCGTACCCGTGCACCGCGTGCGGCGGCGAGGGCCGCGTGCGCGCGACGAAGACGATCCCCGTCGACATCCCCGCCGGCGTCGACACGGGGGTGCGCATCCAGCTCCGCGGGCAGGGCGAGGTCGGCCCGGCGGGCGGCCCCAACGGCGACCTCTACCTCGAGATCACCGTCGCGCACCACGACGTCTTCAGCCGCGCGGGCGACGACCTGCTCGCGACCCTCGAGGTCGCGATGACGGACGCGATCCTCGGGGCCGAGGCGTCGCTCGCGGGACTCGATGGCGAGGTCAAGGTCGCGATCCCGGCCGGCGTGCAGTCGGGAGCCGCGATCACGGTCAAGAACCGCGGCGTCGGGCGCCTGCGCGGCGCCGGACGCGGCGACCTGCGCATCGCGGTCCAGGTCATCACCCCGGAGGGCCTCTCCGGCAAGGACAAGGAGCTCATCCAGAAGCTCAAGGCGTCCAGGCGGGATCAGCCGCCGCAGTTCATGACGTTCAAGCAGGGGCTCTTCGCCCGTCTGCGCGAGCGCTTCCACGGGGTCTTCTGAGGCGTGTCCTCGCTCTACCTCAACGAGGAGCTGCATCCGGACGCGTTCGCGCCCGGCGCGAGGCTGCCGGTCTGGGGCGCCGATGCACGGCACGCGGCGCAGGTCGCCCGGGTGCGCACGGGGGAGCGGATCGGGGTCGGCGACGGACGGGGCCGGCTCGCCTGGGGCCGTGTCGTGCACGTCGCGCAGGGCGAGGTCGCGATCGAGGCGGACGAGATCGTCATCGAGGATCGGCCCGGCCCCAGGATCACGCTCGTGCAGGCGCTCGCGAAGGGCGACCGCGACGAGCTGGCGATCCAGGCGGCGACCGAGCTCGGCGTCTCGGCCGTCGTGCCGTGGCAGGCCGCGCGCTCGATCTCGGTGTGGAAGGGCGACAAGGCGGCGAAGGGGATCGAGCGCTGGCGCTCGGTCGTGCGCGAGGCGTCGAAGCAGGCCATCCGGGCGAGCGTGCCGGAGGTCGGGGAGCTCGTCTCGACGAGGGCGCTGGCCGAGGCCCTTCGACTCGCTCCGCTCGCTCAGGGCGCGGCATGGGCGCTCGTCCTGGAGCCGACCGCCCCGCTCTCCCTGAGCGCCGCAGTCCCGCCCCGCTCCCTGAGCGAGGCCGCAGGCCGAGTCGAAGGGCCTACCGAGATCACCCTCATCGCCGGCCCCGAGGGCGGGATCGCCCCGGAGGAGCTCCGGGAGCTCGAGCTCGCCGGCGCCCAGCTCGTCCGGCTCGGCCCCGAGGTGCTGCGCACCTCGACCGCCGGGCCCGCGGCGATCGCGGCGCTCAGCGTCCTCCTCGGCCACTGGTGACCGGCCGACCGTAGACTTGGCGCTGTGCCGAGCATCTTCACGAGGATCATCGCGCGGGAGATCCCCGCGGACGTCGTCTTCGAGGACGACCTCGTCATCGCGTTCCGCGACATCGCGCCGCGGGCTCCCGTGCACCTGCTCGTCGTGCCGAAGACCGAGGCGTATGAGAACGTCGTCGAGCTCGCCGCGGGCGACCCCGCGCTCCTCGCGCACGTCGTCGCGACCGCGAAGTCGCTCGCAGCGGAGCACACGGGCGGTGACTTCCGCCTGGTCTTCAACACGGGGGCCGGGGCGGGACAGACGGTGTTCCACGTGCACGCGCACGTCCTGGGGGACGCTGGCGGCCTGACGGAAGGATCCCTTGGCGACGTCTGAGATCGAGACCGTGACGGCCGAGATCGAGGTCGACGGCGTCGCGATGGTGCGGCTCCTCGGCCCGCAGGACCGACTGCTGCGCACGATCGAGCGGCAGACCCCGGGCGTGCGCGTCGCCGTCCGCGGGAATCTCGTCAAGCTCGAGGGGGCGCCAGACGAGGTCGACGCCGCGCGCCGCCTGGTCGAGGAACTCGTCGCGATGGTCCGGGACGGCGTCGAGCTCGACGAGGTCGGCGTCGAGGCGTCGAAGCGCGTGCTCGAGACGGGCGGCGTCCCGTCCCAGGCGTTCGGCGAGCCGATCCTGACGAGCCGGGGGCGCACAATCCGTGCCAAGACGGCCGGCCAGAAGGCCTACACCGACGCGATCGACCGGCACACGATCGTCTTCGGGATCGGACCGGCCGGCACGGGCAAGACGTACCTCGCGATGGCGAAGGCGGTCCAGGCGCTCCAGCGCAAGGAGGTCGACCGGATCATCTTGAGCCGGCCCGCGATCGAGGCCGGGGAACGGCTCGGGTTCCTGCCGGGCACCCTGACCGACAAGATCGATCCCTATCTGCGACCGCTCTACGACGCGCTCAACGAGATGATGGACCCCGACGTCGTGCCGAAGCTGCTCAGCGCCGGGGTCGTCGAGGTCGCGCCGCTCGCCTACATGCGCGGACGCACGCTCAACAACTCCTTCGTCATCCTCGACGAGGCGCAGAACACGACGCCCGAGCAGATGAAGATGTTCCTGACGCGCCTCGGCTTCGGCTCGAAGATGGTCGTCACGGGCGACATCACCCAGGTCGACCTGCCGGCGGGCGCGAGCGGGCTCAAGCTCGTGACGCAGATCCTCGATCGAATCGACGACATCGCGTTCTCCCGACTGACGTCGGAGGACGTGGTGCGCCACTCGCTCGTCGGGCGCATCGTCGACGCCTACACCGAGTACGACCAGACGCAGCAGGCGAAGGCCCACCGCTCCCACGGCGAGGCGTCTCCCCACCGCTCCCAGAGCGAGCGAAGCGAGTCGAAGGGTCAGAGGAGGAAGCGCTGATGGCGATCGAGATCAACAACGAGTCGGGCGTCGCGGTCGACGAGGCCTCGGTGCAGCGCCTCGCGACCTTCGTCCTCGACCAGCTCCACGTCCACCCCGACGCGGAGCTCGCGATCGTGTTCGTCGACGAGGGCGCGATGGAGCAGCTCCACGTCCAGTGGATGGACGAGCCGGGACCGACGGACGTGCTGAGCTTCCCCATGGATGAGCTGCGCCCCGGCACCGAGGACGAGCCGACCCCGGCCGGGCTGCTCGGCGACATCGTCGTGTGCCCGCAGGTCGCGATCACCCAGGCCGAGACGGCGGGGCACTCGGCGCTCGAGGAGATCCAGCTGCTGACCTGCCACGGGCTGCTGCACCTGCTCGGCTTCGATCATGCGGAGGCTGAGGAGGAGCGCGAGATGTTCGGGCTGCAGCGCGACCTGCTCGTCGGCTTCGCGCTCGCCGACCGGAAGCGCTGATGCGCGCCGCCGAGCGGGAACGGTAGCGAGTGAGCGCGCTCCAGAGGATCACGCGGCCCATCGGCCACTTCTTCGTCCGCGTGGGCACCTGGCTGCTCGCGGGCGATCGGGAGTCGGGCGGACAGCTGCTCTCCCTCGTCGACGAGGCCGCGGAGCTCGACACGATCGAGGACGACGAGCGCGCGATCATCCGCTCCGTCTTCGAGCTCGGCGAGACGGTCGTGCGCGAGCTCATGGTGCCGCGCACCGACATGGCGACGGTTGACGCGACCGCGACGGTCGAGGAGGCGATCGCGATCCTGCTGGGCCGGCGCGTCTCGCGGCTCCCCGTCATCGGCGAGGACGCCGACGAGGTCATCGGCGTCGTGCACCTGCGCGACACCCTCGGGGTGGATCCGGGGCAGAACGTCATGGCGCGGGCGAGCAGGCCCGTGTTCGTCCCCGAGTCCCAGGCGGCCGACGACCTGCTGCGGCAGATGCAGCGCGAGCGCTTCCACCTGGCGATGGTCGTCGACGAGTACGGCGGCATCGCCGGTCTCGTGACCATGGAGGACCTCATCGAGGAACTCGTCGGGGAGATCTCGGACGAGTCGGATCTCGCGGGCGACGACATCGAGGATCTCGGCGACGGCCGCTACCGCGTCCTCGCACGGCACAACATCGAGGACCTCGGCGAGCTGTTCGGCATCGAGCTCGCCGATGACGACGTCGACTCCGCGGGGGGCCTGCTCGCGAAGGCGCTCGGGGAGCTGCCGCGGCACGGCGCGTCGGTCGTCATCGCGGGCCTGCGGCTCACGGTCGACCGGATCGAGCGGCGCCGGGTCAAGACCGTCATCGCCGAGCGCGCCGAGTCGCTCGCCGCCGCCGAGGACGCCTTCCCCCCGATCCGGAGGCCCCGATGACCCCGCCCCCGGATCCCACTTCGCGCCCCGAGCGAGCCGATCCCACCTCGCTCCCTGAGCGAGCCGATCCCACCTCGCTCCCTGAGCGAGCCGCAGGCGAGTCGAAGGGCCGCGCCGGCTTCGTCAGCTTCGTCGGCCGCCCCAACGCCGGGAAGTCGACCCTGACGAACGCGCTCGTCGGCGAGAAGTTCGCGATCACCTCCCCGAAGCCGCAGACGACCCGCAGGGCGATCCGCGGCATCGTCCACCGACCGGACGGACAGCTCGTCATCGTCGACACGCCCGGCATCCACCGGCCGCGGACGCTCCTCGGCCAGCGACTGAACGACCTCGTCGAGTCGACGCTCACAGACGTCGACGTCATCGCGTTCTGCGCTCCTGCGGACGAGCGGGTCGGACCCGGGGATCGGTTCATCGTCGAGCAGCTCGGGCAGTATCGCGCCCGGAAGGTCGCGATCGTCACGAAGACCGACAAGGTCGGGCGCGAGCGCGTCGCGGAGCAACTCATCGCCGTCTCGGAGCTGTGCGCCGACAAGGACTGGCAGTGGGATGAGATCGTGCCGGTCTCGGCGCTCACCGAGGCCCAGCTCGGAGTGCTCGCCGACGCGCTCATCGCGCTCATGCCCGAGTCGCCCGCGCTCTACCCCGAGGAGACGGTGACCGACGAGACCGACGAGGATCGCATCGCCGAGCTCATCCGCGAAGCAGCGCTGCAGGGTGTCGAGGACGAGCTGCCGCACTCGCTCGCCGTGACGATCGACGAGATCGCGCCGCGGCAGCCGGCACCCGAGCGGGCCGAGGGCGGCTCGAAGGGCCCCATCACCGACGTCTACGCGAACATCTGGGTCGAGCGAGACAGCCAGAAGGGCATCGTGATCGGCAAGGCGGGCGCCCACCTCAAGCAGATCGGCGCGAGCGCGCGGCCCGGGATCGAGGCGCTGCTCGGCACTCGCGTGTTCCTCTCGCTGCGGGTCAAGCTCGCGAAGGAATGGCAGCGCGACCCGAAGCAGCTCGGCCGACTCGGCTTCTGAAGCGCGCTCAGGCGCCGAGGTCGACGACGAACGAGGCGACGATGTCGTTGACGACGTCCTCGGAGCTGTCGGGCGCGAGCTGCATCGCGAGGTAGCCCGAGGACGAGCCGTCATCGGCCGAGAAGCCGAGCACGACGTAGATGAAGTCGGCGGCGAGCACGCCCGTGCACGACGCGCTCGCGGCGACGCCGGTGTAGACGCCGTCGGCGTAGGGCACGTCCTCGGTGATGATCTCGCAGCCGCCGGCGACCTGCTGCGCGATCAGGGTGTCGACGTAGCTCGCCGGCTCCTCGGTCGCTCGACCGATGGCGCGGACCTTGACGACGTCGGCCCCGGCGCCCACGGCCGCGAGGTCCGGCCCGGCGAGCAGGCCCGCCTCCCAGCCGAGGTCCGGCTCGAAGGACGAGTCGGTCTCGTCCCATCCGGGCGGCACGCGCAGGCCGATCGTGCCTTCGTCGTTCCAGACCTGGATCGCGTCGGACGAGGGCTGCTCCGGCTCGGGCGCGAGGGTCTCGGTCGCGGGCGGCTCGGCGCTCGTCTCGATGGGCGCCGGGGTCGGGGCGGCGCAGCCGGCGAGCGCGACGAGGACGGCGCCGCTCGCGAGCGCGACGAGGGTGCGGACTGCGGAGGGTGCGAATGCCATGTGGGGACACTATCGGGAAATGACCCCCGAATGGGGGTGATTCTGGGAGTGCTACGCTGAACCCGTGCATTTCGGTCTGCTCCTTCTTAGCTGCCGCGACGAGTCCTAGTCGGCCTCACTCGTCGCGGAGCTTCCAGTTGGCCCGAACCCCGTAACGAGATTCAGGAGCAGACGCACATCATGAAGAACAATCAGGCCCCCAGCGGCATGCCGATCCACCGGTACCGCTCGTATCACGAGCAGTTCGCCGTTTCGCTGCCGGACCGCACCTGGCCCGACCAGCGCATCACGACCGCCCCGCGCTGGTGCGCGGTCGACCTCCGAGACGGCAACCAGGCGCTCATCGACCCGATGTCGCCCGAGCGCAAGCGGATCATGTTCGACCTCCTCGTCCAGATGGGCTTCAAGGAGATCGAGGTCGGCTTCCCGTCCGCATCGCAGACCGACTTCGACTTCGTGCGCTCGCTCATCGAGGAGGGCGCGATCCCCGACGACGTCACGATCCAGGTCCTCGTGCAGGCGCGCAAGGAGCTCATCGAGCGCACCTACGAGTCGATCCGCGGCGCCAAGCAGGCGATCGTCCACCTCTACAACTCGACGTCGACGCTCCAGCGCGAGGTCGTCTTCCGCACCGACCAGCAGGGCATCATCGACATCGCGCTGCAGGGCGCGCGCTGGTGCGTCGAGGCCGAGGCGAGCGCGCCGGGGACGACGGTCTACTACGAGTACTCGCCCGAGTCCTACACGGGGACCGAGCTCGAGTTCGCGGTCGAGGTCTGCAACCGCGTCATGGAGGTCTTCGTCCCGACCCCCGAGCGCAAGCTCATCGTCAACCTCCCGGCGACCGTCGAGATGGCGACGCCGAACGTCTACGCGGACTCGATCGAGTGGATGAACCGCCATCTCGATCATCGGGAGAACGTCATCCTCTCCCTCCACCCGCACAACGATCGCGGGACCGCGATCGCGGCGGCCGAGCTCGGCTACCTCGCGGGCGCCGACCGGATCGAGGGCTGCCTCTTCGGCAACGGGGAGCGCACCGGCAACGTCGACACCGTCGCGCTCGCGATGAACCTGTTCACGCAGGGCGTCGACCCGCAGCTCGACCTCTCCGACATCGACCGCGTGCGCCGCACCGCCGAGTACTGCAACCAGATCAAGGTGCATGAGCGCTCGCCGTGGGCGGGGGACCTCGTCTACACGGCGTTCTCCGGATCCCACCAGGACGCGATCAAGAAGGGCTTCGAGGCGATGGCGGCCCGCGCGGCCGCCGAGGGCAAGTCGATCGACGAGATCGAGTGGGCGGTCCCGTATCTGCCGGTCGACCCGAAGGACCTCGGACGCGGCTACGAGGCCGTCGTGCGGGTCAACTCGCAGTCCGGCAAGGGCGGCGTCGCGTATCTGCTCAAGGCGGACCACCATCTCGACCTGCCCAGGCGCCTGCAGATCGAGTTCTCGCAGGTCGTCCAGGCGCGCACCGACTCCGAGGGCGGCGAGGTGACGAGCGGCGAGCTGTGGTCGGCCTTCGTCGACGAGTACCTGCCGGCCGACGACGCCGATGCGAAGTGGGGCCGGTTCGAGATCCTCTCCACCCGCACCGAGTCGCAGATGACGGGCAGCGTGAACCTCGACGCGCGGCTCCGCGACGGCGACGGCATCGAGGAGGTCAGCGGCGTCGGGAACGGTCCGGTCGCCGCGTTCCTCGCGATCATGGCGGGCCAGGGCTTCGAGATCGAGCTCTACGACTACGTCGAGCACGCGCTCTCAGCTGGCGGGGACGCCCTCGCCGCGGCGTACGTCGAGCTCAACGTCAACGGCGAGCGCCTCTGGGGCGTCGGCATCGACGCGGACATCTCGACGGCGTCGCTCAAGGCGGTCGTCTCGTCGATCAACCGCGCGATCCGCGCTCAGGCCGGGGCGCTCGCGCTGGCCTGAGGCGCTCGCGCTGGCCTGAGGCGCTCGCCGGTCAGCCGCGGCGGCGCTCCCGCCGGCGCTGGACGATCGCGACGATCCACTCGATCAGGAGCCAGAGCCAGCCTCCGATCCAGGGGATCGTCGCGATCCAGGCGATGAGGTCCGACACCGCGCCGACGCCCTGGTCGCTCGCGGTGCCCGTCCAGTACATGAAGGTCGAGCCCCAGGAGGTGTCGCCGCCGTCGACGAAGAACAGGGCGACGAGCAGGACGCCCGCCGAGGTGAGCCAGGCGGCGGCGATCGCGCGGTTCGCGCCTCGGCGGCCCGCGAGGAGCGAGCGGCGGCCGAAGAAGCCGGTCGACGCGATGACGATCTGCATGATCCAGCCGATGAGCAGCAGCAGCGGCAGGTAGAACGTCCAGAGCGC
>Ga0182738_1006756_pt1 | contig 11829 bp, 12 predicted proteins | sample eDN5th30CBELigMG_FD_128876 | JGI IMG/M metagenome (GOLD analysis project Ga0182738, IMG submission 128876) | Enriched Miracle-Growth compost microbial communities from Emeryville, California, USA - eDNA 5th pass 30_C BE-Lig MG (version 2)... ...
AATTTGCCGTCCGCCCGCGATCGGCGTGAACACCTGCACGATGCCTTCTTCAGCGAGATCATCGAGCGCCCGGTTGAGCTGCTTGGCCTTCATCGCATCGGAAATCACAACGCGGCGCAAAAGCTCCGGCGCGAAGTTCGGAATACCGGTGAACTTCAAACTCTCTTTCTCGGTCAGCGTATCGCCGACGCGCAAAGTGCCGTGGTTCGGAACGCCGATGATGTCGCCGGCGTAGGCTTCGTCCGCCGTCTCGCGGCCCTGGCCGAAGAAGAACGTCGGCGACGACACCGTCATCGCCTTGTTGTCGCGAACATGCAGCAGCTTCATGCCGCGCCGGAACTTGCCCGAGCACAGACGCACGAACGCCACGCGGTCGCGATGGTTCGGGTCCATGTTCGCCTGCACCTTGAAGACGAACCCCGTCACCTGGTCTTCGCCCGGCTGCACGGTGCGTTGCGTTGCCTTGCGCGGCAGCGGCCCCGGAGCCCACTGCCCAAGCGCATCGAGCAGCAACTCGACACCGAAATTCTTCAGCGCGCTGCCGAAGAATACGGGCGACAGATGCCCCTCGCGAAACGCCTCAAGATCGAATTGCGGCAGCGCGCCTTGCGCCAGCTCGACGCCCTCAAGTACGCGATCGGCGATCCGCTCGTCGACGCCGGAGATCTTGCGAATGTCAGCAAGCTCCGCCAACGGCTCGGAGCGGCCATACGGCGCGCCGCGCTCTGCGCTCTCGGGCAGCAGAATGCGATTGCCCATCAAATCGAGCACACCGCGAAAATCGGAACCCATGCCGACCGGCCACGCCATCGGCACCAGATCGAGCGCCAGATCGGCCGCGATCTGATCGAGCAGCGTCAGCGGGTCTTCGGCTTCACGATCGATCTTGTTGATGAAGGTGATGATCGGGATATCGCGCAGCCGGCAGACTTCGAACAGCTTGCGCGTCTGGCTTTCGATGCCCTTCGCCGCGTCCATCACCATCACCGCCGCGTCGACCGCCGACAACGTGCGATAGGTGTCTTCACTGAAGTCGGAGTGGCCCGGCGTATCGAGCAGATTATAGACGATGCCGTTGCGTTCGAACGTCATCACCGAAGACGTCACCGAGATGCCGCGCTGCTGCTCGATCTGCATCCAGTCGGAACGCGTGCGCCGCCGCTCGCCGCGCGCCTTGACGGCGCCGGCCATCTGAATCGCGCCACCGAAAAACAGCATCTTTTCGGTGAGCGTCGTCTTACCGGCGTCGGGATGCGAGATGATCGCGAACGTGCGGCGGCGTGCGATCTCGGACGGCATCGTCTGCTCGGAAGACGCGGCTTGCGTCATCACGTTCAAGTTGACGCCTCGACCAGCTTCACCTGGCTCGGATCGAGCCAGATCTGATGGAAGTTGGCAGCCTTGCCGAACACTTCCCCGACATGCAGCTCGATCAGGCCGTCGTCGAACTTGACGATCGGAAACGTCTTGCCGACGCAGTTACGAAAGAGTGTCTGCAATTGCTTGTTGTCCGGCGGGAGGCCATCCGGCATCCGCAGGACGCGGACTTTGTCACCAATGTTCATGCTGTTCCCAAAAGTTCGAGAGCTTCTCTCGGATCGATTCGCCCATCATAGAGTGCGCGTCCCGTAATCGCGCCTTCGAGCATCCGGTATTCCGGCTTTAGGAGATCGCGGACATCCGCGATCGATGCCAATCCACCCGAGGCGATGACGGGAATGCGCGTCGCTTGCGCCAGCGCGGCGGTCGCCGGCAGATTGAGACCCTTCAGGACGCCATCGCGCTCAATGTCGGTATAGATGATCGCCGCGACGCCTGCATCCTCGAAGCGCTGCGCCAGATCGACGGCGGTCAGTTCCGAGGTCTCGGCCCAGCCCTCGACGGCAACCTTGCCGCCCTTGGCGTCGATGCCGACGGCGATCCGCCCCGGAAACCGCTTCGCCGCCTCTTTGACCAGCCCCGGATCGCGCACCGCGACCGTCCCGAGGATGACCCGGCGAATGCCCTTGTCGAGCCACGTCTCGATGGTCGCCAGATCGCGGATACCGCCGCCAAGCTGCGCCGGCATGGTGATCGCCTTCAGGATCGCTTCGACCGCCGCGCCGTTGACCGGCTTGCCCGCGAACGCGCCGTTCAGATCGACGATATGCAGGTACTTGAAGCCCTGCCGCTCGAAGGTCAGCGCCTGCGCCGCCGGATCGTCGTTGAACACCGTCGCGGCATCCATTTCGCCGAGCTTCAGGCGCACGCACTTGCCGTCTTTGAGATCAATCGCGGGAAATAGGATCAACTTTGCCTCTCATGGCGCCGTGAGGTGTGTCTCCCTCTCCCTTGGGGAGAGGTCGGGTGAAGGGCTTGTCCCTCATCCGGCCTTCGGCCACCTTCTCGCTGGGGAGAAGGAAACGTCGAGCACTCCGCCCTCGTGCCGCTTAGCTGCGCGGCCGTCAGTTTGTTATGTTCGGTTTCTAGTCTTCTGGACGCGATCAATCGCGGATCGTGTCTCGCGTCAAGCACCGCGTTCGCCCGGCGTCCCATCTTTGGCGTTGCCGATGACGTAGGCAGACCGTTGCTCACTTGGGGCCTATTTGCTGATCTCCTTTACGCCCAGGGGCGTCAGGCCGTGGCCACCATCAGGAGGTTCCACAATCCACCCTTCTTGGCGAGCAAACGCCAAGATTGCAGGCAGGTTTCGTACGGGAAGGACCTCGACAGACGGTTTCCCGAGTCCGTAGAGGGCCTTTAGGTACTCGCGAGCCTGTCTCTCAATTTCTTTCATGTCACGCCACTTCACAAAGCCAGCGAGTTCCGGAGCCTTGCAGTTGATATGGTCCTGCCGGTGCGGCGATCCATACCGCTAAGCACAACATTGCTGCCGTAGACTTAGGATGTCCGGTTAATCGAGTTATTTTTCAAACGGGTACGCTGCCCTTCTCTCCGCAAAAGTTATTCCGCCTGTTTGGTGAAAAGCAACAAGTTCGCGTATAGACCGAGAAAAAGAAGGTATCCCATACTGATCTATTTCACGCTTGTCGTAGCAGGACTTGCTGCCGGGGCACTCAACGCTGTCGCGGGCGGCGGTACGTTCCTGTCCTTTCCTGCTCTGGTCTGGGCCGGCGTGCCGCCGGTCATGGCGAACGCGACCGCGACTCTCTCCGCGCTCCCAGGATACCTTGGCAGCGCGTGGGGGTTTCGCAGCGATATTCGATCCGATGGCCCTTTGCGCCTGAAGGCAATGCTCCTGATTACGACTGTGGGTGGCTTCCTCGGCGCTCTTCTGCTTCTGGTCACATCATCCGAGATGTTCTCGGCAATCGTACCTTGGCTGCTTCTGCTGGCGACCGTGACTTTCGCGGCTGGTCCGGCCTTGCTTCGGCGCATGACGGAACGCGCCACTCATGGCCCCGGATATCTTCTTTCGGCGGCGCTGCTGTTTTGCGTGGCGATCTACGGCGGCTATTTCAACGGCGGCCTGGGGATCATGCTTCTTGCCGTGTTCGGACTGATCGGGTTCACCGATCTCAACGCGATGAATGGGCTGAAAAATATCATATCGGCCATTCTGTCGTTGGTCTCTGTCGCGACGTACACGACGGCCGGTCTGATCGACTGGACCTATGCCGTGCCGCTGTCCATCGCCACCGCAGTCGGCGGGCTTCTTGGAGCCGCACTGGCGCGCCGCATTACGAACCCCACCGCTTTACGTGCATTCATCACGCTTGTCGGTGGCGCGATGACCATTGCCTTCTTCGTTCTCTGAGGACGACCATACCCGCTTAGAATCAATTGGCGCACAACCGCCATAGTCGGGTGATTGTCTCGTAGCGTTAGATGAAACAACGAAGTACCGAAGCGTTTCCCATGGCCACCGCGTTCCTCGTCGAGCCACCGCCTGCCATTGCCCGGCGTCCGCTGACCGAGGAGGACGCGATCGATATCTGGATCGCCCGCTGGCTCCGCATCCGCCCGGTTGACCTGCAGCGCCGCTATGCGTGCGACCCGCGCCGCCTCTACGAAATCTGGGAGGAAACGCGCTTTCCGGGCAGCCGCGAGCGTGCCCTGGAGGCGTTCCGCGCCCGTTTCCCCGGACTCGAAGCCCGCTTCGACCCCGGCCCGCATCGCCGTATCCCGGCCGCGCCCCATCCCGGCCAGTTGAGCCTGTTTTCCCAGGCCTGAGAGCACGTTGCTCTTACATCGACATTAAGAACTTCACAAGAACATTTTTAGAACAATCGCTGGACAACCGCGCTGAGTCGTGGCATGTTCTTCCTATGTTCACGGCGCCCTAAATCAGTCGCTGTCCCGGGTCACTGTCCGCGTACGACCCCTCCCCCAAACTCTAGGAGAGCCCCGATGCGCACCTACTTGATCTCGTACGACCTCGCCAAGCCGAACCGCAATCAGCACGTTCTTGCGCAGCTCATCATGGGCCTTGGCGAAAAATGGGCCCGGCCGCTCGTCAATACCTGGTACGTCATCTCGGATCGCGATGAAGTCGAACTTGAGGCCGACATCAGAGAATTCCTGACGGAAGAAGATGGTCTGCTCATTCAGGCGACGAAGCGCGAGGCGCTGCTGACCAACACGTCGCTGAGATGGTTCCGGCAACGTCGCCCCGGTCTCGATCTGGCACCCGATGGCAATGTCATCGCCTTCCCGTCGCCCCCGGGCACGGCTTCCGAACCCCTCGAACCGGAGCTGCCGTTCGCCAGAGCCGGCTGAGCTTGAAGTTTCATGTCTTTGGGCGGGGTGGGCCGTCTCCCCCTTCGTTCCTAAATGTCTGCCCCGCTCAAAGACCATGACGGAGAGCCCGAGGATCAGCCCCCGATCCCGGGCTCCCTTTTCCCAAACCGGCCGGGATCGATGTTTGGCCGGACGTTTGAAATGCCCGACTGCGTTTGTTGCTAGTTGCGTTCCGCGTTCTCCCTTTCCGCCTCTTCCCCCCGACTTGCCGGAATGCTCACCATGAAAACCTTCCTCGTCCATCACACCCCGAAATCCCCCGATCAAGACACCTGGGCAGTGTCGTTTTCGCTGCCTTACATCGCCTCCGAATATGCTCCCGTGGGCAATGGCGTCTGGTATGTGCGCACCTGGCTCAGCGCCGACCAGATCAAGCGCCGCCTAGCGATCCTGTTCGATCATCCCGATGAACTCGCGGTGCACGAACTCGGTCGCGCCGATCAACGCCTGAGCACGCGCTTGCAATGGTTGCAGGGTCGTCTCGAAGACGAGGAACCGGCGGCCTCGTGGCAACTGCCACGCGGCGTCTGGACGGCATTTCAATCCGCCGTCAGCGCCGTCGCCCGCCCTTCTCTCTGAAGCGCTGAGCGCAGGTCGTCATCCCGGCGCGAATTTGCGCGACCCTTCACGCACTCCATGGCCGGGCTTGACCCGGCCATCCAGGATCGGCTCTCAAGTATCGAACGTGTGGCTCTGGAGGGCCGCCGCGGAGGACGGCCATGACGTGACGGAGAAGGCAGAATTCTACGGCGTCCAATCCAGAAAGTTTGCGATCAGCTTGAGACCGAGCTTCTGGCTCTTCTCAGGATGGAACTGCGTCCCCGCGACGTTGCCGTCCGCGACGAATGCCGTGATCGGCCCGCCGTAGTCCGTCTCCGCGACGACGACGCGACGCTCCTTCGGCACGAGCTGAAAGGAATGCACGAAATACGCGTGCCATCCGTCCGTCCCGGTCGGAATGCCGTCCAGCAGGGCGTGGCCGTTGGCGACGTTGAGCGTATTCCAGCCCATGTGCGGGATCTTCATCTCCGGATTCGCCGGCGCAATGGCCCGCACCTCGCCCTTGATCCAGCCGAGCCCCGGCGTTTCGACGAATTCGAGCCCGCGCTCGCTCAAAAGCTGCATGCCGACACAAATGCCGAGAAACGGCCGGCCTTTCGCATGCACGGCGTCTTCCAGCGCCGCGATCAGGCCCGGAACACGTTCCAATCCCTGCTTGCAATCGGCATAAGCGCCGACGCCCGGCAGGACAATGCGATCGGCAGCCAGAACATCCTCGGCACGCGGGCTGACGATGATCCGCGACGGCGTCGAACAATCGCGCGCCGCGCTTTCAAACGCCTTGGCGGCGGAATGCAGGTTTCCTGATCCGTAATCGATGATGACGACGTTCTGCATCGCGTGTCCGGCTCAGCCCCGCGCCCCAAACGGCCAGAAGCGCGACCCGCGCCGCGAAGCCCCGGACTTCGCCGGATTTCCGCCGTCGTTCACCGAACCGTCAGTGATGATCGGCTGTCCCGGCAGCCACGTCTCGAAGAAACGCCGTTCGCAATCCTCGATCGACTTGCCGGTGACGACGCCGAGCAGCTGCCAGCCGGTTTGATCCAGCATCCATCGCTTCAGCGTCGAGACTTCGAAGCCGAGGTAAATGTTGATGAGAAGGAAGATCCAGCCCGTCAATTGAGCGTCGACCTTCCACGTCGTCAGCAGCCAGCCGAGCGCCGCTGCCCCGACCAGATAGGCCAAGGCAAACAGCCATAGCCCGTTGGCGATGAAGCCGATCGGCGGGCAAATCGCCGTCAGCCAGGAAAATCCATCTTTGATGAACTCCAGCGCGACGCCCCGATCGGCCCGATCGGAGCCCGGATCAGGAGGTTCATGGACGGTATAGGTCACCACGGAAAGACTGCTCCTTGATGCGCAAAACGCTGAACGGGAGAATCGCTTTTACAGCGAACCCTTAGTGGACGGCACGCGCCCCGCTTGCCGGGGATCGACCGCAATGGCCGTTCGCAGTGCCCGCGCTAGCCCCTTATAGCAAGTCTCTGCGATATGGTGATTGTTCTCACCATAAAGGTTCTCGACGTGCAACGTGACACCGGCGTTCTGCGCAAAGGCTTGGAACCATTCGCGGAAAAGCTCGGTGTCCATCTCCCCGACTTTGGGGCGGGTGAAATCGGCCTTCCAGATCAGGAACGGCCGCCCGGAAACGTCGATGGCGACGCGAGTCAGCGTTTCGTCCATCGGCAGATGCACGTCGGCGTAACGGACAATCCCGGCCTTGTCGCCCAGCGCTTTGGCGATCGCCTGCCCGATGACGATGCCGGTGTCCTCGGCCGTGTGGTGGAAATCGATGTGCAGATCGCCCTTCGCCCGCAGCGTGATGTCGATCAGCGAATGCCGCGCCAACTGCTCGAGCATATGGTCGAGAAAGCCAATTCCCGTCGAAATGTCATAGGCGCCCGTCCCGTCGAGATTGACGGTCGCGGAGATATCAGTCTCCTTGGTCTTGCGCGTGATCGTTGCTTGCCGCTTCACGTGAATCATTCTCCGCCGACGTCAACCGTTCATCCACTCGGCCCTGGGTACCTGCCTGCCCTGGCGGCCGGCTCCCGAAGGGAGTCGCCAGGGCCAACAATAGAGCCTTCGCTTGCTTGCAAGCCACCCAAGCGTTTATCAGCTCGAAGCCCGCCCGGCCACGGCCCCTCCGGGAGCCCTTGGCCGCAGGACGGTGTCTTTCGCTTGCATCCTGACGCTAAAATCTTAATTGAGCCGATACATATGACGCACCAAAGCTCAAATGCCGCCAATTCGAGTTGGCACGCCACGACGATCCTGACGGTTCGGAAAGGCGGCAAGGTTGTAGTGGCCGGCGACGGACAGGTCAGCCTCGGCCAAACGGTTATCAAATCGAATGCCAAAAAGGTCCGCCGCCTCGGCAAAGGCGACGTGATCGGCGGCTTCGCCGGGGCCACGGCCGACGCCTTCACCCTTTTCGAGCGTCTCGAAGCCAAACTCGAACAGTATCCAGGACAGTTGACCCGCGCCGCCGTCGAGCTCGCCAAGGACTGGCGCACCGACCGCTACCTGCGCCGTCTCGAAGCCATGATGATCGTCGCCGACGCGACGACGACCCTGGTGCTCACCGGAACGGGCGACGTCCTCGAACCCGAGAACGCCATTGCCGGGATCGGCTCGGGCGGCAATTACGCGCTCGCCGCCGCACGCGCCCTGCTCGACCAGCCGCTCGACGCCGAAGCCATCGCCCGCAAAGCCATGTCCATTGCCGCCGAAATCTGCGTCTACACGAATTCCAACATCGTCGTCGAAAGCCTCGACGCCAAAACCTCATCATAACGGCGCGCGAGCCCAATCATGGCCAACGGACCCTCATCTGACGACCTGCAGGCCGCGGTTGATGCCGGCGTCATCGACGCCGCCCAGGCTGAGAAGCTCCGCGCCATGCGCGGCACGTCAACGCCGCTCGTCGGTCCCGATGGCGAACCGGCGATCGCCGGCGAAGAACGCTTTCGGTTTCTGAACGGCTTCAACGACGTCTTTCTGACGATCGGCGTGTTGTTGATCACAGGAGCCGCGTTTGCGACAGGGTTCCTTCTTCTCGCGTCTGCGATTCTTTGGATTTTGAGCGAACTCCTCGTGCGCCGATTGCGTGCGGTACTGCCTGGTATTGTTCTTTCAACACTGTTCGTCGCAACGACGGCCATATCATTCCAATATTATTGGTACGGTGTACGAACCCATTGGGATATCTCGTCCGCTTTTACGTTTTGGGCGAACCTTTCCCTAAACCTTAGCTTACCAGCACTTGTCGCTTCGACGATCTATTATCTCCGCTTCCGCTTGCCATATGCGCTCTTGCTCATTGTGTTCTCCGCTGACATGGGACTGGTCAATACGCTCGGCCAAAATTCCGGAATAAGCTACTCCACGATTCAGCTGGTTTTTGGCTTGGCGGTACTTATCGCAGCGCTCTACTTCGATATGCGCGATCCAAAGCGCGTAACGCGGCTCTCCGATTGCGCCTTCTGGCTTCACATTGCTGCAGCCTTCTTTATTACATCTCCGCTGCTCGGACTGATCAAAAGCTCAACAGGCGGCATGACGGCTTCTGCGATTATTTTGCTGACCGTCTTTCTGTTCGCCATCTTTGCGCTGGCGATTGACCGTCGCGCACTGCTTGTCTCGTCACTCGCCTCGTTCACGTATGCGGTTTACAACATTTTGAGCGGCGGCGACCTTTGGTCGGAAAGCGTTCGCATCCAATCGTCCTTCACTCTGACGCTCGCCCTCGTCGGCGGATTCGTCCTCATCCTCGGCGTCTTCTGGCATCCGCTGCGCAATCGCCTGCTGCCAGTTCTGCAATCGACCCCACTCGGTCCTTACCTTCCTCAAGCGAGACCATGACCAACTTCTCTCCACGTGAAATCGTCTCTGAACTCGACCGCTACATCGTCGGCCAAAACGACGCCAAACGCGCTGTCGCCATCGCCTTGCGCAACCGCTGGCGCCGCCTGCAGCTGACCGGCGAATTACGCGACGAAGTCCAGCCGAAGAACATCTTGATGATCGGCCCGACCGGCGTCGGCAAAACCGAAATCTCACGCCGCCTCGCCAAGCTCGCGGGCGCACCCTTCCTCAAGGTCGAAGCGACGAAGTTCACCGAGGTCGGCTACGTCGGCCGCGACGTCGACAGCATCATTCGCGACCTCGTTGAAGTCGGCATCGGCCTCGTCAAGGAGATCAAGCGCCAGGGCGTCCGCGCCAAAGCCGAAAAGGCCGCGGAAGAACGTGTGCTCGATGCCCTCGTCGGCAGCAACTCCTCGCCCTCGACGCGCGACAGCTTCCGCAAAAAGCTGCGCAACAATGAATTGAACGACAAGGAAATCGATATCCTCGTCGCCGATACCGCCCCACAAATGCCGATGTTTGATTTGCCGGGCGGCGGCGCGATGTCGACGATCAACATCGGAGAGATGCTCGGCAAGGCGCTCGGCCAGCGCACCAAGCCCCGCCGCGTCACGGTCAAGGACAGCTTCGATATCCTGATCGCCGAAGAAAGCGACAAGCTGATCGACGCCGATCAGATCACCAGCGAGGCCGTCGCATCGGTCGAGAACAACGGCATCGTCTTCCTCGATGAGATCGACAAGATCTGTTCGCGCAGCGACGGGGCGCGCGGCGCTGCCGAAGTTTCGCGCGAAGGCGTGCAACGCGATCTTCTGCCCCTTATTGAGGGCACGACGGTTGCGACGAAGCATGGCCCGGTGAAAACCGACCACATCCTGTTCATTGCATCGGGCGCATTTCACGTCTCGAAGCCGTCCGATCTTTTGCCCGAACTGCAAGGCCGCCTGCCGATCCGCGTCGAACTCAACGCCCTGACGCGCGATGACATGAAACGCATCCTGACCGAGCCGCAAGCGAGCCTCATCAAGCAGTACGTGGCGCTGCTGCAAACGGAACGTGTCACGCTCGATTTCAAGCCCGACGCCATCGACGCCATCGCCGATGCCGCCGTCGAGGTTAATTCAACGGTCGAGAACATCGGCGCACGCCGCCTGCAGACCGTGCTTGAACGGGTGCTCGATGATATCTCGTTTGAAGCCTCCGACCGCGACGGCCACACGATCGAAATCGACGGAGCCTACGTGACGCAACGCGTCGGCGAACTGGCGAAAAACGCCGATCTGAGCCGTTTCATTTTGTAGCAGCTGCTAGGGTTGTCATCCCGGACGGCGTGAAGCGCCGATCCGGGACCCAGAAACTTGTTGACGGACCTCAAAGCTCTGGGTCCCGGCTCTTCGCCGCAACTGCGGCTCGGCCGGGATGACAATTGGGCCCGCTATCCCTCAGCCCCGAACGCCTGTAAAAGAGCCACTTCCGAAGCTCGAAATCATTTTTTGATTATGACCGCCGCACCGCTGTTAAAGATTGACGCCCCATCTGTCGCCGCCGCGAAACCGTCGCTGGCGGGATTGACGCGCGATCAGCTGAAGACGGCCCTCGCGACCGCCGGCGTCCCGGAAAAGCAGCAGAAGATGCGCGTCGCCCAGCTTTGGAGCTGGATCTACGCGCGCGGCCTGACGAGCTTCGACGACATGACCGACGTCTCGAAGGATCTGCGCCGCCAGCTTGAGGCGCACTTCACGCTCGACCGTCCGGAAATTGTCTCCGAGCAAGTCTCCGTTGACGGCACGCGCAAATGGCTTTTGCGATTGCCGAAGCGCGGCCATGAAGCCCGCCCCCCCGAGATCGAGACCGTCTACATTCCCGAGAGCGATCGCGGCACGCTGTGCATCTCAAGTCAGGTCGGCTGCACGCTGACCTGCTCGTTCTGTCATACCGGAACCCAGCGCCTCGTCCGCAACCTCGAAGCCGAGGAAATCGTCGGACAAATCCTGCTGGCGCGCGATCGCATCGGCGATTGGCCCGGCGCGCAAAGCCCCGAGGATGGCCGCCTTCTGCCGACGAGCGAACGCAAGATCACCAACGTCGTGCTGATGGGCATGGGCGAACCGCTGTACAATTTCGACAACGTCAAAGCGGCGATGGAGGTCGCGTCGGACGGCGACGGATTGGCCTTGTCGAAGCGGCGTATCACGCTTTCAACCTCAGGCGTCGTTCCCGAAATTCCGCGGTGGGGTGAAGAAGCCGACACCATGCTGGCGATTTCGCTGCATGCCACGAACGACGCTTTGCGCGACGAACTGGTGCCGATCAATCGCAAGTTCCCGATCGCTGAGTTGATGGAGGCGTGCCGCAATTATCCGGGCCTCTCGAACGCGCGACGCATCACCTTCGAATACGTCATGCTGAAGGGCGTCAACGACAGCCTCGCGGATGCGCGTGCCCTCGTGAAGCTGCTGTCCGGCATCCCGGCGAAAATCAATCTCATTCCGTTCAACCCGTGGCCGACGTCGCGTTACGAATGCTCCGATTGGGAAACGATCGAACGCTTCGCCGAGGTTGTGAACCGCGCCGGGTATGCGAGCCCCGTGCGAACGCCGCGCGGCCGGGACATCCTCGCCGCTTGCGGGCAATTGCGCTCGGAAAGCCAGCGCCTCAGCG
>Ga0182738_1006757_pt1 | contig 11828 bp, 15 predicted proteins | sample eDN5th30CBELigMG_FD_128876 | JGI IMG/M metagenome (GOLD analysis project Ga0182738, IMG submission 128876) | Enriched Miracle-Growth compost microbial communities from Emeryville, California, USA - eDNA 5th pass 30_C BE-Lig MG (version 2)... ...
CGAGCATCCGCTCTACCGGATCGAGAAGCGCCCGAAGTTGCGCGCCGCGCAGGGCCAATATGCCGTCATCGCCATGGACGGCCGCATCCTGAAACGCGGCCACGACCTCGCCAACGTCCTGCGCATTTTGGAGCGGAAGCTGATCCGCCCGGTGGAGTAGGGGGTCAGCAGGCGCGGAAGGGACAGCCTTCACCGCGTCATCGGTCGTCGCGATGCTAGGTGGGACGTCGGGACGGAAATAAGGGAAGTGGAGGCGGGTACCGGAATCGAACCGGTCTTCACGGATTTGCAATCCGCTGCGTAACCTCTCCGCCAACCCGCCGGAGCCTCGCGTTTGCTAGTGTTTTCGCTCGGTAGGGTCAAGGGGGTTATCACTCCAGTTATCGCTTTCATGTTCTGGTCCCGTTCTGTTCCGGTCAGGACCGCTTGGCGCGGGCTTGCTTCGCTCGCATGATCTGCCGGGCTTCACCGGCATATTTCCGAACCATCGCCTTCGTGCTGTGCCCGCTGTAGGACATGATCTCGTCATCGTCGCACCCGGCCCAAGCCAACTCCATGACGCCGCGATAGCGCAGAGCGTGAAGGTCATAGGCTTCCAGCCCGAGGCGCTGCCGTTCGATCAGCATCAGTTCCGCCATGCGGCGGTAGTCCATGCGACTGCCATTCTGCTTGGTGATGATGTGACGAGCGGGCAGGGGAGAGAACGGCAGAGCCGCCTTGGCTGTGTCGAGCGCCTCTCTCAGTGCTGTCGTGCAGGGCAGGATTAGCGCCTTGTCGGTCTTGTTCTGCCGCAGACGGAGCGTGTCGCCATCATAGTCACCCCAGGTGAAGCCAACCCAGTCGCCGGGACGTTGGACGGTGCCGACGCCAATCTCGAAGATCAGTCGCTCCAGCGGTCCAGCCTCGGCCCGCCATTTAGCTATGGCAGCGTCCGGCCAAGGAATATGGGGTTGCTGGCGGTCCTTGGGCACTGCCAATCGCTCGATACCTTTTGCGGGATTGTCTGCCAGCCAGCGGCGCCGGACCACTTCCTTGGCGATCATGCTGATCGCGACCGGGATGTAGTTGGCGAACCGGACCCGATGCTTGTTCTTGTCCATCGCTGCATAGATATCGGCCTGCGTCAGCCGGGCCACGTCCCGCTTGCCGATCTTCTCGACCAGATAGGCAAGCACCGGCTCAAGATCTTGGCGGTATCGGACGGACTTGTCTGCCCAGCGATCCGATTCGCGCAGGATCTGGATTGCCGCCGACCACGACCGCTTCGCCTCCGTGGTCTTGCCGGTCATAACCTCCCAATACTGGTGGTCAAACTCGGCTGTCCCCTCGGGCGCCGTGAACCGGTGCAGGTATTTCCCGCCCCTATAGAAGTAGACGAAGCCGGGCTTCACCTCTCGCACGTAGGGTTTGCGACCTTCCTTCCTCACCAGTCGATCCCTCCGTCGATAGCATCGCCACGTCCGATCAAGCGGAGTTGGTCTGCATCCCAGCGGATCAGGCCGGGGGCGATCTCACGACCACGCGGCAAATGCCCATCATTGACCAGCGACCGAAACTCGCAGGGCTTCATGTCCAGAAGCTGCGCGGCGGTCTTTTCGCTGGCCCAGATGGGGAGTGCCTTCATCAGCGCATCGCCTCTTTGGGATAAGCAATGGCCAGCACCGCTTCGGGATGATGCCCGATACCCGCGACGGCGCGGTCAAATACCTGGCTCGCATTGACCAACACACACCCTTCCATGCTTTGGTGAGCGCGGTTCATAAGCTTGGTGTATAGGCCAAGCGCGGTGTCCTTGGGGGAGAGGAAAACTTCATCCGCCCATCCCATCCCCGCAACGAGTAACGTGATTCCCGTGCCGTTGTAAGGGCATCCGGGAACACGTTCTGGGACTCGGTTATTGGGCATCGCATTGCCGGTGTGGGCGAACATGTGAGCCGCATAGAATACCGATTTCAGGTCCGACATGCCGGCATCAACCAGTGCCTTCGCCGCCGCAATCTCCATGAGGTTGTGGAAGCTATATTGACGATGACGGCCTTGCGAGCCGCCACCTTCGATTTCGCGTTGCCCCACGATCAGGCCGCGCTTCATCCAGTTTTGGAGGGTGTCGTTGTTGACGCCAGTCGCTTGTGCGATCTGTCCGGTGGAGAACTTGGCGTGGAAAATGTTCATCGGGTGCCTCATATGGTCAACTGACAATTTGCCATGAGGCATTCATATGGTCAAGTAACCTTTTGCTGGCGCCGAACTATTGAAGCAGTTCACGCCCGATCGGAGCCGCGGACCTCACGCGTCTCGCCGATCGAACTCAAGCCGCTCGGTGGTATTTCCGGCCATGTTCAGGATGAACTCGACAACCTCTAACGATGCAGCAATCGCGATTATCTTCTCCAGAGGCTCCTGCTCGTTGGTGCTGTCATTGTGGACCGCAAAGCGACATGTCTTCACGACGTTGAGGGCAAGATAGGTAAGCTGCGAGGCATCGTCTTCGCCATGCCCACCGCGCTGGATCAGATCCTTGGCCCAATAGCTGGTCATGCCCTAGCCTCCTTCTCGGCCTGGCGTGCTTGGTGTTCGATCTCATAGAGGTCGCCCAGTCCTTTGGCCTTTTCCTCGATAACGCCGATGAGGGAGATGATTGCTTGCGAGTCTGGATGACCGTGATCGAAGGCGGCGCCATTGAAAGCCAGTTCACCCAGAGCATGGGTCAAGCCTTCGAGGGTAGTGATGGCGTGGCTGGTCGCCGCATAGGCCGCGAAGGACGAAGGGATTGCTATTTCGTTGGGCAAGCCGGGAGTGTTATGGCTGTTGATAGCCATGCTCGATCTCCTTCTAAGATCGGGTTTCGGTTAGGGCCGGGTGGAACGTAGGACTTCCGTCCGGCCTGATTTCGTGTTAACACTAAACCATGAAAACGTCAACTCATGATAACACGAAACGCAACCGCCCCGCCGAAACTGGGACGCTTGTTGGCGTGCGCCTGCAACATGATATGTTGGCATGGCTTGATACTGAGCGAGCCAAGTTGGATCCAGCACCGTCAAGACCCGAGATGATCCGTCAACTGCTGCAGCGCGCAAAAGCGTAACGGCAGGCCCTCCGAGACCGATGGCAGGATTGCGGCGTGCTGCGATCACGGATATGTGCAACAGGAACAGATTGCGGTGTTAAGCATTGGTTAAGGGCGGATCGCTACTAGATAGGATGAAAGCCAACCCGAAAGGGGACTGGGTGATTCGTGACGTCGAAACGCTTTGCAAACAGGTGGGGCTGATCTGCACACCGCCGTCATCTGGCAGCCACTATAGAGTGTATAGTGACTGCCTCCAAGGCACACTGACTATCCCGGCGAAGCGCCCAATCAAGCCGTTCTATATCCGGAACTTGACAAGCTACGCAGAAGCGCACCAGAAGATGGTTGAGAAGAGAGGCAACGAGAAATGAATTACGATATTCTGATCCGGCCGCTCCCCGTTGACGAAGGCGGCGGTTACGTTGGTTTCGTCCCTGATCTGCAAGGCTGCATGTCCGATGGAGATACTCCAGAGGAAGCATTCAGCAACACGCTGGAGGCCATGGCAGAGTGGATGGAACTACACGAGGAAACAGGTCGTCAAGTTCCTGCTCCAGGGACTGCTATGAAGCGCGCTATCAACCGGGAGGAGGCTCTGATCTCTGCGATCCGTGTGTTGACCGAGAAAAATGGCGCGCTTGAGGATCATGTGCAGGAAGTCGAGGAGGCTATGTCGCACCTGCTCGACATGCTCCGCGAGAATGCGGGGTGGTCTTTTCCGATCCCCGGAAGCCTGTTGAGGAAAGAGCGCTGCGAAGCATAATTCTTTTGTATTTGAGGGCTGATCCGATTCTGGATCGGCCTACCCTTTATCACATACCGACAGAACAATTAGATCAGGGCCGGGCACGCAGATCCCCTGCGCCATCCCGGCCCCTGCCCTGACGCGGGCCATCCGGCCTAGCCGGTCGGGCAAGCCCCGGTGATGTAGCCGTGCTTGCCTGCGCCGCGCTGGAGGAGACAGCCGCGCCTTGACGGGGTTTTCGGCATGTCGGAGCCGGGCACTCGCCGTCTGATCCCAGATGCTTCGCGCTGAACAGGCCGCAGGCGCATCCCGCCTTATCTCGTCATTCGCTCCAATCGATGAATTGCAGCGCATCCTTGACGGTCGCGTCGTCCAGCCCGGCCTCTTTCGCCTGCGCCATGGCCTGCATCATCGTCGCCAGCGCCCGCGCCTTGCCGCCATGGTCAAACGCCTGCATGGGCCGCACCACGTCGATCGCCACAGCAGCGCCCAGCTTCTCGCTGGCTTCCTCGGCCATGAGATTTACGACTGGCTGTAAAACGAGCTGCGCCAGATGCCGCTGCGCCTCGCGCACAAGCGGGCCGGTCGTGCTTGCGTTCATCAGGCCGGGGAGGATGCCGAACACGCCGTAGATCTCGCCCTTCGCCTCGGTCAGCAGCTTGTCGGCCAGCGTCTTGTCGAGGTGCGGGGAAAGCTGATCGGGAGATGCCCCCAAATTCGGGTTCATGCCGGCCGCCGTTGCCTGCGCCACGCCCTCGATCACCAGGGACGCGCCGCGGTTGCCCCGGAAGCTGCGCCGCATGGCGTCCATGTCCTCGGTGCTGCCTTCGGGAACGGGGATGATCTGGCTACCGAGCGGCGCATCGCGGAACACGTCGCGCAGCGCCTCGGTGATTTCCTCCAGGAGCTGCGCCGACAGCTTGGCACGGCCCAGAGGGGCGGAACCGGCCCACGGGGTTGTGGCGTCGCAGCCGATGCGGAAGTGCAGCACCTCGCCCGCAAGCACCGTTTCGTTCCTGCCGCCGCCGATCTCGGGCAGGCCCACGCGATAGGCGCGGGGGAAGCCGTAGCGGGTGCTGATATCCCAGTCAGTGCAGGGAATCAGGCGATCGCGGATCAGGAACAGGCATTCACCCCGCAGCGCCAGAGAGCGCGCCGTCATTGCCATCGTGCGCCGATCGAGAAGATCCGTGCCGGTCACGTCAGCCAGCGACAGGCCGCTTTCCCAGAGGCTCACAGAGGTTTGCACCGCTGCCGTCAGTTCGGCCAGCCCGGATGCGCCGCTGATCCACGCCTCGCGCGCCGCCATCAGGGACGCGGTATAGCCCGGTTGAACCGCACGTATTTCGTTCGGCTCAGATTTGAGCGCATTGCGTCGGAAGATATCCATGAAGCCCATCAGACCCTCCACCGATTGAGGACGTGCACAGCACCGCGATAAGGTTGCCGATCCTGATGCGTTTCCCAGGAGCGGGCTTCCACCTGCGCCATGGGATAGGCGGGCCGGGTGACTGCCGACAGCTCGAACAGCTCGGCCCGGTGAATGACGCGGATCAGGCCCTCGCCGTCACGTTTCACCAGCTCGGCCCCGTCGCCTTGCGCCACGCGGAACCCCGGCGACAGGCCCCGGATCAGCCCGGCAGCATGAGCCGCCAGAAAGTCCTGCGCCCAGCTCGTGCTGCCCTCGATGCGTGCCTCGAACAGCAGCGCGTCGTCGGTGTCGGTCACGTCGAGGCTTCCCGCCGATCGGCTGGCGAGCGGCTTTTCGAAGTCATGCCCAGCCAGCAGGTGGATATCCTCGCCCGCCTCGATCCGGGCTGCAAAGGCCCGAGCCGCAAACACCTCGCGCTTGCGGGTCGGGGTCGTCGCCAGAACCGTTGCAGCCCCATAGGGGAAGCGGCCCCGCAGGCGGGTTGCCCCGCCCTCGGTGCGCAGTTCAAGCGAACCGTTGAAGCCGCCCCACAGCATCAGGGTTCACCGATGCCGGTCAGGATGCGGGTTTGCAGGCCACGCGGGGCGGTAAAATCAGCCGTCACAAGCGCGGTCAGCACCAACTGCCCCGAAGCCGCCTTGGTGTAGGGGTCGCGGATCAGATCCACGCCGCCATAGATGCCGAGATATCCCGGCGCCACGCCCTGCACGGTCGCGGTCATGATCGCGGTTTCGTCGGGGATGGTGTTGCTGATCGCGGGATTGCCCACGTTCTTCACCAGCCGGTCGAGTTCGGAAACCGCCGTGCCGGTGATGAGCGCGTCGTCCAGCTCGGCCCAGATCGCGGGATCGAAGGCCAGATTCACCTGCGAAGCCGAGGTGATCGCATTGGCTTCCATGAAGGCCACGATCTCGGCCCGGAACGCCGCCCAGGTGGCGGTCGCGCCCACGGCGGTCGAGGTGATGCCGTAGGTTGCCGCGCCGGGGATGATGCCCAGAGGTTGCCCCGCAGCGCCCGTGCCGTTGATGACCACGCGGTCAAGCTCGGTCCCGATCACCGCGTTCAGGTCGCGCCGGATGGCCGCTTCCAGCCCCTCGCCCGCCTGTTTCAGCGCCTTGCGGCTGATGACCATTTGCGCGCCGCCGGTGTGATCCGGGTTCAGGCTGCGTTCCTCGGTTTCATAGGGCGATGCCGCGCCCACGTTGGCAAGCTCGGTCGTCTGCCAGCCGAAAACGGCGCCAGCGGTCGCCACCGGGAAAGCCAGCTCGCCTGAGGTGATGTTGATGCGCTGAATGCCCAGACGCTCGGCCACGGAGCCGGGGAAGATCCGGTCGATGGTCGGGCGGATGGTCTTGGGATTGATCTGGTCAGCCGCGACGGTTTCGCCCGCACGGGTTTCCAGCGCCGCCAGCGGAACCGGGATGCCCTGATAGCCGCCAGCGGCCCGCAGTTCATCGACAATCTCCTTCGTCGCCCCGGAAAGCGCCTTGCCCTCGTCCAGAGCCAGCGCCACCTGGCGAAGCTCGAAGCGGCCCAGAAGATCGGCAAACTCGCGGTCGGAGCGGGTTTCCAGATCCGCGCCGGCCTCGCGCCGCTCGGTATCCTCGGCAATCAGCGCCGCCCGATACTTGGTTTCGTTGCCGCGATATTCCGCGTCCAGCTTCTCGATGGAGCGGATTTCATCCTCGGTCGAGTCGGTCTTGCCGACCAGACCCGAGAGTTCTTGGCGAATTTCAGACTGTCGCCGTTGCAGTCGCACAGAATCCAGCATGTGATTTCCTCATGTTGCCGGGTTGGGATTTGTCGCCAGATCGGCAACAGCACGCCCCCAGGCCTCACGGTCGGGGGTAATGATGATCGGCGCGTGTCCGCACTCGATCCGGGTTTTCTTGGTGTGGCAGGAAGAGCAGCGAGTGGCGCAATTCGCCGGATCGAAGGCCCGTTCGGGGGTCGTCCGCACGGGTTCGATATGGTCGATTTCCAGCCGTCCCTTGCGGGTGCCGCAGTCCACGCAGGCCCAGCCATCCCGCTCAAGGATGATCTGCCGCAGCATCTTCCAGCGTTTAGTTCTGAGGACGGGCCGGGAGTAGCGCCGCCATTCGTCGCGCGTCACGCCCATGCCACCCTCGCTTTCCGCAGAGGTGCGGTCTTGCGCCTCTGGCCCTCCGCAACGGCAAGGGTGGATGCTGCAATGGCGTCGATGCGGCCTAGTGATCTGGCTTTCGTCAGCTTTGCGTTCATGGAGTCGTCCACCACGACAAGCGCGTCCATCGCCGCCGAGCGCAGAAGTAGGGATTCGACGGTCTGCACCTCGCCGTCAAAGACAGCCTTACGGAATCCTTCAACGTCCTGCCCGCCGTCGCGGAAGCCTTGCCCCCTAAAGACGACTGGGACGCGGATGCCAGCAGCCGCCAGGGCGTCCAGCAACTCGGCCTGCCGGTAACGGTCGCAGCACAGCGCCACGACTTGCGCGTCCTGCACCAGATCGGCCCATACCTGCCGCAGCCAAGGGCCAACCTGCACAGTGCTTTCGCCCGAGGTCAGAAGCTCGCCCCGTGCTTCCATCTGCACATAGCGGTCCTTTACGCCGTCAGCCTCGCCCCGATCGGCAAGGCCCGGTTTCTGGGGGAACGCCCCCTGCACCTCTAGCCGGCCCGAGGTCGGCCAATAAAGCGCAATCGCAGACATGGAACGAGAGCCGCCGAGGTCGAGACCGATAATGCAGTCACCTTCACGCGGGGGTAGTTCCGTCACCTCGCAAGCCTGCCATTCGTCAGCAGTCACAAGCTGCGCCTTGCCCGCGTCGGAAACCCGCTGATTGAGCGAATACAAGCGGAAGCCGGTGAGCGCCTGCCCGCCCCGCTGGATTGCCACGCGGGCTTGTGATTGCAGCCATTCCAGCGACGGGCCAATGCCATGTTCAGCGCCGGGGTTCGCCGCCTTGATGCCGTCCAGGTCGTCGGCTGGCCGACCCAGAGGTGCGCGGCACTCGATGATGAACGAATGAGGCGGGGGGTTGTCCAATAGTTGCGAAAGCGGGTGAGTGTCATCACTCGCGCTTGTGCTGATGATGATCGTCTTGGCCCGCCGCTTGCCCGCCGAGGTTTCCAGCGCCGAATGCAGCTGCATCCCCTTGTCAGGATGCCAATGGCCGAATTCGTCCTCGATGATGAGCGTCGGGCTAAGCCCCAAGAGGTTCTTGGCATCAGCCGCAACCGCCCGGATCATACCCTCGCCCGCGCCCTCATAGCTGATTTCCAGCCGGGGAGCCTGCCGGAAGGTGAACAGCGCCTGATCTTCCTCGGACATCTGCCCGACGATTGCCTGCACATATTCCCAAGCGATGCGGGCTTGCTCCTTGGTGCGGGCCGCGATGATGACCTGCCGCCTCGGCTGATCGTCAGAAACGCCCATGACATGCGCCAGAGCCAGAGCCGCCGAGAGCATGGATTTGCCTTGGCCCCGGCCAACGGAAAGCATGGCGGTCATCGTGTCGTCGGCTAGAACGCCCCGAATGAAGTCCTCCTGAAACGGAGCCAGCTGGAAATGTTGCCCGTGCAAAGGCCCCTCGGGAACGCGCAAAGTGCGGATGAACGACAGTGTTTTTTCGGCGGGATCTTCGGAACGCGCGTGAAGAACAGTCCGCTGCCGGTTCACACCGTCAGCCGAAACCGGGGCATTGGCACCAGACAGGCCCACAGCGCCCGCAGGAGCCGCCTTGCGCTTGCGAGGTGTGGTAGACGCCTTCACACCATTACGCCCCTCAGTGGCCCGCACAGCGCCGCTCATGCTACAGCCACCCTGCGGTGACGCGCCGCGATGCGAGATGCTGCCAGGGATAGCCCTTGCTTGCCGTCCTCGGGGCCGCGCATATCGAAGAAGGCTGCAGCCTGATCGTTGATCGCGAGTTGCAGATCATCGGGGATGCTTGCCGCTGCCGAGCCGAAGCCAGCCGGGTAGTTCACGATCAGCGCCGTGCCATCCATGAACTGCCGGTCGGTCAGGTGCAGCACGGGGTAGCGCCCGGCATCCACCCACCAGCCTTGAGGCCAAGTGATCAGCGATCCATCAGGCTCGCGCGTCTGAACGGTGATCGGGTGATCATCCAAGGCCACCACATCCAGAGGCCCAATGGGCAGGGCAACCACGCATCCCCATTCGTTCATGGTGACGGTGATGGTCTGGGTCAGCAGCGCCAGCGCACAATGCGCCTCGATCTCGCGTGCCGCTGCCCAGCCCATCTGGGAAATGCTGGCGTCCTCGCCATCGTGAGAGACGCGGGTATGAGCCTTCACGTCCTCAAGGAAGAAAGGCGCATCTTCGGAGATGGGCGTGCGGTTAATGATCATACGCGACCTTCCTGTTCTTGGCTGGGGTCTGCGTCACACGTCACACCCTTATAGGGGGGTGTGACGGATGTGACGGTGGCGTGACCTGCGTCACGATTGTCACTTGTGACGCTCTGTGACGGTTGTGACGCCTTATCCTCGGCCAGAACGCGCCACACATAGCCGTCCACGATCCGAACCTGCTCCTTGTCTTGCAGGCGGGTCTTGATGCGCATGAAAGCCGTGCGTTGCGCGCTTGGACTGTCGCCGGCCGATAGCGAGTGGCGGTCGCACATCTCGCGCCACTGGTCGAGGGAGACGACCTTGCGATTGCTCGGGAACATGTCGCTGTGCATCACCTTGCCGTGCAGAGCGATGGCATCGGACAGTGCCTGCATTCCGATCTTGTCGGAGCCATTCAGCCTCGCGCGCCTGGCCGGAGCTTCGGTAGCTTCCACAACGGCAGAGGTCACTTTATCCCCGTCCTCATCGAAGCCGAGGAGCACGCCCTTGAGGCGATAGGCGAACACTCCGTCACAGGGCATGTCGCGTTGCTTCTTCGCCTCAGCCGTCACCACGTCCTCGGAGCGGGTCAGTTCGATCTCGGTATCCGCCGCGGCTCTCAAGCTGCCGGATCCACGCGCGCCTTTGCTCGCGTCCTTGCCGCTGTGGTGGATCACCATCACATGTGCCTTGGTCACCTCGCGCAGCAGGTCGATACTCTTAACGAAGGCGCCCATATCCTTCGCTGTATTCTCGTCACCCGCGCCGAAAGTCCGCGCCAGCGTATCCACGACGATCAGACTGGGATTAGTGTCGAAATCCTCAAGGATAGCTTCGGCCAGATATTCGCCGTCCTCACTTGTGCAAAGGTCTATGGGAGTAGACAGCAGGCAAAAGTCGCCATTGTCCTCGATGCGCCCCATAAGCTCGGGGTTGGCGAGGCGCATGGCTTCGATGCGGTTATTGATGCCGCTGCCGCCCTCGCCGGCCACATAGATCACCGGCCCGGCCCACTTATCGCCTGAAGGAACTCGATTGCCGTGCCAGTCCATGCCCGCGGCCACATGCAAAGCCAGATCCAACGCAAAGAAGGTTTTCCCAACGTTGCTTTCGCCGTAAACGACGCTTGCCGCGCCCCGGTCGAGCCAGCCCTTGACGAGATATCGAGATTTAAGAACCGGCTTGATCTTGTGAATCGGCCGTATCTCCGAGGACAACTCCAGCGCCCTGCCTTTCAGGCTGACGTTGGAACGTGGCACCGCCGCCATATGGTCTCGGTCCATGCGATCAAGATCCGCGAAGTCGTTCTTGATGTAGGTCATGCCGCAGCCCCCGTGATGTAGTTCAGGAAGGCTTTCTTGTCCTCGCGCGACAGGCGGCGATAGCAGGTCACGGCATAGGCCTTGATCTCGGGGCGGGTCGCCGTGTCGGCCCACCAACTCGCCTCTTGCATTACGTCGATGTTGAAGGACTGGGGCCAGCCGGGGCGGATCTGGTCGAGGATGGTTTCGAGGAACAAAACCCGGTCCTCTGGGCCGCAATCCAGCACCGCTTCCACGATCCGGCTTGCCTGCACCTGACGGTTCAGGTTATTGTCAAAGAGGCCCCAAAAGCCCTCGATATCAGCCCCGGTTGCGCCCGCCAGCGCGCCGGGGTTTTCGTTTTCCGTCGCCTTTTCAGGCGGCAGAATGCCGTTATCATGTTCACCGGTCGTTCCCGGTTTGTCTTGATAACTATTTTCGGGGAAGCTCTTGGTTTGGCTAGAGAAACGCGGGGCTTTGCAATCCGCTGCGTAACCTCTCCGCCAACCCGCCGTTGCCGTAGCATTGGCAGCGGGTTTAGCCGCTTCGGCGGCGGGGTGCAAGACGGCGTTTCGTGAACTCAGCCCGGTGAGGACGTATAGATATAGTCGCGGCGGAACGGATAGGAGGAGCCGGTCCCCGGCAGGTCCGAGGCCGCGCCCACTCCGTCCGGGCGGGTCAGCAGGATCTGGTAAAGCGCCGTCCAGCTTTCCTCGAAGGCCAGCGCGCAGCCGGCGAGGTAGAGGCGGAAGGCGCGCAGAACCTCGGCCGCGCGCTCGGGGGCGAGGGTCTTTTGCAGCACGGTCTCGGCCTCGGGCAGATTCGCCTCGAGCCGGTCGGACCAGCACCAGAGCGTGCGGGCGTAATGTGGGCGCAGGTTCTCGGTATCGACCATCTCGAGGCCGGCTTGCGAGAGTTGCCGGATGGCCTGGCTGACATGGATCAG
>Ga0182738_1006759_pt1 | contig 11827 bp, 11 predicted proteins | sample eDN5th30CBELigMG_FD_128876 | JGI IMG/M metagenome (GOLD analysis project Ga0182738, IMG submission 128876) | Enriched Miracle-Growth compost microbial communities from Emeryville, California, USA - eDNA 5th pass 30_C BE-Lig MG (version 2)... ...
ACAAGCAAGAAATAAGGAATTTCAAGAGAGTTTTTAAATATAAAAGTTTTTTCTTTGAAAACTCGGTTTTCGGCTGGAGGATGAACACCGATCCTGGGTTTTCGGCGAATTTTCGGCGATTTTTAACGGGCCTTCCGGTTATGGGAAATCGCCTTCAAAGTGAGGTTTTACGGTATTTGCTAAGCTTTAATTATCAAAAGGAATTTTTAGATCAAATTTGCATCCTTAGTCCTTGAGAGAAAGATTGTAGTCTTGGAAAAAACTCAAGAAATTCTCAGAGTAAAAGAAAATTCTTTGTGAGCTCTCTCGATATTGTTGAATTCAGATTAAGGTCAAGAGAGTTTTTGTTTGAAATAAAAAGTGTAAGGACCGAATTATTTGATTATACAGAGTTTTCTCATTGAGCTCGGCAAGGAATTAAAATTGTTAGGATCCGATTTTTTTCAAAACAAGAATTGTAAATTTCCCCATAGACAACCTTGATTGACAAACTTCAAGATGACAGCCAAAATCAAGATTTCATGAAAAGAAGTCCAACTAACTTTTGGTGAATTGTTCAATCTAATCTCATTCATTTTTTTTTTTAATTTCAATAAAATTTTTCTATTTTCTTTTTTTAGTTTGCGCATTCCTTTTTGAGTGGTTTTAAAAGTGAAAAATCTTTTGAACTCGGATGCAAAAGGGTGAAAACAATTTAGGATTAAAAATTGGGTTGTGTTTGCTCGACTTCATTCAGATTGGGCTGATGTCAAAAAAGTTGATATTTTATTTTTCATTCTTTTTTTCACGTCTTTTCCACTCAATACGTCTGCTTTACATTTTTTATGGTCAATTTTTCTCATCTTTCAAACGAGTTTTGGAGAAACAAATTTTTTTCCAGGATTATCAAGAAAAACAAACACTTGGATTTTGGAATTCCAAACTTTTGCAGATTGACTTTTTTTTCATTGATTGGGAATTTTTTTCCCTCAAGTTCCTTCGTAAAAACGTCAAGCATAAACCTTTTAAAAAAAGCAATAAATATTGAGCTAAAAATAGCGATAACACCAAATAAAAGGAGATTATCTATATATTTTGATTTCCTACAATGATTCTCATTTCGATCTCTTGAGATTTGTCAAGAAAAAAATAGTTTATACACTTTTCACTAGTTAATTAAAAAATTAATATTTCCAAACAAACAGTTTTCCTTCTGAAAACTATGGCCTTTCAGCTCCATAGCCTCTTCAAGTTCCTCCTATTCTTTATCATCTTCCTCAATTCAACTCTTATCCACTGCCTCTACACACGTAAAAGCTTTCCATCTTTCCCCTTTCTAACAACCAAAAATTAGGTTATCAAGTTACTGAATTGGACACATCAGACTCCACCTTCCTCACCGAACTCGCCAGTTGGACCTCTCCAAACCTTATTTCCTCCTCAATCAAATACTCTGACTGCGGCGGCTCATTTCTTATTCAAGGCTACAACATCCTCGGCCCTGGAGCTCAGAACAACATGTATTACCAAAGAATCTACACAGATCTTCCTACTCACAATATGATTTACCTTACTTTTGACACTTGGGTGATTGACAGCGTTGATGCCGTGGATTACTTCCAAATTTCTTTTGACGGAGTCGTGATAGACGGCTGGACCGGTGGGTTTACTGCAACAAAAACTGAATATTATTGTGGCTCATCTACAAGAAGAGATATCCCTAATGTTCAAACTTTTATAACACAAGCCCATTCTGCTCAAACTCTTACGTTAAAAGTCATTTCCCAGTGCGATCAAGCATCAAATGACGAGGCCTTTGGCTTCAAAAACTTCCGTTTAATTTTCGCTCAAGCTCCAACAATCACCGCAAGCACTTTTTGCGCGACGCCGCCTACAGGCTACAGTCTCGTCCAAACAGCTAAAAGATGCCCTTGTTCAATCGGCCAATATCTTGTTTACAACACTACAGCTTGCGGCTCTTGTGATGATGCGTGTATTTCCTGCTTCGGACCAACTGCCCAGCAATGTTATGAATGTGCTTCAGGATATAATTTTGACGTGATTCAGTGCGTGAAGTGTGATTCTTCATGTGCTACATGCAATGGACCGAATAGTGATCAATGTAATACATGTGCCACCGGCAAAGTTTTATACAATAGTAAATACTGTGTAGATGCCAGCGTGTGCTCTTCTCCTTTGAAGACTACCACTGACGCTTTTGGAAATCTGTATTGTTCATATACATGCTCAGATTCTCAGTATTTGATCTGGGATGGCTCGTGTATAGACTCTTGTGAAGCTCCTCTTGAGAAAGTCACGAACGCCACAGGAAATTACTGTCTTTTGCCTTGTGCGACTCCTTATGAATTTTATCATGAAGACACTCAGGTCTGTACTGAAGAATGCAACACTTGGGTCGAAACAAGACAAGGAATTTATTATGTATGCGGGCCAACTCCATATTCCCTGATGAGACCATTGCATTATATGAGATATTTGGCGATTGATATGCCTGCTCCTTTTGAGAATATTACTGTGCTGAGAGCGAATAACTTGATTTCTTTAAGGGCTTCTCCGGCAATGTTCGCGAAAGCAAAGGCAAAATTTGTGAGCGTGGTGATCCCTGCTGTGTTCTTGAGATATGGAGTCTCTTCAAGCTTTATCGTGAATTTCTTGGATGACCTTATACTTTTGGCGATAGTGCTAATTTTTGCAATGATTTTTGTGCTCTTAGAAGTCGCTTGCCAGTCAATGCAATGTGATGTAGGTCAGTTGTTATTCGAAAGACTTCGAGTTTTTACTGGGTTCAATCTGCCTATCTTATTAATTGCAATCAACGCTGGTGATATAGTGCTATTCTCCTCATTGGAATTCCGCTTTTTTAGTGATTCAGACAGTACAAACTCAACAATAAGCCTTGTGGTTGCTATTGTAATGCTTGTTGCTGTGGTACTTTTGTTATTGGGAAGTTGTTGGTTGAGCTTCCAAGCTTACAAAGTGAAGAACCCAGAAAGATACCATTACATAATGCCCTATATTCAGTTCCAAGCTAAATGGCAGGGCTTCCAGATACTCTTTAAAGGGATGAGAGGAGATAAATGGTACACGCAAATGTTCTTTCCAATTTATTGTTTCAGAATGATTTTGCCTATGTTATGGAGTGCCTGTCTTTTTGAATATCCCTTGGCTCAGACAATAGTGAACTCTGTTGTCAGTATTGGTATATTGGCTTACTTATACTTTGCAAGACCTCTCAGAAGGAGATCCAGTTTTCTGAGTGTGTTTATTTTTGAGATTCTTTTATTGATGGCAAATTTGAGCTCGATAGTGTTGGTTGGGTTAAATAAAGCTGAGTCTTTGAATGAGTTTGCAAAGGTTTTCTTTGCCGATTTAATTCTGGTCTGTAACCTTGGATTCAGTGTTTTAGCTGTGATGGGCTTGCTTTTTAAAGTTTCACGAGCTGTGGATATCGCTCTTTATTTCCGAAAGAAACACTCTTTACAACAGAGATCTGCGTGGTTACAGTTATTTTTAATCCCATTCCAGCAAGGCGGTTTTGGATTTGAAGAGGTACAAATTGATAGAATTGTCGAAGGGGGAGATTTGGAAGAAACAGAAATGATTAATTTAACCCCCTGAGTGCGGAGGATCAAAAGATATCTTTCTAAAGAAATTTTTTTTAACTCAACCAACTGCGGGACGGATCAATATTGATACCCCTCCTCTTGTAAATTTATCTTGAAACCCTCAACTGCGAAAAACTAAATTCTAAATAAACCTTTCACAAATCTTTCTCATGCCTCTTTTCAACTTGAGAAAGGGTTTTAATTGGAAAAATCTTTTTTAAAAGGGTAAAAATATTTTTTTCGCTCTGACTTATTACAGATCCGCTCTCAAGAAATCTCAGCAAATTCGACACTTTTGACTCCAAATATTTCTCAATTTTCAAAACAGGATCTCGAAAGACTTTCACCAAAAAATACAGAGATGGCAGAGAGAGAACGTGTTTTAGGAGTGAGGGAGTTGGGATTTGAGGTTGAGACTTGTGTCTTTGGGATTCTAACTTTAGGCACAAGAGTGGAAGAGCAACAGTTCAGAGCAGAAAAATAGCAAGCCCTTTTTAAAGACCGTACGTTCCGTTCCGTTCCGTTCGGCAATTGAGCATAAAAATTTCTCTTCAGGAAAATTTTTATTGAATTTTTCGCAGCTGAGGGTGAAGAAATAAATTTATGGACTTTGCTATATTGATACGTTCCGCACTTAGAGGATTAATTCCTGCTGTTTCAAATCCAGTAGCTCCCAATAACAATAATCAGGCAAGAAATATCTTTAATCTTGCAAGGAGGAAGGATATCATAGCAGAGCCGATCCAAGAAGAAGATGAATATGTTGTTGATGACACGTATAAGCCAAGAAAAGGGTATGCGGATACATCAAGATTCCCCTTACAAAATAATAAGACGATTTTAGAACAAACAACTGATGGAAGTTTTGCAAATTCAAAAGCAGGAGATAGTGCGTATGGATCGTTCCCAATTCAAAGAATGGCGGATAAGTCTCGTGTTGTGAATAGAAGTCAGCTTGATGATGCTAATTGGAATGTTAAAATTGCTCGGGAGGTTGAAGATGACTTTTAGGGTGAAAAGCGAGGAGAAATGAATACAAAATGAGAATTAATGAAGATTTATTGTGTTAAATGAATAAGAATGGATTTATGATTTTTTTTTTTTTCTATACTAAACTACATTTTTATAGTGTAAGATTTTGATTTTATAAGAAAGTGAATAAATTGTTAGAACTCTTGAAGTTTCAAAAAAATGTTTTCCCTTCAAAAAAAAATCAAAATGAAAAAACGTTGAAAATTTTTTGAAGGAAAAACCAAAAAGACAAATTTGAGGAAATTTTTTCACAATCTTTGAGAATTTATTTCAGAATTTTTGTTTCAGTCCGAAATTTATAGGTACCTTTTCCCTTGAAAAATTTGTCAAACTCTCACTCTTTCAAGGGATGAAAATGACATTCAGAACGTTTTGTTTGGAGTTATTGAAAGTAGAAGGAACTATTGTTAAATATTTCCGTTCAAAATTCCTTGTTTCAATTTGAGATTGAGTATTTAAAGAAAATCAAGAGAATTCAACAAAAAAACTCTTTAGAAAAAAAAAACCTGTTAAATTAAAATTCTCTCAATTTTTCAAGATTGAACAAACTGAAAACAAAAAAAATTCCTTCAAATATCTCAACAAATTGGCAGCAATTTTGAACTTTTCACAATAACTTGTCTTTATTCTTCACGGCTTCCCAAAAGATCTTGTCTAAATTTTAGATAGCCCTTGCTTCAGTTTGACAGAAAAAAATTGATTGAGGATAATTTTTCATTCAATGAGTTTGGAAAGGATTCTGAGCCTTCAGAATGATCCTTTAAATGTTGGTCAAATTATCTAATTACCAATGATTTAATATTTTAGTTTGAGTCAGACAAGAAGTCAGTTTTTATCGGTGCGGAAATCTGATGCCCAATTTTGAGATTTGCTCTCAAAAGGAGAAACCGAAAAAAGAAAGAAGAGTCAACGTTTAGAAGAAAATTGAAAGTTTCAGAAGGGCCATTCTTTGAGCTTAAGAAGGATTTGAGGGACAAAACTATTTTTGGCTGTTTTGAACTGAAAAATAATGGTTTTTCTGATATCTAAGGAGTAAAAACTCATCAATTTAATGAAGTCAATAGATTGACATTTTTCTTCAGGAAGATTAATGGTCAAATTAATGAATGTAAATATTTTGAAAAATCTTCCTTTCGGAAGTCACATAAGAAATTTTGAAAAAGGCTGGGAGCGAGACTTTTTATTCATAAGCCCTTGAGAATTTAAAGCTTTTTCTCTCAAAATCGTACTAGACTTTTTTGTTATATCTTCGTTGAAAATAGATTTGTTTTAAAGTTTGTTTTAAGGCAAACCAAAAATGATCCCAATTACCAATTTGAAGCAGAGATTTCATCAATTAAAATTTCGGATCAACATACATGGTTTTAATTACCACAAACAGATTTAATCAAATCTTTTTTTCTGCACAACAATAAATAGCTTATCATCATCATGGTTACCGCTGTAAAACAAGCCTCAATTCTTCTTCGAAAATTCTCAGAAAAAATGGCTCTTCCAAAGTATCCCCTTGAATTCTCGATAAAAGACTCAAAATTCTAGTCATGGATTTACAGATGTCAGCAAAATTGAACGTTTACAAATTCCAAAATTCGAAGTCCCCAAGGCCGAACAAACTGACAGAGTAAACTTGATTTTCATAAAGAGAGATTTACCAGGCTAGATTTATGTGAAAAACTTGAAGCATGTGAAAGTTATGTTGAGAAAGATGAAAAGAGAAGGTCTCGAACAATTCAAGATAGTGGCAGGTTTTCTTTCTGTTGAGAAAAATTTGGTTTACCCTTTCACAGATTTTGACCAGACACTGACGAAATCGGCGCATAATAAGCGAAGAGTTCAAGCTTCTTTTGGGATTTTAAAGGAGGTAGCCGAAGATTGTTATGGCCTATTTTTCTGAGAATAAAAATAGTCGCATTTGATCAGCCAAGGCACAAGAGAATGCATCGAAAACAGCTTTCGCAAATATAAAAAAGACGAAAATCAGCCAGAACCTGATAAAATCACTAAAGCTACAAATATGGATGAATGGTAATGGAGAATGGGGAAATGAATTAAATTGTATAGGATGTCAAGAATTATGGAGAGTATTGTGTCTGATAACATTCAAAAAGAAGAGTTAAATGTAAGTGATATTTATGAATAGATCTAAATCCTTCCAAAAGAAAGTTTTACAAGACTCATATATCGTTCCAAGGGATCAACTTGACACATTTTTACAATTGGGAAGCAAATATCAGATCCCTTTCTATACAGTTTCTGCAGGAATATCAAGTATATTCTTGGGCATATTTTTGAGAATTAACCTTGGTTTATTGTAGATATTATAGCGACAGTGCTTGACCATTATGTCAATTTGAATGAATATCCCAATTTCCATATCTACGCCAATGAGATGATTTTCTCAGATAAAGGAAAATTAACGGAATTCAGCAAACCTTATATCCATTCTTTCACAAAAGATGATGTAAAAGAACTTTATTATCACCATATTAACTCATTCTAGATATTCCAGAAGAATCAGGCATATAGAAAAAATCATTTATTAATTGGCGATTTACTCCATGTATTTGAGTTGAATTTTAAAGAAATAACTTCAATAGGATGCATTGACGACAAAGAATATATTCCCAAGGATGACAATGTCGATTGGATTTTTGAATTATATTTCAGGATACAACGTTGTGAATATTATCTATGACTATGCTAGAAAATATGATATTGTGATCATGACAGATGAAAGCTTGGCGATCCCAGAGTTGATTACGAGATATATATTGGATTTAGAATCTGAATCGACCTTGTTTAAATATCTGGAAGAGCGCGCTATGGATATGGACCAAGCAAGAGATTATTTGGATGAAGTCAAAAAGAGAGTTGACGCTGAAGCTACAGAATATGCTCAATTAGCTGGTAAATCTGAGAGCGTTCAACCTCAGCAATCTTCTTAAAGGCGATAGATTTATGTAAATTTATTTTAATTGTGAAGTTTGTCTGTCTTTCTGTGTATTGTTTTTATTATTTGATCAATTAATTGGTTGATTGATTGATGGATAATCATGATGACGGAACTTTTGTTTTCTGTGTGTTTAGTGAAACATTTTTACATCAGAAAAAATTTTTTTTAAGAGAGGGATGAACTGCATAGGGAATTTTTTAAAAAGTTCTTTTTTGTTGAAAGATGAGAAAAATCATTTGGCAAGTTTGGTGTGGAAAAAATCTTTTTCGTGATAAAAAATTTTCAATAAATCAACTTTTTTTCAGTCAATGTCATCAACGTCATCATCAGGAATCTTAAATATTCCCAAAAAAAATTTTTTTTCTTTTAATAACTTGATTCCAAGTGCTAAATTAATAAAATATCTGCAAACACAACACAAACACTATTCCCATATACATAAAACAAAACCTAATGAGTGACTTACAACTAACCAGAGAAAACTCTCTTAAACTCAAAGAAGAGCTTCTTAAAACAACTACTGATAAAACTGGCAAAAAAATGATGAACCCTCTTAAACTCCCCGAAATTTTCAATTATTTCGATACTCCCGGCCGAGAAAAAAAATGGACTGCCCCTAATGCTGATATAACCGATTATTTCAACTATGGACTGACCGAAGAAACTTTCAAGATTTATTCTCAGAAGGTCAAGAACTTATTCACTAAGCTTCAAAAGACTGGAGGAGCGCATTTTAAGAATATGGGCGATTCTGACAAGTTTTTTGAGGATAAAATCCCTATCTCTCATGGTGGCCTCGAAATCATCGACGACAAAGCTCTCAAAGATTTTGTAAGAATTTTTCTCTCCTTTGGTTGAAAGAGTGTTCTTTTTGGATTCACTATGATTCATTTCAAAATCTCTTTTGTGTGGAAAATTATTCTTCAAAAAATGAATAATTGAATAGTCTTGAATCCTCTCTCTTTGCTAAATTTCTTTTCATTTTCTGACTCCCAATAACCCTATTTTTATAGCAAGAGGACACTCAGAATATTCTATACTACGAGAACGACAAATACCTAGACCAAATCTTCACTTCCCAGGACCACGCATCTCTTGACGCCGTCCGCAAAGGCATATATGAAGTCAACGCCTCTGTAAATAACATTTACGGTCTCAAAAAAGATCCTCCACCAAATCCTCCAACTCCACTCATCCAGCCTCCCCCTTCAATTCCATCAATGCCTGGCGGCAATTTCGGAGTTGGAGGCATGGCAAGGCCTCAGCCTCCACAACCTCGTCGAGCAAATCCTCCTCCTTCGATGCCTGGAATGCCAGGAATGCCAAGTATGCCCAGCATGCCGAATATGCCAAACATGCCAAATATGTATCCACCACCAATGCATCCACACCCAATGGTATAATTTTAGAATAGAAATGATAGCTAACGTGTAAAAAAGGACTACTCAGGGTATCCCCCTCATATGATGAATAGGAACTCATATATGGGCGGAATGGGAGGAATGATGGGATATCCTCCAAAGAGTTTTGAAGGAGGATATCCGATGTATCCTCCAGGAGGGATGATGATGGGAAGACCACCAATGGAAATGCCAGAAAGCGCAGAAATGGAAGACAAGAGATATGAGAAGAAGAGAAGAGATTCAAGTAGTAGTGAGAGCAGTGATGGAGCAGCGGAAAAATCGAAGAAGGATAGAAAGAAACGCTCAAGATCTAAAGAAAAGAAACATAAGACTCATCACAGAGATAAAGATTCCGATCATTTTGAGTAATAAAGAGGGATTTTTCTGGGTTATTCATGAATTTCACAGGGGAAAACATCATCATAAGGATAGACATGACAGAGAAGATAAGAGTTCAAGAAGAAGGAATTCAAAAGACAGAGAAAGAGAAGAAGTGAAGTATGAAGGAAGTTACCCACAAGGACTGGGAAAAGATGATGGGCAAGGAAAAGGCCCAGACGGACGAAGCAGAGGTGCCTGGCAAAAAGGGTATATAAATAATTTAATCGGAGGACAAGGTGGTAAAGATGGTCGTGATAGAAAAGACAAAAGATCAAAGTAAAAGGAACACATTTGAATTGATGAAGTTGACTTGAAAGAATTTTGTGTATTATTTAGATACTCTAAAATGACCTTGTTGTTGTTGGATTCCTCTCAGATTGATAATATTGTTGTCTATGACATAAATCTAATCTATAATATTTCTATACATACTATTACCTTGAATCATTGAATTAATTCTGCTACTTGTCGACTAAGATTTTGTAGCAACAACCAATAATTAGTTTTCCCTTTGTTGAGAATTTTTTTTGGAAAAATTCTTTTTTAAGTTCTTTTTGGATTAAAAAAATTTTTTTTGAGAAAGAAAAGACCTTCAGAATTTTTAAGGTCCATAAAATGTCTGGATGGCTGAACTGGCTCTTTTTTCCCCCATGAAATTGGTCTTTTTCCCTTCTTAAAACAAAATTAGTCTGTGAAAAATTTTCTACATTGGCTAACCATTGTTCCAAAGTCCAAAAAATTTTTGAAAAGACTCAAAAACATATTTTCGAGTTTTCATCAAGAAAAAAATTTCTGTCCAAGACTTTCTAAAAATTCAAGTGAGGAAAAATTTTGATTATTTTTCGATTTTCCAGAAAATCATATTCAACTTATCAATAAGAATAAATAATAAGAACATCAAATGTAAATAAGGATATCACCATACTCTCAAAACGAACATCTAATTAGGAGAAGGGGAGTTAGGTTTGATCAAGAGACTAGCCTTGACTTCATCAAGCGAGCTTTCAGGATTGCCTCTACCAGTCTCATTCGCATAACTTTCTCCTTTGTTTTCTTCATTCTCACCACCCTCATTATCAGTTTTCGTTCTCTTCAACTCTTCCTTTGTCAAAATAAATCCAATAAACCCAAGAAAAGCCACACCTCCCAACACAGCAAACCCAATCATCGTATGAGCCTTCGTATTCTCTGTCAACAAAGCGTCAATTCCAACTGTTCCTAACGCTCCAAATATCTGAGTCATCACCACCATAAGTCCTCCTGAAGCTGCTTCAGCTACTGGAAAACTCAGCTCAGCACTAAACTCATAAGCTAATGGGAACACTGGAGTCGTGAAAAATCCATAGAATCCTGTGCCTAAGCATACCAAAAGATAACTTTCTTGTGGAGTAAGAAGAGCAATTGTTGCCATAGCGAGAAGAGACATGATGCCACAAATAATAATACTGAACTTATATTTCTTTGTAGAATCAACATAAATACCCCAGACAATCGATCCAACCAACCCACTCACAAGAGTGATAGCTCCAAAGTTTCCAGATTGGCTTTCAGTGAAATTATAAGGTTGCATAATAGGTTGTAAAACAGTAGCGAGAACATTGTAAGAGCCCCAGAACAAGCCAAGGGAAAGAATGAAAATGAGATAATTGGTATTTCCAAAAAGACTTTTCAAGGATTGTTTATAAGAATATTTCTCAGTATCAGCTGTTTTGCTTGGTGGGACTTTTGGCTTATTTTTGAACAAGAAATAAAGAGGAAGAATGAGCAAAGAGCCCAGTCCAGCAGAAAACAACATCAGATTATACACTTCTTTGCGGCCTTCATCACCTTCAGCGCCATTCTGTACGAATAACTGAGCAAGAACGAAGCCGATACCGACACCAATAGGATTAGAAACTGAGGCGACGGTTGTAGAAAGAGCTCTTTCTTCTTGAGGATACCAAACGGCAGATAATTTTTGTGGAGCATTCAGGAGGAAAGGCTGGCCAATAGCACCTAAAAGCTGGCCAAGAAAGATGTAATAGAAGCTATATTGACTGAGAGTTCTGATCCAAAGTCCAATAAGAGTGAGAGTAGAGCCAAGAAGGATGCCGACTCTCAGGCCTTTTTCGTCCAAGAAGTAATTGGCGATGAAGTTCATAGGAGGATAGACAGCAAACCAGATGAGAGAAGTGCAGAAATTGACTTTGAAAAGGCCAATATTGTAAATACTTTCGAGATTTTTAGTTATGGGAGAAGTGGAGATCCACATAATAGCGTTGATGATTGATGTCATGGCGTAGAGAACGGACATGACAAATCGGTATTTGGTGGCTTGGTAAGGTTTGGTAGAGATTTGGGAGGCTTTGGAGTTGGCTGAAATGTCAGCAGGGAGGTCATTTTCTATTGTCATTGAAGGTTTTGGGATGCGGAGTTTTGAGACTTCGAGACTCTTTTATTGTTAAAAAAAGAAA
>Ga0182738_1006760_pt1 | contig 11827 bp, 5 predicted proteins | sample eDN5th30CBELigMG_FD_128876 | JGI IMG/M metagenome (GOLD analysis project Ga0182738, IMG submission 128876) | Enriched Miracle-Growth compost microbial communities from Emeryville, California, USA - eDNA 5th pass 30_C BE-Lig MG (version 2)... ...
AGGATTGCTGATCCGTTCGAGAACAAAGTTTTTGGTGCTGTCAAACATTTTTCTAAAAAGAAACAGACACTTTTGGAGATTGAGATCATCAAAATTTTAATTCATGAAGAGAGCATTGTGCAAGTCAACTGATGTTTTGGGAAAATCTTTCTACAATTGTCTCTCTTCCAAAAGAAAAAATCGCGAATTTTTTAAAGAAGAAAGATGTATTTATGAATCTCTCATTTTCATTTTCATTTTCATTTTCATCTTCATCTCGCTCTTCTTTAAGGCTGGCTATTTCCCATTCTCCAAGACAGTATCTTATATCATTCTTCAAATTCTATATTTCTCATTTGAGGAAATAGGAACACCAGATGAGAGAGAATGATAAAAAAACAAATCTGTTTCTGATGAAGGAAGGGCTGTATCGATATGCTTCAATAAGGACAGGTTAAAAATTACAGTTTTTCTCAAGCTTCGAGAGACTTCTACTGAGGGAAATTTTTATCAAACATGGAGGATGAAAATTGCTAGATTTCGTAGCTGAGCATTCAAAACATTCAGAAATTGGTTTTTCCGCACTCAGGGGGTTAAGTTTGACCCTTTAGACCCTTTGAGCAGAGAGCCCCTCTCAACTACAAATCCTCCATAGAAGATCTCTGAAATTAGCATGAAAACTCCAAATCTTTACCAGCACGGTTTAAAACCAAAGCAGTTAGGTGATCATAAATTAATTAATTAATCAATTACGTGATCAAAACAGGGATTCTTAAAAATTTTAAATAAATAACTTGCTCTTGATTAATATGAAGGCCTGACAGTCCTCATAAACTTCAAATTTCCAATCAAGTATAATAATTATTTTTATTAATTTTTTTTAATCCCTTATATACATTTATGAGTAACCCGAATATATCTACCAGACGAACCACTTTCAATAAGATTTCAGCAGAATCCCCATTCATCAATTCAGCCTTCATCCCTCTCAAATCCCCCAATTTCCCCCAGTCCCCCTCCAAAATGATCTCTCAGGGAGACGACTTCGAGGCACCTAAGCCCACCAAGAAGATCAAATCAGGCAAAAGTGCAGAAAACGGAGCCTTCATGGCCTCCTCTGGAAAAGACTGGCCGGGCTCATTTTTGCCGAGTTCAGCCCAGCTAGACGAGCTAATCAAGAAACAGGCCCCAGATTTCTTGGACAATATTCAGTTGAAGGTTGTTGATGAAAATTGGGAACGAGAGGCTCTCAAGCAAATTAATAATTCCTCGCTTCACAAATTATTAAACAGCAATACTCATGGACTTGACGCCTTTAAAGCTGAAGGCGCTTTCAAGGGCGATCAGCAAACCCCTCTAGAGCTGTTAGAACCACGTGAAATCATCCAGTTGATTGACAAAATGAACCAGAATCTCAAACAAGAAGTCCCTCATTTTCCACAAGCTCAAGATAAGCTTCCCCTTGGCCAGCTCATGATCCCTGATCTACCACTTGACCTGCAAAACGCTTTGGATGAGCTATTATACCAAACACCCATTGTGCCACAAACAAGGCCTTCAAAAAAACTACAAGCAAAGGAAAAGAATAAGAGCTATATTCATAAAACCAACGGATCAAATGATTCTCATGAGGCCCCTCAGGAGAGCCTTGAATCGCCTCAGAATACCAATAAAAGGCCAACTAGGAATGCTCAATTAAAACTTGCCAAATCAAAGGCCGAAAAAACCGCCGCAAATGAGACAAAAAATTTCCCACCAAAAGAATTGCTTGGAAAACGGTCACCCCCTCAAACCGACCAGGAACCTCAAAATCAAGCTTCAGATGAGCCTCAAAGAAGAACAACAAGAAGGTCTCAACAAACTCCCCAAAATCAACAAACTGAAACACCTCCAAAAGTGACTCAGACGAAATCTAAAAATACCGTCAAATCGCCTCCTCAGCTCGAGAAAAAGAATTCTGAAGAAGAGAAAGTCACAAAAAAGAAGACATCTGCCAAGCAAAATAAAACTGAAAATGCTCAGCACCAAGCTCTTCCTAATTTTGATAGAATCAGTACAGATGATGACAGTCTTGAAATGCCCTTTAAAAACTCAAATAAAAAGACTGCTGCTGGTGATGAAGGTGGCCTGATGGAGATTGAAAATACAGAGCCATATGTTCAAAGAACTGTCAACATTAAAATCGGAAATGCTCATCAAATTAATCCCTTGCCTTTGGTTCTTAACAAGGAAAGACCTCACAGACAAATCAAGAAAATTGTTTGGAGCCCTCCATCCATAGAAGTAAAGGTTTATGAAGATTATATCGAGCAATTCCAAAAAGTTATTGAAAAAGAGATAACCAATGTAGAAGTCGCTTGCAAAACATTAATCAAGTTTGATATGGACATTAATAAGGCCATTGAGAACATCAAAAAGAATGTTGCGTACTATAAAAATCAAATGATCCCTGGTCAAAGAGTTTTGAGAAATAGATTCACCTTTTCATCCTAAGTCTGGAATTTGGTATATTGGTTGTATTCGTAAAATTCAAAAGACAAGCTCATCTTTTTGTTAATTACTAATAATCTATAAATAAACATGTCATGTCGTTTCAAATTTTTAAAAAGGATTTATGCGGACTTTTTTGTTTGTATTCTATTGTAACTCGATATCCTCATTCATGAATCTCAGCCGGACCTGTCTGGCCTCTTGTATTCACTAAATTAACCATCATCATCACATTTAACCCAAAATACCCGTTTTCAAAAACCCCATATTCACTTCGAATTTTGGCTATTTTCGTGAGAAGAGATGCCTTTTAAGTGTTCAACTGCCTAGATTCCGAAAAAAGAGAGGCACAATATGTTAAGGAGAAAGGGTAAGTTTTTAATTGGCTTTATCAAAATTAAATTCGTTTTGTGTGGATAATTAACATGTGGAGAATTTCGTGTATTTTATGGATCTGACAGTTTGATCGAAATTTTACTTGATAACGACCAAATATCATCAAATATGGAGAGAGGTCAGTCTCAAGGAGCGAGTCAAACCTCTTGGAATACAAGTTTATCCCCCTCTTTGAAGGCCTCAACGTCTTGAATGGCCCAAAATTGAAGGTGTGAAACATGGTTCAAATTGAGAATTTCTCATGATGAACCCTTGTTTTGATGTCTTCAGCCTCTTTTCAGGCTTGGCTCGGGTTGAAAATAGTTACTCCCCTTTCGTTATTTCGAAAAAGTGTCATTCAAGCTAAACTCTGAAATTCTTTAAATAAAAATAAATTCTCTTGCTTTGAATTTTGCATTTCAAAAATAGTCATCTAAACAACAGTCTTTTTTGAAGTAGCGGGGAGGGATATAGAATATTTGATAGAGAGTGACCACCCCCTAATAACTTGGAATGCAAAAATCAAAGCAGAGAAACTTTGCATTTTTTTGAACCAAAAACTTGAGCTGAACACTCTGGTGTCAAAATTTATTCATGAATACTCACATTCTCTCCTCAATTAATTCTCCAAATCATGGGAAAAAACTTGATTTTCAACTCTCATTCCACACAGTCAAAGTTTCTTGAGTTTGCGGCTAGTCCGAAACTGAGAAGGCAGGTTTCAAGTTGAAAGTTCGGCTTCTTTGGAGGAGGTATTTAGAATTTGTTTTGTCATCTCTCAACTTCTGCAGCTTCTAATTGAGCAATTACTTAAGCTAAACCTTGGAATCGAACTATGGTTGAATTTAATTCTGAAGAGTTAGACCTTTTCTCTTTTCATTGTTTCCCTTTAAGGAAGCATTTCTTTGCCCCAGAGATCTCTAAATCCAGTGGGATACTGAAACGAAAAGCCAATCAAGTGAAGCTCGAAAAATTTATTGAGAATTTCTCAGGGAAAAAATATTCAGCCAAACTTTTAATAAGCGGTTGTCTCTGTTTTCCAGGAAGAAAAGAGAGAGAAAACAATCCTTGGATGCTAAGAATTTCATCAAAAATTTGTCCAAAAATATCCCCCAAAAAATGACCCAAAAAACTTTTATCTAAACAGGCTTGGAATAAATGAATTTCAAACTTGTTTTTTCCCAACCCGAGATTTTGTAGCATTCTTTCTGAGAGGAGATGAAAGAATAAAGGTCTGGGCTGAAATCAAAGAGATGTCCAAAATAACAAGATTTGATTTTCCCTCTTAAACTAAAAACAATAAAAGCTCTTCTCTTGGGATAAAAATCCATTTTATTCATAAATCACAGGAAAACAGACAAAAAATACTCTTTGCGAGCAAGAAACAGCTTTTGACACATCCAATCGAAAGAGTTTTTGTTACTATAATTTTTCTAATTAAGAGCCTTCCATTGAAAAGATTTTTTGGGTACGAAGAGGGTCTTAAATGGAAGAATTCCAACTTTGTTTTTCATGGCTCTGGATGAGAAGAGGAGCCTTAATTAGAAGAATTGTCGTATATTTTTTTTTCAAAAGCGAGATGCTTGAGCCCCCTCAAAAATAATCATGGTCGAATTTGACAAATTCTTTTGAAAGATGACTATTTTATGAATTGCCACTGGCCAGAAAAAAAAATATATAAATTTTATTTCCAAAAATATATTCTTGAAAATTTTTCGAGAATTTTTTTTCAAGAAAAAATTTGGATTCCAAAAACCTCTTTTGGTTCTGATTTTCGAAGAATGAAAAACTTTTCTCAAGTTAGTTTAGAAACCCTGGAGATAGAAAGATCTGTCGAAAATTTTCAATTTTTGAGACCACTCATCGCCCAAAAGGTCGAAATTTGAGAGGGACCTTTAAGAACATTGGAGAGATGAAACGATTCTTGAAAAAAAAACCTCCTTGTGTTTGAAACTTTTCTGAGGTCCAAGGAATTTTTTTTGTCAGGAAAACATGGACCTCGTCTTGAAATCTCTCCCAAATGAGAAGAAGAAATGTATTTTCCACTCCTTATGACCCTGATGAAAACCTTTTCATATCTCACTTTTGGAGCTATCCCTTTTGATCACCTCAACTAATCAACTGAATCGGAAAAAAGGAGGAAAATTTCCAAATTTTGCTAAAAATGAAATTCAACTGTTTCCTTGTCAAATTCTTTTTCACAGAACAATTCTTGGGTTGAAGGAATAGACCTTTGAATTTCGTCAAATTTTATTGGAAATTTCTTTAGCTTTTTCAATTTTTGATCCGATTTTCAGGTCATTAATTTTGAAGAAGTCTGAAGCTATTGACTTTAAATATGCAAGAAGAAAGTGAGTTACGTTGATCGCCATGTTGTAAGAAGAAATTGAGCATAAAAAGTGACAATATTTGAATATTTTTTTATTGTAGGGCCCGCTGATTTTGACGAAAATCACGTATGCTGACTTCATCTTCATTTTTTTATTTTTGTTTCCTTGAGATCCAAGTAATTTAGTCCTGTTTCGGCTCTTAAGATTTTTCTCTCATTCTTTCGGCGTTTCTCCATACCAACAAAAAGCTCGCTTTTAAAATTTTCCCAAAAAGCTTCCATTTAAAAGATCCTCTTCGGTCAGAATTAACAATATTTAGAGAGAGAGATCCAGAGCGAAAAAAATATCAATTGATAAATTTTGATTCATTATTCCTTTTATTTACAAAATCTGCTGACTCAGAATGAATACTTTATCAACATGAATCAGTTTAAAGGCTATTAATTAATCAAGTTTGAGCTATGCAAAACTTTATTTCAACCTATTTTTCTGTCTGTTTTTCCCTCCCGAAACTTCTTCAAACTTTGATCTTTATCTAAAAACAATCTGGCTCCTTCCTCTTGTTCATATTTCTAACTTTTTGTTAGATTTTTCAAAAATTCTTCAATCTGTTCAACTATTTTTTGATTCTTGTAGTTCTTACAAGAAATTCCATTCTAAGGGACAATAGAGAATCGCTTCAGGGCCTCGAAATTTCTTGATGAAAATTTTCTCTTTTCATGAACTTTAAACAAAAATATTTTTCTATGAGGAATTTTTTCAATTTTCTTCGAAAAAAAAATCATTCTCAAGAAGAAGACTCCCTGAGACTGAATTTTATGAAAGTCCAATTCAACGATCTTTGAGAAAAAAAAAAGCTTTCTTCTTCCTTCCTCCCCTTGAAAAAACCCCCCAAAGCATTGAGAAACATTTTAGAAACTCGACTAAAAATGCCTTTAGAAAGCAATATTCTTCTCCTGAACGAATTTCAAATTCAAGTCTCAACGCCTGCTCTCCTGAATTTTATCGAGCTGCGTTAATTTTCAATATTTTCGAAAAGGAATAAGATTTTTATATCGCATTTGCCCAAACTGCCAAATTCACTAAAAAATTATTTATTTTTAGCTGATCTGAAAATAGAATCTGATAATTTTATAATATCTGACATATGCCTATTGGCTTGCCAATAGGCTGGTCAAAACTGACCAAAATTTGAATTTTACCCACTTCAACCTCAAACAAAATTTTTAACTGGCTTTTCGAAATTCATAAAGACACCTTTAAATTCTGAAAGGGGGATCTCAGTTTTAATGGAAATTCACCAAATCCATCTGTTCTTCCAAGAACGCGTGTTCTGTCCTTCTATTCATACAACTCTTGAAACTTCAGGTTTACAAGATCAGAAACCTTGACATTTTTTTCATCAATATTCTCACAAGAAAAAAATGAAAAGAATTCCAGGCCTCAATCTCAACACTGAAGAGTCAAATAATGCGTCCTTATTTGAAGGATTTTGACCCAAAAAAGTTAAAAATCTACGACTTCTTCTCTTATAATTTCTGACGTCGAAAGACAAGAAAACTTATTTGAATTATCTTTTAATCAAGCTAAATCGATAATTTAGTCTAAAACTGAAAAATCTCCCCTCTTCAAATTTTTCCTTGGCTATCCTGCTTGCCTGCTTGTATTTTTCACCTATTTTATCTCTTTTGTCTTGTCTAAAAATCTCAAATATGGTCTTTATTCCTTAAAGAAGAAGAAGACCAACAATCAAAAATGCTTCAAGCCATAAACCCTCAACTTTATTTTATAAAATTTAAAATAGCGAAGGGAGTGATGAGTCTTATTTCCGTTTCTTTAAAGAAATGACGTATGTAGAAATCCTCTTGATTCATCCCATCGCAAAATTCAAACAAACAAAACATCTTCTTCATCAGAAATCGCTCTTTGATTTTCATGAAAATACAAAAGAAAACATCATTTTCTTCTTTGAACATTTTCATACCTAAAGAAGGAGCTCTGAACTTTAAAGTTAATGTGAAATTTGATAAAAGGACTATCTTTTCATGATAAAAAAATTTTGGGGCTATTTTTAGAGATCATCATCAAAGGGATCTTCCTATCATATCGCTCTTTTGAAATTAAATACAACACATGTATTCAAAACCGTAATAAATTATATTTGCGTTTCTTCCTCTACAATTCGTTGTCTTTCATCTTCGTCTTCATTTTCTTGTCTAAAACTCCAAGTCTCATTATAGCTTTACATTTCTTCGAAACTTTTCCTTCTAGGCAAAGAAACAAACCAAATCTTAGAAACAAAATTCTGAAACTTCTTAATCATTCTCTCTATATAGATTCAATTCTTTGTGATGATGATGACATATTAATAAATTTTTCGGTGTTTGGAGTCTAAAACTCAAATCAAGGCTTTTGCGATAGAAATTCAAAGTCTAAGCCTGATCTTAATCACCTATCTCTCATAAAGACAAGCACAGCACAGGTTTAAGTTTCCAAGGACTCCAAATTTATGAACTGGATGTGGGTTTGTCAATTAATAGATCAAAGATTATTTCAGAAATTCCGAAATTTCTGTTGCCTTCTATTAACAAATTGACAAATAAAGTAATTTTCTGCTATTAATAGTTTAAAGGGAATCGATATTGGAAATCATTGTGTATCAATTTAATTTTAGCCCAATTCGAATTAGACCCATCTAGGCTCCACAGAAAAACCCTTCGTAAACGCCTTTTGGATTGCTGGCAGGCATGGCCCTCTTCTTTTTAGGCAGCTAGTCGGCTGAAAATTATACAGTGAAATCAAAGATTAACAAGGGGCCTGATGGATTCTATAGGCACTTTTATAAATTGAGAAAAACGCAGTTTAATATTTAAAGAGTTTCTAGAGGTTTTAATTTGGTGGTGCAATCAAAAGAATTTTTTTCCCTTATTACTAAAAAAAGATACATGTATCAGTAACGGAAATACACTTTAATTCGAAAAAATTTAATTGATTGTTTTCTATGCACTTTTGCGTTTCAATCACCCCTTCATATTTTCATCAAAACAGATTTATAATTACATCTTTATCTAATTTTCTTCATGGAATTTACAAACACTCCTCACAGCCCAGTCGCTCTCCTCTCTTTACAGGCCTTCCAAGTCTTTCAGCAGGCCAACGAAATTGCCAAAATGCAGCGATTACAGAAGCTTCATTCACCTCCTCAACAACTTTCTCCTTTTGTTTCTCAATCTAGAGAAATTAAATCTACTACAAACAAGAGGGCAAACCCTTATATGGAGCAAAATATCTCGGCAAATATCATCAAAAAAATCAAACCTGATGTGATTCCTCAATATAATAATAACAATAACAACATTATAAATCCAATGCTTCTTAATCAAATACAAAGTTCTTCTGCTGTTGCTGCATTAAATAATTTCCCGCGATTTCAACAAAATCCAATCCAAACAAGAAACCTTAATGACGCTATGTTAGACGTTCTTTGCCAACAACTTGAAGGAGAATGCAATGTTCTTGTTCATAAAATCCAAGATCTTTGTCAAAGAAAAGAAAAAATTTATTCTCAAAAAATTAAAGCCCAATATCAGCTTTCTGAAGACGATACAAGCCCCGAAACACCTGATTTTTCTATAAAATCTGAAGGAAGCTTTAAGGTCGAGTTTGACCCAAGAACCATCATCAAACAAGAAGGTTACCCTCATGAATTTGAAGGGTTTTTCTTGAAGGCCGAAGTCAAAGAAGAACCTCATATAAATTCAATTAAAAAACCAGCACCAAAGACCCCTAAAAATAAAAGCAAAACAAGCTCTCAACAAAGCTCCCCTGAATCTAAAATTGTTCTTCCCTCCAATTATCTTCAGCTAGCTGGTTCTCCTTATCAAAGAAGTGGAGATCTAACTCCTCAAAAACTTAATGCAAATCCCTTGGTATACCAGAGATTTTTTTAGATTAACCTTGAAAAAATGTCTCTTCACTCATTCTTGTTGAAAGAGTTGGCTTGTCTCGGTTTCTTTCTTTATTGATATAAATATGAGCCTTGTGACGCATCATTCTAAACTCTTGGAGATTATAATAGAATGCGTTTGGCCACCTCAAAGAATTCTTTCAACAGATTTCTTTGGGTGTTTTGTAATCCATAAAAATCTAGCGTATTCTCGTACTTACCTGAAAACCATTTTGTGTACGAATTCGATTGCTTTTGAATGAAAGCAAAGTTACCTTTTATGTAAATATTTAAAGGAAATTATTAAATTTCCTTTCTATTAAACAAGTCACAGTTTAGGAAAAGATTGATTTATTATTTTTTTCTCATTCCTATTTTCGCGTCATTCATGAAAGGATTTTATGGAGGGAAATTATTCTTCAAGGTGTTAGGTGACTCAGGCGTCCGAGAGCGATTCTTAAGAGTTTCTTTCTTAAAAAGACATTCATAAGAAAATTTTGTTATTTTTTGTGGCTGATTAAGCAATTAAAATAAAAACTGAATGAACAAAGATAATGACACTCTTTCAAACAGAAACCCAGAAGGTCCAAAGAGAACCCAGAGGAATCCTTTGCCAATTAAATTCCAACACCGACTCCATAGATCTTGATCGAACAGATCATAAATACATCCGCATTCGTCATTATGAACAAAAGAATGAGAAAAAGGTTGATAATTTGGAGCATTTTCATCTGAGTTTTTCTGCCCTTTCATCAATCAGTCCTCTTTTTAATCAGAGCTTGAACAAGAGAATTGAGATTTGACGACAAAGCTGCCTTCTTTTGACAAGAAATTATCAGTCTTTGTTGAGAAGAAATTTGGGGTTTAACCAATATTCCAGCAAAATATTTAAACCCTTAAAATAAATCTCCCTCTTATAAAATGGATAAATCGTGTTAAACTGAGCATGAGGAAAATGGAGATCATCCCCTTTTTTAGGAAACAAACTTGGAACTAAAAGTGAAGATTTTGATTGATTTTTCTTCATGTAAGTATGTAGTTTTGCAAGTTTAAAGATTTTTCCCCTTGAAATTTGACCTCTTCATTCTCATCAATCAGAAAATTTTCAATGAAAGAAAATAGAGCAACTTGCAAGCGATTCCATTGTTTTATCCTTTCAATTTTTTTATGATCGAAATAATTTTGCAAATTGGAGCTCGAAAGAAAGTTTTACCTTGTATTTTTTTTTCCATGCAGAATATTGAGAGAATTCACTCTGAACTTTGAGTTTACTGATTTAAAAAAAAAAAATCCAATTTTAGGTTGAGAGGAAGAATGTTTCACAGACTAGAAAAAAATGACCAAGAAATACAGAAAGTTAAAAAAAAAATGTAAAAAGAGATTTTCCTTGGAAATTTGATTGATTTTTTTGTATCTTTTTGAATTTTTTATATTTTTTGGTGCATATTCTGTGAAATGTTCTTCCTCTCAACACAATTTTTTAAATGTCTAAAAACATCGTTTTGGGACTGAATATTGAATGTAAAACCTTTTTGATGCATGAAAGAACACATCATTTTCTCTTTTCCTCTTTGAGAAAAAAGCCAAAACAAAAATTCAAATTCAAGCTGAAAAGCACTCTGTTTTCATCAGAGAAAAAAAGGTTTTTTTGAATTTTTGTTTTTTCTTCAAAGTCTCTTTTATCCAATCTCCTCAAGAAAAAAAATATTTTAAAAAGGGTCTGACTTTTTTTCTCTTCTTCTAAAAAAGGCTCAAATAACATCTCTCATGATTTTCAATTAATTCAGAGTGTTATCTGAGCGACAGTCTATTTTTTGAGAATAAAAATCTTTTATAAAGAACTTTTTTCTGATTCCTTTATCAAGTTATCCACACTCTTCTCCTCTATTTTCAATTTTATATTCAAAGAATTTTTCTTGTATGTCATGAATCTTTTCCTTTGGGAAGAGAGAAGAACCGAGAAACCAATATTAATTTTTCATGAACAAAAAATCTCATTTTCTGTGTCTCTTTCTTAAACAGAATCTTCCTATTTTTTAAAAACTAGAAATAATGAAGGAAGAATATCACCCAACCCCAAAAATTCTTTTCTTGTTCTCCAGATATGAGATTCTTTGACTTAAGTGTTATTTCCTTCATTTCAAAAAATCCCTTCTTTCGAAAAAAAGTTCCAGAAAAACTCTCCAATTTGCTTAATTTAAGAAAGCTAAAATATAAATCTGATCTTTATTCTATCTTGTTTTCAAAACAACCACGCTGTTCCTTTCAATTGACAGACTGCCCTCTCTTTTTAAGGGGAGTTCCATCCAACTATGATCTAAAAAAACTCATCAAAACCAATATTTCTGTGGATGTGAATTTCTTCATTGAATAAGGATAAAGTCCATTGTTCAATACCTTTCAGAAAAGTCCCAAAGTCCCAAAGTCTCCAATCTCCATAAAGAAGATCCTGAATTTTTTCAAGCAAAACTCTGTCCTCAAGCTTTTTAGACTTTCTTGAAATTCAAGAGAAAATTTCAGAGAAAAGAGAATATAGATTTGGGGGAAATTATCAACTGGCTCTTACACTTCAGATATTAATGGTCTTCATCAAATTGGTTCAAAATTACAATTGTGAAGAATAAAAGTCTATAACTCCAATAAACGCTGAAAAAACTGTTCTGGGACTTGAGAAAGAAGAAATTAACGTATTAATGACTCTACAATA
>Ga0182738_1006761_pt1 | contig 11827 bp, 6 predicted proteins | sample eDN5th30CBELigMG_FD_128876 | JGI IMG/M metagenome (GOLD analysis project Ga0182738, IMG submission 128876) | Enriched Miracle-Growth compost microbial communities from Emeryville, California, USA - eDNA 5th pass 30_C BE-Lig MG (version 2)... ...
ACCAGGGCCGGCGACGCCTTCGTGGCCTTCGCCCTGGAGGGAGCGGAGTAGGGGAGGGCGCCCGGCCGAGGCGAGCGGGGCAAGCCCGTTGTAGCCGGGGTCTGTGACCCCGGCGCGTTGGCCGCGGCCGGCGGCGCGCGTCCCGGCCTCACAGAGGCCGGCTACAAAAGAACGGGAGCCGGCCTCGCGGAGACCGGCGGAAATATCGCATGGTCGAAAGGAGAATGAAAGTGAAATCGCGGCGGACGGCGTAAGCCGGATTCTGTCGCCAGCGAGGGAGACGGCGAACCGTTCCGCCGCTGGCGGATGATCATTTCTCTGGGACGCTGGTTGCCCAGCGCCTCAAGCGGCCTACCCGAGAGTCGGTAACGGGCCGGGCCGACCCGCGCGGGGGTCGAACAATTGTTCGATTTTCCCCGCTGCTCCCCTATTTGGCCTTGCTCCCGGTGGGGTTTGCCTAGCCGAGCCGGTCGCCCGGCCCGCTGGTGAGCTCTTACCTCACCCTTTCACCCTTACCCCGTTGCCGAGGCGGTCTACTCTCTGTTGCACTTTCCCTATCCGAACCGTCGGCCGGCTCGCGCCAACCGACGACCCGAACGGTGGGCGTTACCCACCACCGCGCCCTTTGGAGTCCGGACTTTCCTCCGCGGCGCGTCGCCCGGCTTCGGCGAACCGAAACCAGGCCGCCGCGGCGATCATCACCGTCCGCCGCGATCCCTTATTCCCATCATAAGGAGTTCCCTCCTCATCCCCAAGACGAAATCGCGCGCGATTTGGTTCGGACGAATCATCAATCGGGCCCGGCTCGGGGCGATTCGGGAAGGCAAGCTCACGGGGTGGACGCGAACCGCCGGGGCGATCCCGCGGAATGGAAGCGGGCGCGATGGCGGTCGGCGCCCGCCCCGCATGGGGCCCTCGAAGGCGAGCGGGAGGGGAACCTCGGGCGCTGGGTCGGAAGTCGCTCGCGCAAGGTTCCCAACCGGCTCGGCCTGCTGGACGACCTCGGGCGCGGGGTTGGCCGCGCTGTTGGTTAGGAGCGCTTGAGGTTGGAGCGCGGGCGCCGGCGCGGCCGAATTCGTCGCGATCACCTGGACCTCAGGGCCTTTCGGGGCCGAGGGAAGCGGGGCGACCGGCAGCCGGGCGATCGCGAAAATCGGCGAGACGTAGGCTTGCGTCCAGGTCTGGTCGACGTAATACACGCGAACCGTGAAGTCGAGCCCAGCCTCGTTTCGGCGGGGCTGGATGTAGAGGTCGGCGGTGGTCCCGTTGCGGACGAAGACCGCCTTGTCGGTTCCGGGAGGACCGTTGTAACGCCACTCGCCCCCGCCAAAGCTGGTGACGACAACCCGATCGATCAGCTTATCGGGATGTAGGTCGTAAAGAACGATGTGAATGTCCTGGAGGCCGTCCGGGCGCGTTGGTCCGGAGCCCAGGCCGACGAAGTCGCTTCCGTCCTGGCCGAGCGAAACGGCCGACAAGATCGGCGCGGTGGACAGATTGATTGCCAGATTGTCGGCCCCGACGCCGTTGAGCATCGCGGCGTGGACCTTCATGATCGGACCCGCGCCCGTCGTGGAATCGAGGCCCCAGTTGTTCCTCGTCGTCAGCCGGATCTCGTCGAGCGTGATCCAGGGATAATTGGTCCGGTTGTAATCCAGGGGGATTCGCTTGTCGGAATTATCAACGAGGTTGGCCCCCACGCCGATCGTCACGGCCGGCTTGCCCGGAATTGACCAATCGACGCGGTTGTTCGCGAAAACGCCCGTGAAATAGGTTCGCCCGCCGTTGGCCTTGTTCTGTTGTCCGTGGGCGACGGCCAGGACGACCGGGGCGTTGACGAACCTGTTGCCGTCGATCGTCAGGTCGAGGATCGGCAGCCTCGACCAGCCCCAGGGGGCCGGTTGCTCCACGCCCGGCGTCTCAAACCCTTTCTCATTTGATCCAGCGTGAATGAAAAGACCGTTGCCGCCGAGAAACGTGTTGCCGAGGAACCGGGTGCCCCACTGGTTTCCCGGAAGCACAACGGCCACGTTGTTCGCGTTCGTGTTTCGGAGGTCGATCGTGTTGCCGCGAAACGTCTGATCCACAAACCCCCGGCCGATCGCGATCGCGAAATCCCCTTGCGGCAAGGGTTCGTCGAGCAGGTATCGCGTCGGCCCGAGCGCCTGGACGATCATCCGCCACTCTCCGGCGTGGGGACCCGTCAAGATCGAGACGACGTCGCCGGTTCGGGCCGCGGGGCCCCGGAGTTGCGGAATTTGGACGATCAGCCCATCGGGAGAGACGGCCGACGGCTTGCCCTCGAACCTCGGTTGATACGTCTCCATCAAAATGATTTCGTAAGAGTTCGTGAACAAACCGGTCGGATCAACCGTGGGCGTGCCGAGGCCGCCGTCGATGACGTTGTTCTCGATCAGGTTGCCGATCCCCTGGCCGAGGTCGCTTCGACCAAAGACCAGAAACCTCCGCGCGACCCCCGCGGGGGCGACCGAGTGGACGTGGTTTCCTCGGATTGTCAGGTCGTGGCTGGTGAGCACGTTCAAAAACGATGGCGTGACGGTGTGGGCGACGGCCCCCTGGTAATCGTTGTCGAGCACGTCCCAGGGGCCGGTCCCAAGCTGAATGTAACCGCCCTTCAGGATGTTGCCGGCGATCAGGCCCGAGTTGCCTCCCTCAAAATTCATCAAGTTGATGGCCTGTTCATACGTCGAAGACGCCGCCGCCGGGGCCTGGATGTCGAGACGGATCAGCGACAGGTCGACCTTCGAGCCTCCTCCGCCCGCCTGGATCACGAACCGATCGCCGGCGGTCCACATGCTGGAATCGCCCGTGAAGCGGATCGCGAAGCCGTCGAGGGCGACGTGGCTGCTCGTGATTCGGATCGCGCCCGACGCCGCGTTCCAGGGCGAGCCCGGGGCCTTGGAGAGGGCGAACGTCAGCGCGACGCCCGGATCGGCGGTGATCCGAACGGGGTAATCGAGGTTCAAGGGCTGGCCGAGCGCGTAGGCGCCGGCGCTCAGGTGAATGTTCGGCGCCTTGGCCTGGAGCTTGGCGAGCAGGTCGGCGGCGCCGTAGACGTTTTGGACCGGGGCGCCGACGCGGGTGTCAACCGCGCGCCGGTTGATGTCGCTGGACGAGCCGGCGAAACGCGCGACGGCCTGGCCGCCGTCGTCGAAGGTCAAAAGCAGGGTGAGCGTCGAACCCTCCTCGTCGCGGACGGGCGGAAAGCCGAAAACGCCGGCCGCCGCGTCATACGACATCGAAAGCGGGTACGACCCCTCCGTGTAAGGCGCCGGAGCGCCCGGCTTCGCGTAAACCCAGCTCGATCCGTGGAGGTTGCTTAGGACCGCGGATTGAATCGACGAGAAAGATTGTGGCGAAGCGAGCGACGCGAGGCCGGCGGGGGCAAGTTGCACGCGCGAGTAGCCGGGAAACGCCTCGTCTTGCGGGAGGCTCGACGCGCCCGCCTGGGGGAGGTTGGTTTCGGCGGCGGCGGGCATGGCGGCGGTTGGATTCGTCGCGCCGGAGGCGATAACCCTGGCGTCGGCCTTGCCGCTCCGGTTGGTGTACGACCCGTTCGGATTTCGGTGCGCGTAGACGACTTCAAACTTCAATGTATACCCGGCGAGGTTCACGTCGGGCGAGAAGTAGAATTCGGCGGTCGTCCCCAGCGTCCCACCTTGCGCCGGGCGGTTCATCAACTCGGCGTTCCAGTAGCCGTTGGGGTTGAGTCCCGCCTCCCAAACCCGGGTCGGCCCCGCGGGGCTCGTCGCGGTGAGCCTGACGAGGGAGACATCCGCGGCCGTTGATAGGTTGAACAGATCGACGCGGACATCCTTGATTCCATCGGGGCCGACGGAAATATACGGCCCGGTCCAATCCTGGTTGACCTGCCCCTGGAAGACGGCCCCAAGCTCCTTGCCGGGCGTTCGGAGGTTCGGGTCGACGGCCGTTCCGGTCTTGAGTTGGGTCTCTTCGAACGCGCCGTTGGCGTAATCGACGCGGATCTTCTCGTACCAGGTTCCGGCGGGGTCGGCGGTGGCGGGCTCCATGAACAGGTCGCCCGCGGCGGGGTTTGCCGCGTCGGGTTGGAAGAGCGCGCCTTTTTGGCCGTTGGCGTTCCAGGTCCAGCCGCCACCCCCATATTTGGCGACCTGAACGCGCGTGATGGTGTTGCTGGGAAACGCCAGGCCCGACAGGCGGAGATGGATGTCTTGATAGTCGTTGGGGCTCTGCGAGAGCAGGGAACTCTCGGTGCCGACGAAGTCGCTTCCGTCCTGCCCGAGCCACGTCGCGGCCAGGGCCAACAGCCTGCGCTGTTCGAGGCTCAAGAGCCTTGGCGCGAACGATCGTCTCTTCGGATTCCTTCTCATGATGCCGCCGCGTTGGTCGTTCCAGAGAGGCGAATCCGTCGCGGTTGCTGGACGCTCCTTCCCGGGAGGTCCCTTGATTGAGACGCATCGAGCCAGCGCGTTGGCGAGCCTCGCCGGGGCCTCTTCTCGATGGACGAGGCTCGCCACATTAAGCCTCGTGCGAGATCGGCGCCGCCCGCCTCGGTTCGTCGAATCCGAACTTGTTCGGTCTCGACCCCGGCCTCCCAAGTAATCGGAGATGAATCAGTCTAATGTGTCGTAACGAAGGGGGGTTTTCAAGTGACGAGGCTCGCTCCGGGCCGACGGTCGTGTCATTCGTCGTCATCATCCAAGGCGAAAGCCTCGCCCGCAACGGCTTCGTTGTGAATCATGACACAAAAACCCCGACAGCGAACAAAAAACCGCGCCCCGCGCGGCCATTCCCCTCCGCGCGGCTCGGGCGTGGACGAAATCGTTAGGAAATGCACGAAATTAAGCTTGCCCCGCGCGTCTCCACGCCAAAGTAGAGCGGCGATCCCCGGGCGCTGGACTTCGGTCTCGCGTCCGCGAACCCTCTCCGCCGCCTCGCCGCGACATCGCGTCCGTGATCCACTCACCCTTGGTAGCATAGGATCCAAAAGGATGGAACGACTAGCAGCCCCGGGAGGTTTTCCGCTGGGTGGCCCGGGTTGGTCTCAAACCCGGGCCACAGAGCCTCGCTTAAGAAACCTAACTTGACTTGAATTTCAATCGGACCTAAGTTCGGCCAGCTTCGACATGAAGTCGGGGTTTCGCTCGGTACAACCGCCGCATCACGGAAGGATGAAACGCCATGATCGGTTTCCCGAAGACGCCGCCACTTCGTTGGGGCGTGCTTGCCCTGGGCTTTCTGGCCGTCGCGACGGCGGGGGCGGACGCCGCGCCGCTGCGTTACAACATCACAGATCTTGGCTGGGTAAGCGGCAAGGGCCTGGACAACGACGGGCGGGTGATCGCGGAGCCGATCCGAAACATCGTCAGCGAGTACGTCCCCGACTATTCCGAATTCGCGGGTGATTTTCCCAGCGTCGTCGACGGCACGGCGGACGGCCGACTCCTTGTGAACACCATCGGCAAACGTGGTACTCCGCTCTACAATTCATCCTTTGCACACGTCTACCGTCCCAGTGAGTTGTGGGGAGGGTCTTACACTCAACTGGGGACTGCAGATGGCATGTGGAGAGGGGAACACTGGAATCGAATTCAGGGCGTCGACATGAACGAGAAGGGCGATGTCGTCGGCCAAATCGTCGGTGCCTTATGGGCGGACGGCTATGAATCGAATCCGGAGCGTCCATTCCTTGTCAGCGCGGGCACGACCAAGATTCAGGAATTGATCGATCTACTCCCGCCCGATAGCGGTTGGAGGCCCACCGATGTCTACAGCATCAACGACGTGGGCCAAATCCTCGGTTGGGGCGTGAATCCCGAGGGCCATTACACCACCTTCCTAATGACGCCGGCGGATAACGTCCCCGAGCCCGGAACCTGGGCCGTCTTCGGCCTCGCCGCCGCCGCCTTCGCCTGGCGCAACCGCCGCCGCGCCGCCTGAATCGTGGTTGGAGGGCGAGGCTCCCGCCGAGCCCCGCACAAAGTACCGGCTCGCCGGGAGGCTCGCCCTCCCGGATTGGGCGTCGGGGCGGATGGGAGGGCGAGGCTCCCGCCGAGCCCCACGCCTGGCGTCGAGTCCCACGCTTGGCGCCGGCTCGCCGGGGGGCTCGCCCTCCCGGATTGGGCGTCGGGACGGATGGGAGGGCGAGGCTCCCGGCGAGCCCCACGCCTGGCGTCGAGTCCCACGCTTGGCGCCGGCTCGCCGGGAGGCTCGCCCTCCCGGATTGGGCGTCGGGGCGGATGGGAGGGCGAGGCTCCCGCCGAGCCCCACGCCTGGCGTCGAGTCCCACGCTTGGCGCCGGCTCGCCGGGAGGCTCGCCCTCCCATGTCCGCCCCCATGCCTGGTGCCGGCTCGCCGGGAGGCTCGCCCTCTCGGATCAGGCCGATTCCCTCACCATGCGAGCGGATTCAACTCACCCTGATGGGGCCATTCCTCGGCATGCGCTACGAGTCCGGCGCGAACCGGGTTGTTGCGGACGTACCACCATTTCTCCTCGTAGCTTTCTCCGGAGCGCAGCCGGGTGTCCCAGTGGTCCGTTTGCCAGGTTCGAGAAGGATCGCCAAGCGCCCTGCGGGTCTGAGACTTCCAGTAGCGGACCCAGTTGTCCAACGGGAGTTCGGGAAGGCCGGGCGCGGCGAATAGATGGAGATGGTCCGGCATCAAGACGTAACGCCCGACGACCCAGGCGCGCGCCTCCCCCCACGCCTGGCGGAGCATCCGATGAACCGCGTCGTTGGCGAGCCACGCCCGGCGGCCCTCGGTGCAGACCGTTACGAAAACGATCGTGGGGTAGTCTGAATCGATCCAGACGCCGTGGGCGGGTTTCCTGCGATTCGCCATCCGAGACTCGCGTTGTATGGGAGCCGAGAAATCAATGATCGGGACGGCGGGCCTCCCGGTTCAAGCCGCGCCATGCGTGGGGCTCGCCGGGAGGCTCGCCCTCCCGGTTCAAGCGTTGGGTTGATTGGGAGGGCGAGCCTCCCGGCGAGCCCCACGCATGGCGTCGATTCCCGCGCCTGGTGCCGGCTCGCCGGGAGGCTCGCCCTCCCGATGCCCCGCGCCGCCGATCAAATCCCCGCCATCTCTTCGGGAGAGAACCCTCGTCGCATCGTGTTTTCGGTGATCGAGCGGACCAAAAGGAACTCGTGGAGGTAGTCGGATCCGCCGGCCTTGGCGCCGACGCCCGAGAGTTTGAAGCCGCCGAAGGGCTGGCGATCGACCAGCGCGCCGGTGATCGTTCGGTTGATGTAGAGGTTGCCCACCCGAAATTCGCGGCGGACGCGGGCGATGTTCTCCGGGCTCCGCGAGTAAAGACCGCCGGTCAGGGCGTAGGAAACGCCGTTGGCGATGGCGAGCGCCTCGGTCAGGTCGCGAGCCTTGATGACCGAGAGCAAGGGGCCGAAGATCTCCTCGCGGGCGATTCGGGCGGTGGGCCGCGCGTCGGCGACGATCATCGGGCCGACGTAAAATCCCTGGTCGGCGATCGACGAAACGTCGAGGTCCAGCACCACCCGGCCCTCGCTTTGGGCGAGCGTCTTGTATTCGAGGATCCGCTTGCGGGCCTCGGCGTTGATGACCGGTCCCACGAACGTCTCGGGATCGGCGGCCGGGCCAATTTTGAGGGCCTTGGCCGACTCGACCAGCCGGGCGAGGAAGGCGTCGTAAATGCCCTCCAACACGACGACCCGCGAGCAGGCCGAGCATTTCTGCCCCGCGTAGCCGAAGGCGCTCGCCAGCACGCCCACGACCGCCTCGTCCAGGTCGGCGTCGTCGTCGATGATGATCGCGTTCTTGCCCCCCATCTCGGCCAAGACCCGCTTGACGTGGTTCTGCCCCGGAGGCGTCTCGGCCGCCTGCCGGTTGATCAAAAGGCCCACGTCGCGCGAGCCGGTGAACGAGATGACGTCCACCCGGGGGTCGTTGACAAGAGCCTGGCCCACCTCTTCGCCGGGGCCCGGAAGGTAGTGGAGCGCGTCGGCCGGAACGCCCGCCTCGTGCAGGATCTCGACGAGCTTCCGGGCGATGATCGGCGACTGCTCGGCCGGCTTGAGGATCACCGGGTTGCCCGCGACCAGGGGGGCGACGGTCGTGCCGCAGGGAATCGCCAGCGGGAAATTCCAGGGGGGAATCACCACCGCGACCCCTCGCGGAAGGGGCTCGCAACGGTTCGTCTCGCCGGGCGCGTCGCGGACCCGAGGGACGGCCAGCCGGATCATCTCGCGGGCGTAGAATTCGCAAAAGTCGATCGCCTCGCAAACGTCGGCGTCGGCCTCGCGCCAGGGCTTGCCGCACTCGAAGACCTCCCAGGCCGACAGCTCGAACCGACGCCCCCGCATGATCGCCGCCGCGCGAACCATGATCGCCGCCCGATCCTCGGGCGCGACGGCTCCCCATGTGCTCACCGCCGCGCGCGCCGATTCGAGCGCCGCGTCGGCGTGCTCGGCGCCGGCCGAGGCGACCCGACCGACGATCCGGGAGCTTTGGCTCGGGTCGTGAGAATCAATCCAACGCCCCGGCGTTTCCACATCCCGGCCATTGATGATAAGTGAATACGTTTGGCCAAGCTCGCGCTCGACCTTTCGAAGCGCCTCGGCCATCGCCCGGCGGTTCTCGGCCTTCGCGAAGTCGGTGATCGGCTCGTTGCGGAAGGGGGGAAGGGGAGACGATGGGGACGAGTCGGACGACGGCGCGGGGGCTTGAGGACGGGAACGGGCGAGCATGGCTCCGGTCTCCTCGGGGTTGCGCAAGAGTTCGTCGATGGGCGCGCCGGCCCCGGCGCTGGCCTTGAGGAACGAGTCGTTCGACGTGTTTTCCAGGAGCCGGCGAACCAGATACGCCATGCCCGGCAGCATCGCGCCATAGGGGGTGTAAACCCGGGTCCGAAAGCCCAGGCCAACCAGGGCGTCCTGGATCGCGTCGCCCATGCCGTGGAGCGTTTGCAGCTCGATGGCGGCCTTGGGAAGCCCGAGCGCCTCGGCGGTGGCGATCGCGTGGGCGAGGCTCCGAATGTTGTGGCTGGCGATCGCCGGATGAAGTGCCTGGTGATGCTCCATCAAAAACCGAGTACACCGCTCATACGAGGCGTCGCTCCGCCATTTCTGGAGATGAACCGGCTCGGGCCAGCCCAGGCCCCGGGCGGTCAAGACCTCCGAATCCCAGTACGCCCCCTTGACCAGCCGGATCGTGATCGGCGCCCCTCGGGTTTCGACCCAATTCAGCAGGTCGCGCAGCTCGTCCTCGGCGTCGGGCTGGTACGCCTGGACGACGATCCCCACGTCGGGCCAGTCGCGGAACTCGGGCTCGGCCAGGACCCGCTTGAACAACTCGTAGCTGAGCGCTCGGTAATGATATTGCTCCATGTCGACGTGAATATACGCGCCGAGGTCGCGGGCCGTTCGAAGGATCGGCCGAAGCCGGACGCCGACCTCGTCGATGGACCGCTCGGCATGGATCGGGTCGAAGTGGGTGGTGAGGCTTGAGAGCTTCAGCGAGAGGTTCACGCGGGGGATCGGGCCGTTTTGGTCGCGGTCGATCAGGGGGATTTCGGGCTGCGCGGCCAGGGGCGCGGCGAGTCCTCGGATGAGGTCGAGGCAGGTTTGTTGATAGACGTCGGCCTCGGCCTCGCTGATGACGGCCTCGCCCAGGAGGTCGGCGGTGAAGGCCAGGCGGCGGGACCGAAGTTTTAGAACGGTTTCGAGCGCCTCGTCGGGCGTGGCGCCGGCGATGAACTTGTGGGCCATGGTTTCGGCGGCCCAGGTCGCCGAGGCGGCGAGCCAGCGCTCGCGGTCGGTTCCGGGAGGCGACCAGGCGAGGGCGGTTCGGAGCCACCAGGGGGCCCGGCCGTCGGCCTCGGCGAGGTACTCGGCCAGGTGGCGGCGGATCGCCTCGGGCGAGCGGAGCGCGGGCAGAACGTCGATGAACCGGAAGAGCTGGGCCCGGACCTCGGGGTCGTCGAGGGTCCAGTCCATGAACTGGTTCTCCCACCACGACCGCCGAAGCGGTCCCGACGCGCCGCGGACTCTGGCGAAGAGTTCGCGGCCAATTTCGAGGGTCCGTCGCTCGACCGCCCCCGGATCGACCGCCGCGACGGCCCCCGCCGAGCCCGGGCGCCTTGGTGATGCCGTCGCCATGAGCAAGCCCTCCTCCGTATTTTGGTCCGACCGCGCCGGGTTCGACGCTCCCGTTCCCCTTTCATTATATGACCAAGGTATGACCAAGAAAAATTCAAGAACGACGACTTGGGACTTCCCGCGGCGAGGGAATCGTGGTAGAACGCCTCCAACGATGAAATGACGAGGCGCGCCGTGGACGCGCTTCCCCCCAAGCCTTCGCTCAGTCGCCGGGATCAGGAGGATCCGCCGAATGCTCCAAGGATGCTGAGCGAGTCAGACCGTCGCATTCCCGAAGCGACGCTGATTTTTTAAAGCGTTCATGTTGATTTGCGACAACAATGGGTCGCCGGTTGACACGTTATCGCTTACCCTAAGTAAGATCATCGTCACGAATCGAGCACTTGGAATTTCGGTCTGGGAGAGCCGGACCCCGTCGTCGCGCGAGGATTGCGCGATGTTTTTTCCGCTTGGAGATGCATCCATGGCTTTCATCGTTCGCCCATCCGCCTGGGAGGTCCAAAACGCCCGCGGGATCTTCGCGGGCCAGGCGTACCAGGCCCAGCACGGCGGCCAGCTGCCCGACACGCCGATGTGGCGGATGCTGGAATTCCGATACAGCGTCAACGCCTCGCGGTTCACGCATTTCCATCCCAACGTCGCGCGGATGATCGAGCAGAAGCTGACGCCCCCGCCGGTGACGCCTCCGCCGGTGACGCCGCCAATCACGCCCCCGCCGCCGTTGGTGGTTCCGCCGCCTCCGCCGCCGCCGATCACGCCGCCGCCGGCGATCGTGATCCCTCCTCCGGTCGACCCGCCGCCGGTCACCCCCCCGGTGGATCCGCCGCCGCCCGTCGATCCCCCGCCGGGAGGACAGATCGTCGACCCGCCCCCCTCGCCCGGAGACGGAGGCGCGGTGCCCGAGCCGAGCGCCTTCGCGATGCTCCTCATGGCCGTGGTGGTCGTGGGAGTCTTCTGCCTCCACATGACCAAACGCGCCAAGGGCCGATGGCTCGGCTCCCCGGCGCCAACCGCCTGAGCGTTGGATTTTGGAACGAGCGCCAGCCGAGCGCGGTCCTTCCTCGACGAACCCCGCCGACAATCTTCAATCCGGAGGACAGTCCTCAAGTCGGGGTCCGACACCCGAGCCCATGAACATGAGGAGGTGGGCGTCGGTTTTTAGCCCCGGAGGGGCGATAGTTAATCGCCAGGGTGCGTGAGCCCCTGGATTCCCAGGGCGTCGCGCCCCCCCTCCGCCCCGAGCCCCGGAGGGGCGACCGAAATCCCGTCCGCAATCGGGGTTCCGTCGCCCCTTCGGGGCTCTTCGGACATAGGATCCCGTGGCCTCGGGTTCCCAGGGGTTGACACCCCTGGCTATTGACCGCCGCCCCTCCGGGGCTATTTTCCGACCCGGGACTGACGAGGCGACCGGTTCGATTCATTTACAGAGCAGGCATTCCCGCCTGTCCGATACTCGGCGATCGACAGGCGGGAATGCCCGTCCTCCCGGGACGTTGCCCTCCCTCGCCAAAGGAAAACTTCCGGTCTCAACCTGAGCGTGGCTCAAACCGACGGCTACTCTCCGGCGGGCGTAGCCCGCCCTAGTGTGTCCGTAAGTGTGTCAGGTCAGGAAGGTGCAAGTCCTTCTCAAGTTAATCGCTCCTCGGCTTGAAGCCAACCGTAACTGCGTCGTCGCGAGGCGGGGTGGGAAACAA
>Ga0182738_1006762_pt1 | contig 11824 bp, 4 predicted proteins | sample eDN5th30CBELigMG_FD_128876 | JGI IMG/M metagenome (GOLD analysis project Ga0182738, IMG submission 128876) | Enriched Miracle-Growth compost microbial communities from Emeryville, California, USA - eDNA 5th pass 30_C BE-Lig MG (version 2)... ...
CAGGGCGCTCGCGGCCGAGAGCGGGATCTCGCCCGCGTCCACCCGCCCCCGGATCGGCTCGGGCAGGTCGAGAAGGGACAAGAGGCGCGATACCGTGGCCTTCGAGAAGCCGAGCCGATCGGCGACCTGGCTCGCGTTCCAGCCCGTCTCCGCCATCAGCCGGCGAATCGCGTGGGCCTTCTCTCCGGCGGTCAGGTCCTCGCGCTGGCAGTTCAGGACCAGTTGCCGCTGGACCGTGCCCGGCTTCTCCTCGACGATCACGGCCAGTTGTGAAAGGCCCGCGGGCTTGGCGGCGCGCCACCGCCGCTCACCGTTTTCAATGACGAACCGCCCGTCCACGAGGCGGACGCGCAGCGGCATGAGCTGGCCATGCTCCCTGAGGCTCGCGATGAGCCCGTCGAGGGATTCCTTCTCGAAGAAGCGGCGGGGCTGGTCCGGGTCCGGGAAGATCTGGTCAAGCGGCAGGTACTGGATCTGCTCCTCGGTCGCCATGTCGGCTCCTTTCATGACAGCCCTCGGCGCGCACGGAGGACGGCGGGGGCTTGCCCTCGTTTCGGGATGAGAACACGTCACGGTCGTGTGAGTGCCGCAGGCGGAGATGCCTGCCGGGCGTCCGACCGGGCCTAGTGCCGCCGTCTCGGGCCAACGCCCGCCCGGTCCACTCGAATCCTATGGGCCGGACCAGCATGCGCGCAAAGATCGGTAATCACCGTAAAGCCCTGCACGCCAAGGCTCCGGGAACTTACCTTCTGTCGCGCCGCGCCCGCCTGCGGTAAACTTACCCGGTCAAGTGGGTAACTTTACCGGATTAGATACCGGGCCTTGCGCCCGGCGAAGGGGGCTGGATACCATGCCCAGGGTGGCACGCCAGGGACCGCCAGTCGGCTGGACCGAGTTCGCCGACTTCCTGAGCTACCTCCAGGGCAACGAGCCGGCGGTGAAGAACGCCCTCCGGCGGGCCACCCGGCAGCACCAGAAAGTCGGGCCGTCCTTCGAGCTGCTCGGGCAGATCGCCAGGCTCTGGGAGAAGCAGGGACGCCAGAAGCCGTTCTGCCTGGGCCTCAAGGAATTCGGCGATTTCGGCGGGGCCGGCACGATCAAGCAACTGATCTCCTACGCGAACAAGTACCTGCGGATCACGTCGGCAAAGGAGCATCTCGACCGACCCATGGCGCCCTGCCTGACGGTCGGCGGCGGTGAGGTGAGGTGCGTCTGGGTCGAGAAAGAGGAAGAGATCGTGCCGGAGGACCGGGAGCGGCGGTTCGACCGCGTCTACTACCTCTACCGGGAGTGGCGCAACACCGCCCAGGACGACCTGTTCCGGGGCTTCGCGGCGATGGCCGAGGCGCTCGGCGTCGAGGCCGTCCTGCGCCGCTTCGGCAGCCGCGAGGCGCTCGCCGCCGACGTGCTCAGGATCGTCGAATCGCACCGGAAGGAGGACCACACGCCGAGACCGATCTCGATCGTGATGGCCCTCGAAGACGAGGAGGCCGTGGAGACCAGTGACGACATCGACCGGGCCAGGGAGTTGGCCGAGGGCAGGCTCTACCTGACCCGCACCGAGTACGTCAACGCGCAGGTCCAGCAGGACAGCGAGCAGGTCGGCAAGCGCATCGCCCAGTGCATGGTGCGCGACCTGGCCGCGGCCGTGAAGAAGAGGCCCCGCCGGAACAAGGTCTTGCTGGTCGACGCCGAGCTGGGCGACCTCTCATCGTTCCAGGCCCGCAAGCGACACTTCCGCCGCTCCATCGCGCGGTCCGGGGAGGGCCTCGAAGTGTATCCCCGGTCCGTTCATATCACCAAGGACGAGTTCTATGGTTCCGGTGTGGCGGAGAAGGTGAGGGCCGAGACGGCGAAGATCCTCGCGGAGGACAAGGGCCGCGAGATCGTCGCCATGTACGCGGGCTATTTCAGCCTGACCTGGGGCGCGATCCAGGCCGCCCGGCAATCCGGCCGGACGACCGAGGAGTTCGGCATCTACAGCGAGGACATCGTCTACGCGCTGATCCGCGAGCTGGGCAACCCCGGCTCATTCCTGAAGGCCACCTGCGGCGTCGATCCCTACCATTACGGCCGCTACCTGCTGCGGGTCGCCGCCACCCGCAGCCAGGACGACCGCACGGAGCGGGCGCCCGCACCGGAACCGTTCGTCCTGACCAAGGCGGACGTGACCTACGGCGATTGCGGCAAGATCGGCTATACCTACGAACTCGACAGCCGCAAGCTTTCCTTCCACGAGGTGGATGGCCACGCAATCGACGTCCGGCTCGAAGACGAGCGCTATGCCTGGAAGCACTGGATGCGGCAATGCCTGCCGTTCGCCTACGGGCCGGACCTGCTGAAAGCGCGGAGACACCGCCCGCCAAGCTGATCATTTTTCCATAACATAAATTATACGACAATATTATTCTATTTCATCGGGTTGATCGGGGACGCCGGCCCGCCGCCCGGCTTCGCCCCATCGACGCGAGCCGCCGTGGGGGCCGGCGAAGCGGCCAAGTTGTTTGCCGCGGACGTCGACGACGCGTGGGCGTCGAGATTTCCCAGCAGGTCGAGTTCCAGACCCGAGATGCAATCAGCAAGCGCGCCCCATTCGTCAAATCCCTGAAAAGCACCGCAATCCCAGGGGCTTGCCATGCAGCTCGCGAAGAACCCGTGAATCGTCATGAAATCTTAATGTCTTTATTACTAAATTCTATTAGAATCATTAATGATCGCCGCGATGTGCGAGCGCGCGGCCTATGTGAGAAGGCCGCAAACGGAGGTGCTTACGCCTGATCCTGGAACCAGTCCGACAGCTGCGACTCCCGCGCAACCCGCCGTGCCGCCGCCGGCCCCGACTGCGGGGGCGCCGGCCGCCACGCCCGAAGTTCCAGCCGTCGCAGCGCCCCAGGTGCCTCCCGCGTCGGCAGGACCGCCGCCGCTCGATCCCAGGTGGAAACCGCACCCGACCAAGGGCGGCCTGAGCGCCACCTTTACAACGCAGGCGGAATTCGACGCCGTGCGGAACGCGCTGGTCAAGGCGGGATATACGTTCGGCAACGGCGATTTCGATGTGATCGACATCACCGATAACGGCAAGCGCAGCGGCAAGGTCGTAGGTTACCGCTTCGATATTTCCGAAAGAGTCGCCGCCAACCTGCCCCCGGAAATCCGCGCCCTCATGCAGCCGCCGACGCGTGCCATCCCCGTCGCGCCGCCGCGGCCGGAAATACTGGAATTGCCGCCGGAATCGGAAGACCGTGCCCCACGCCGCCCACTCACCCCGTCGCGCACTCTGCCGCGTGCCACACCAGTCGCGCCGTCCACCCAGCCCGTCGCCACGCCGGTGCAGCCGGTTACGCCTCCCGTACCCAAGCCGTCCGCCAACCTGAATATCACCCGCTACGTCCACATGAGTGCACCGGGGGGATATGGCGGTTACTCCAACTGGGTCCAGACCAACGAGAGCATCACAGGCTGGTCCGAACAGACGCATGGCCGGATACAATCCATGCTCCAAGAAGTCTTCAAGGAACAGGAACGCCTCAAAGCAAGAGGTGGCGTATCGGACGTCCAATGGGATAGCAGCAAGGGGAACCGGGTTGCCTTTGAAATGGAACTCAACGGCAAGAAATTCCTCGCCTACGGCGTCGCCGGCGTGCATCTCGAACACTCGGGCCGTAACGGCGTATTTGAAAGCCTGATCATTGTTGAATATCCACAATCCGGCACCAAGGAGCAAAAGGCGGCATATGAATCGCTGAAGGCGGAAAAAATGAACCAGCCCGGTATGGAGATGCGGCGGTCCAAATGGGGCGTTGATGTCGCCGTCAATCCCGCCGTGGAAAGCCTGCCGCCGCCCGACCCCACGCGCCCGCTCGAGGATTTCCGCACTCCTTTAGACGATGTAATCAAGTCGAAACAAGGCAAGAACAAGGTTTCACCGGCACAAACCGTGCCCGCCGCCAGCCTGATGGCGCCGAAAGGGGGCGAATCCGCGACTCCCGCGCAACCCGCCGCGCCGCCCCTCGCCCCGGCCACGGGGACGCCGATGCCGCCTGCCACGGCACCCGCCGTACCAGAAGGGCCGCCCGCCCCACGGTCGCAGGCCACCTCACCGGTACCAGCCACCCCGCCTGAAGCGCCTCGTCCGGACCCGGAACTTGCCAAGCTCGACAAGATCCGGTCGCTGATCGACGGATCTTCCATCGACGCGGCGGAGAAGGCCAAGGCCAAGGCCACGCTCGACAAGATGAAGGCCAACCTTGAGGCCCGCCAGGTCGGTCGGCCGCCGCTGCACAAGATCGCCCCCGCCGACTCGCTGCAGGTCATCCATGCGCTGGACGTCATTCGCGACCGCATGACCACCCCCGAAATCAGGGACGCGCTCGCCGAGGCGAGGAGCTCGGTACAGGAGCTGCACAACCAGATGAACCGGCCGGCGCCGCGTCAGCCGGACCGCAACTCACCGGGCCTCGGCAACGCACACGGCATGCGTGGCGAACTGATCAACGCCAGGACCGGCGAAGTGATCGGCCGGCCCGTAGACGCCGACGGCAGGCCGATCGACGACTTGCGTCAGCGCATGCGGCCCGGCGTGGCCCCGGGCACGCCCAACGTGGACGTCGCGCCTCATCCGAGCGGCGGTGCCAACATCGGCTCCGACGAAATCGTCTATCGCATTATTCATAATATCGGCAAGACCGGCCCCGCTTCAGTCATAGCATCGGACCCGCAGGAATATGCGAAAGCGGTGCGCAATTTCAGGATACTGCGAGTCTCCGACCTCGACCCAGCAAAGGAAAAAGACCTGCTCGCCCGCCGCGAAGCCTTCCTGAAGAAGTCGCTGAGCAAGGAAGGCCTCGACTCCGCGGTCAAGGCCGAGATCAAGAACGGCAAGAACGCCACTGTGGCGCTGGTCGATGCGCTGCAGAACGCCGGCCTGACGCAGGCGCAAGCGTTCCAGTTGGCGAAGTACGCCATCAAGTATGACGGCAACGGCGTGACCTCGCTCGATGAGGTCACGATGAGTGCCTTTCTCGAGCAGCAGCAGGAAAAATTCAAACAGGACGTGGCCCGGGCCCGCGCCGAAGTCAAGCGTCACCTCGAAAACCGCAACGGGCTCGGCCATTTTGCGCCGGCCATGACCCCCGACGAGGCGCATTCCCGGTTCAACCAGATGCTTGGCGAACTCAAGAACGGCCCCGGGGGCGATCTGATCGAGCTGGCCCTCAAAGACCCGAAGCTCAAGATCAATCTGATCGCAGCCAAATCCGTCAATGCGTTTGGCATGGCAGGCAAGGAAGGCAACACGCTGGGTCTACAGGGAAGAGGCTCGATCCATATCGCCGCCGACCATCCCGATGCCGTCATGATCGCAAGGGAAGAACTGCTGCATCACGGCATAGAGCAGCTCTACAAGAGCCAGGGGGCCGCACCATACAGCGGCAAGGACGATCCGCGCAAGGCGGTGCTGATCCGGGCCATCGTCGAGGACTTCAAGACCAACGGCACCGCCGCCAGCAAGAGTGAGCTGGGGCTCTCGGGCTACAGCGGCGAATCCTACCACGCCGAGCTTGCAGCCAAGATCGTGGCCATGAAATCCGAGGGCCGCTGGACCCCCGAACTGGCCAAGAAATACGCCAACCTCGATCGCTACATCGACAATGTGCTGCTCAAGGACATGGCCCATTTCAAGCAGCACGGCACCCTGCCCGCCTTCGACCCGGTCAGCCTGCCGCCGATCAACCCTCAAGCACCCATGCGGCCGCTCTCGCCTGGGCAGCTCGCCATCGCCGGCCACGAATGGAAGCCGCTCACGCTGAAGAACGGCCAGGTGTTCGGCATGGAAGTCGCCATGCCGCAGGACGCCGCCAAGGCCGAGGCGCTGAAGAACGAATTGAAAAAAGCCGGGGTGCAGTTCAAGGAAACCGGCAACGCGCTCACCGGGCGCAGGATCAGCGTCCTCAATACGTCGGACGTCAGGTTCATCGACAGTCTGACCCGCAGCGGCGGGCCCGCCACGCAGGGCGGTGCGCCCGGCAGCGGCATCGGCGGCAAGGGCAATGCCGTCATCACGCTCGCCATGGAATTCCAGAAGCTCGAATCCGCTTCCCAGTCGCCGCCGGGCCTGGCCGCCTATCTGGGCGCGTCGGCGGCCGCCACCTTGCACAGCCTCGCCACCGGCAGCCGCGTCACCGGCACCATCGGCGCCGGCCTGATGGTGCCGCTCGATCTCTTCGCCGCGCATGACGCACTGAGCCAGGGCAAGACCGGCGAAGGCGGCGCCAGCCTCGCCGCAGCCGCCAACGGGACGCTCGGCACCGCCGCCGTCGCGACGGGACGGACCGCACTCGGCTCAGTCGCCTCCATCCTCGCCCTGCCGATCGAAGCCTACCGGACCAATCAGCAGATCATGGGCATCATCGAGGAGTCGCAGAAGGAAAGAGCGGCGTCGGACCAGAAGCTCTACGGCCCGGGCGTCACCGCCAAATTCAAGGAACACATGGACCGCGTCCTTTCCGACGACGAGAGGCCGATGCAAAAAACGCATCGTGACGGCCTCGGCGCCACGACGGAAGACCTGCCCGCCGGACTCAAGGTGCCGCTCCGCGAATTGGAGTTCCCGCAGGCCAACGAATACAACGCGCTGGGCTTCGCGGCGACGCGCTTCGGCCTGAAGGACAAGTCGCCCGACGCGCTGGAAAAGGCGCTCAAGGCCAAGGTCGAGGAATCCGGCAAGAAGCTCGACGCCGCCATCGCCGACGTGATGAAAGACCCGGTGATCCAGAACTACGACCGGCCGTTGTTCACCAGCCTGAAGAAGGAAGACATCGGAAGGCTGATGCAGACGCGCGAAGGCCGCATGGAGCTGGTCGCCAAGCTGGAGGAGGCCAAGGCCAAGGACCTGAAGATCAACACTCCCGATTACGACGGGCTGATCCGCCGGATCGAGAACCTCTCGCAGCTGGAGACCGACCGCATGGTCGCTCAGAATGCACTGGTGGACTTGAACGGCCACGAAAACGGCATGATCCGCATCGGCCAGCACAAGGTCCCGTCCTACCGCGCGCGCCACGACGCGATGGGCAAGCTGCACGCCGATTACGCCAAGGTGCTGCCCATGATGGAAGAGCGCGCGCAAAAACTCGCCGCCGAGGTCGAGAAGTTCGAGAAGGAGAACGCCGCGCTGCTGAAGGACAGCCCGTTGGGCGATTTCAGCCGACAGCAGGCCAAGCTGGACCGCTTGCAGAAATACGCCGACGAGCATCCCGATAACCCGATCGCCAGGCACGACGCCCTCGTCGCCCGGCAGGAACTGCTGATCGCCAAGGCGCAGGCCGCCGACACCTACGTCCAGGGCCTCGCCAAGGAGATGGACCAGAAGGGACGCGAGCTGTCGGCCATCGTGCAGCAGGCCACCCCCTCGGTCGGCGCCATCAAAGTGCCCCTCTCGGAACACGCCAAGTACAACCCGGAAATGACCAAGGAATTCGCCGAGCTGCAGCAGTCGCTGATCGCCGAGGGACAGCGCCACCAGAAGTCGCTCAAGGACATCGGAGACCGCATGAAGGCGGAAAAGGCGCGGCTGATGAAGCAGCCCGGCATGACCGAGGAAAAGGCCATGCAGAGCCAGTCCATGTTGGCGCTCGGCAAGGAATGGGTCCTGGAGCAGGCTCGCTATCACAAGGCCTTCAAGCCGGAGGAGAAATACCGGCGATTGAGGGAACTCGCCGACAATCTGGGGGCCGCCGAATACAACGTGCCCGAGCTCAAAGCGATTCGCGAGAAGCCGGCTTCCGTCGCCGGTCAGACCCCGGGGGAGCCGCCGAAAACCGACGCCAATCAGCGATCGGAGGCGTCCCAGCCCGCGCCGGCCGACCTACAGGACGAAACCAAGCCCAAGTTGAATGTCACCCTCGAAGCCCGCCGCGCCGACGTGGCAGCCCGCGCCAGCGTGGTGCAGATGGCCGCGCTCACCGAAGACCGCAGCCAGTTGATGGCGGCGATGGCGGAAGCCAACGACCCGGAAGTCGCCGCGCTGATCATGGGCGAGCTGGGCGTCGTGCAGGACAAGATCAAGAAGCTGGAGACCGCCGAGGCCAGCGGCCCTGCTGTCGCCTCCGATCTCGTCGCCCGCGTCACCCCGGGCGAAATCCCGAACGGCACGGTCACCAGCGATCTTGTCGCCCGTGTCGACCCGCTCAACCCTGCGGGCGCGAACCCGGCCAACGGCGTACAGGTCGATTCCTATGCCTACCGCGCGCCGGCTGCACCGCCGCCGCGCCTCGATGTCACCACCGAAGACCGCGCCGCCGTGACCCTGGACGACCGCATGCGCGTCGCGCTGGCGCAATACCAGGCCGGTGGCGGCCAGCGCGACCCGAACAGCAATGCCGCCCTGCCGACCAAACAACGCAACCAGCAGATCGACGGCGGTATCGCTTAAGCGGTCGTATCGGTTGCGCTGAAAACCGTCAGCGCCAGCAGCACATATCCGCCGGCGGCGGATGCAGTTTTAGCTGAGTTGATTCCAAGTCGGCCTCCCACTCACGTTGATCTTTCCCCTTCACTCGCCTCGCCAGTTGCGCATGCATCGCTTTTCCGTTATGGTTCGTCTAACCCACTTTAGGCGTACCATGACATGAGCCAGGACCTCTTCGCGCCCTTCCCTCCGACGATCCCCGATTCGTTACCGACCGTTAACCCTTCGGAGCCGGCACCTATCCCGAGCATCGGCGAGCAGATCCGGGAAGCCTGCCAGGCCTGGCTCGCGAAATCCCCCTCGGCGGACACGCGGTCGAACTACGAACGGGACGTCCGCCAGTTCCTCGGCCACGCCGGTATCCCCGTCGACCGGCCGGACCTGATCGCCGGCATCCGGCCCAAGCAAGTCGCCGCCTGGAGGGACCATCTCGCGTCCAGGGGACTCTCCAACAGCTCGATCCGCCGCAAGATGACGGTGCTCCGCTCGCTGTTCAGCTACCTGCGGTCCTACGGCTACGTCGGCGCCAACCCGGCCCACTCGGATTTCGTCGCGGCGCCGCCCGTACCGAAGGACGGCAAGACGGTCGGGCTCGCGCCCGAGGACTGCCGCCGGTTGCTCGACGCCCCGCCCGAAAAAACCCCGGCGGGACTACGCGACCGGGCCCTCCTCGCCGTGCTGGCCTACACCGGCTGCCGCGTCGGCGAAATCACGCGGCTGAAGGTCGGCAGCTACAAACAGACCGGCGCGCACCGAGTCCTGGAGATTCAGGGAAAGGGCGGCAAGGAGCGACGTGTCCCCCTCCACCCGGAGGCCGTCGAGCGGCTCGAGGCGTGGCTGGACGCGGCCGGCATCCGCCATGAGCTGGGCGGGCCACTGTTCCGGCCGTCGAAGTCCGCCCGCGGCGCAGGCCATCGGGGATTTGGCACGCGCCCCCTCACCCGCCGCTCGGTCCAGAAGCTGGTGGGAGGCTATGTCGCCCGGCTCAAGCTCGATCCCAACGTGACGGTCCATTCGCTTCGCGTCACGGCGCTGACCACCGCCCGGGAGCGCGGCTCGGACATCATCGACCTGCAGGACTTCGCCGGGCACGCCGACCCAAGGACTACCCTCACATATATAAGGAGTCGCGATCGGTTGAGTAAGTCGCCGGCCTATGTCCTGAAGTATTGAGACCCGGGAATTGCAGTCGATCCGGCTCACTGGGCCTTCTTGATGTCGGTCGGCGACGGGACTACGGGACTGTCGGTGGAATCATAGATGACCAGCGTGGGCGATGGGCCAACTCGGACCGGCAACGTCGACGAGGACACATAGAGAAAAGGTTCATGGATCTCGTTCCCGTCTCCGACCGTCGACAACCGCCGAAAGGCGCCCAGCACCGAATTCGACTCATGGATGTAACCGTTGACGACGCTCGGGATACCCTGCGGAATCGCCGGGGGCACGTAATTGCCGATGGTGAACAGGCCCTGCGTGAAGACGATGTGATAGTTGGCGCTGGCCGCCAGCGTGCCCTGGGTGATGGCGTAGCCGCCGGTGGTTTCGCCGGCCTGGCGGGTCAGCCCGCCGGCAAAGACGGAAGCGGCGGTGTCGCCGTTATACAGCGAGCCGAAGGTATAGGTCAGCGCCGGGTCCGGGTCGCCTTCGTCCTTGTGTATCGGGTCGGCCGACACGGCCAGCTGCGCCTGGTTGATGGTGAAGTTCGCGCCGGTGTAAGCAATCGTGTAGTTGCTGGACGCGGCGAGCGTACCCTGCGTGATGGCGTAGGTGCCGACGTTTTCACCGGCCACGCGCACCTGCGCGCCGCTCATGATGGCGCTGGTGTCGCCGTTCTTGAGGCCCGACAGGCTGTAGGTCAGGGTCGGGTCGGCCTGCCCGTAGCTCTTGGAGAGCGCGTTGGCGGTGACGGTCAGCGTCGCCGGGTTGATGGTCAGGTTGTTGCCGGTGTAGCTGATAGTATAGTTGGTGCCCGCCGACAGCGTGCCCTGCGAAATCGCGTAGCTGCCCACGTTCTCACCCGCGGCGCGCGTCTGCGAGCCGGTGAAGACGCTCGACGTGTCGCCGTTCACCAGGCCGCTGAAGCCATACGTATAGGTCGGGTTGGCGTTGCCGTATATCTTGCTCTGGCCGGCGTTCGCGGTCACGGTGAGCGTGGCCGGGGTGATGGTAAAGTTGTTGCCCGTGTAATTGATCGTGTAGTTGCCGCCGGCCGACAGAGTACCCTGATTGATAGCGTAACTGCCGACATTCTCACCCGCGGCGCGTGCCTGCGCACCGGTGAATACCGATGCAGTATCGCCGTTGGTAAGGCCGCTATAGCCATAGGTGTAAGTCGGGTTGGCCGCGCCGTAGACCTTGGTTTGGCCCGCATCCGCGGTCACGGTCAGCGTAGCCGGGGTGATGGCGAAATTATGGCTGGTGTAGCTGATCGTATAGTTGCTGCCCGCAGCCAGCGTGCCTTGGTTGATGGCGTAATTGCCGACGTTTTCACCGGCCACGCGGGCCAGCGCGCCGGTCAGGATGGCGCTGGTATCGCCGTTGACGAAGCCGCTTGCGCCGTACGTATACGCGCTGGGGTTGGCGGTGCCGTAGATCTTGGTCTGGCCGACGTCGGCGGCGACGAGCAGGGTGGCCGGGTTCACGGTAAACGTGCCGGGGGTAAAGTTGATGGTGTAGCCGTTGCTGGTGGCCAGCGTGCCCTGCACGATATTCCACGCACCGGCGTTATACGCACCTGCGCCGCTGGTGGTGGCGTCGGTGGCGAGCGCGCCGCTCATGACCGACGAGTTGCAGCCGTCCGAGCAGGCGAACGAATAGGTGAAGCCCGGAGTTGCACCGCCATAGGTCATGCTCTTATTGGCGGCGACGATGGTGATGGTGCCGCTGGCCACGTCATAGACCCAGGTATTCTGCGAGGCGTTATAGGTCGGGCCGGTGATGGAGGAAGGCGGTAGTCCCGCATAATCGAAACCGGTGATCTGCTGGGTGGCGGAGATCGGGTTGGTGTCGTCGGCCTTCTTGTACGAGTAGCCGATGAAACGGCCGCCGCCGGTGAGGACGAGTGGCGACGCCCCCGCGTTGTTGATCATGTCGCGCTGGCTGGCGAGCACGATGGCATCCCCGACTCCCGAGGCCGTAAGCGTACCTCCGGCCAGCACGATGTCTCCCGCGCTGTTGTTGTTCTGGACCAGGATGGAACCGGCCGTAACCGTGCGCAACGTAATGTCCCCCGCGCCGTGATTCGTGTTCCCCGCACCGTCATTCAGCCGGAAGGAGACCGCACCGGTCCCGGCGTCGATGGAAACACCGGAGGCCATTGTGATCACGGCATTGCCAGGATCGCGGTTGGCATCG
>Ga0182738_1006763_pt1 | contig 11823 bp, 9 predicted proteins | sample eDN5th30CBELigMG_FD_128876 | JGI IMG/M metagenome (GOLD analysis project Ga0182738, IMG submission 128876) | Enriched Miracle-Growth compost microbial communities from Emeryville, California, USA - eDNA 5th pass 30_C BE-Lig MG (version 2)... ...
GATCCCGACCTCGAACGGCTGGTCGCTCCCGGTCTCGAGGTCGTGCATGCCGCGACCTTGCCGACGCGGCCCATCCGGCTGGTGGGCGACGTCGGCGTGCGCGCCTTCTGGGGCTGCTATCGCGCCGTGGGAAAGCTCGTGCGCCAGCAGCGCGTCGATTTTGTTCTCGTGACCATCCCGTCGAACTTCCTGGCGCCGCTCGGCCGCCTGGTCCATCGCCGCTACGGCGTGCCGTTCGGCATCGACTACCAGGATCCCTGGGTCAACGTCTGGCCCGGCGTCGAGCGCACGGGATCGCGCGCCTGGTGGTCGTACAGGCTGGCGACATGGCTCGAGCCGTGGTCGGTGCGCGACGCCGCGCTGATCACCGGCATGGCGCCGGGCTACGTCGCCGGCATGCTGGAGCGCAATCCCGAGGTGGCGCGGACCGCCGTCGTCGCCTCGATGCCGATGGGCAGCGCGCCGGAAGACTTCGAGCTGGTGGCGGCACTGCATCGCGCGCCGTTCCTGTTCGACCCGGCCGACGGCAACTTCCACATGATCTATGCCGGCGCGCTGCTGCCGGCCGGCATCGTCGTGCTCGACGCCTTCCTCGCCGGGCTGCGCGCCTTGCGCGAGACGGCGCCGGCGGTGGCGGCGCGCCTGCGCGTGCATTTCGTGGGCACCGGCGCCTCGCCCGACGATCCCAACGGCCATCGCGTGCTGCCGCGCGCCGCCGCTGCCGGGGTCGCCGACATGGTCGGCGAGCATCCGCACCGCATCGGCTACGTCGACACGCTGAACCACCTCGGGCACTGCAGCGCCGTCCTCGTGCTCGGCTCGACCGAGCGACACTACACGCCGTCCAAGGTCTTCCAGGCGATCCTGTCGAAGCGGCCGGTCTTCGCGATGCTGCATGCCGAGAGCACCGCCGTCGGCATGATCGAGACGGCGCGGGCCGGGCGGGTGCTGCCGTTGACCGCGGAGGCGATGCCGCGGCCCGAAGCGGTCGCCGCCGGCCTCGCGGCGCTGGCCGGCGATCCGCTCCATGATTCCAGCGCCGTCGATGGCGCCGCCTTCGAGTTCCTCTCGGCCCGCGCCTCGACCCGCGCCCTGGCCGAGGCACTCGACCGGGCCTGCGTGCGGGCCGCGCGATGACGCTGCGCATCGGCTTCCTGGTCAGCCATCCGATCCAGTATTACGCGCCGATCTTCCGCGAGCTGGCCAGGCTCTGCGATCTCACCGTCTTCTTCGCGCATCGGCAGACCGCTGCCGGCCAGGCCAGGGCGGGATACGGCGTCGCCTTCGACTGGGATGTCGACCTGCTGTCGGGCTACCACAGCCGCTTCCTGGACAATGTCGCGCGACAGCCCTCGACGGATGCCTTCTCCGGCTGCGACACGCCCGGTATCGCGCAGGAGATCGCGCAGGGTCGCTTCGACGCCTTCGTGGTGCCGGGCTGGGGCCTGCGATCGTATCTGCAGGCCGCGCGCGCCTGCCGGCAGGCGAAGGTGCCGGTGCTGGTGCGCGGCGATTCCCAGCTCGCCAGCCAGCGCGGCGGCGCCGTCCGGCTCGCCAAGGCGCTGGTCTTCCCGCGCTTCCTGAAGCGCTTCGACGGATTCCTGTACGTCGGCCGCAGGAACCGCGAATATCTCGAGCACTATGGCGTCGCGGCCGGCCGGCTGTTCTTTTCGCCGCACTGCATCGACAACGAGGCCTTCCGGCGCGCCAGCGACGCCGCCCGCCGCGCCAGGCCGGATACGGGCGGGGCACCGCCGCGACGCCGGCTCCTGTTCGTCGGCAAGCTGGTCGACTCGAAGCGGCCGCTCGATCTCCTGCGCGCGGCCGCCGTCATCCAGGGGCACGGCGGACAGGTCGAGGTGGCGTTCGCGGGGGCGGGGGAGGCGGAGGCCGGCCTGAAGCGGGCTGCGGCGGATGCCCGCATCGCCACGACGTTCCACGGGTTCGTCAATCAAAGCGGGCTGCCGGCGGTCTACGCGGCCGCCGACACCATCGTCTCGCCGTCGGTCGAGACCTGGGGCCTCGTCGTCAACGAGGCGATGGCCTGCGGCGTGCCGGCGGTGGTTTCCGACGCGGTCGGCTGCGGTCCCGACATGATCGAGGAAGGGCGGACCGGCACGATTTTTCCTCTCGGCGACATTCCCGCGCTGGCGCATGCCGTCCAGACCGTCCTGGCATTCGATCCCGAGCGTGCGCGCGAGGCGATCGCCGCCCGGATGGCGGTCTATTCGCCGAACCGCACCGCGCAAGGTATCATGGAGGCGGCCGTGGTTGTGGGCGGCCTCCGGCAATGATCCCAGGGCATTTGTTCCAATGAGAGAGCGCACTTCCGCGATGGACGCGGCTTACGTGCCGAAGGCGGTGTCCGTGACCCGCCTGGACTATTCGTTCCTCCAGCGCATCTTCGTTGCGGTCGGCGTCATGCTGGTCGTCCTCGCCCCGTTCTCGAAGGACCCTCTCGCCTTCGCGGTCGGCGGCATCGTGCCCGCCGTGGTGATGTGGCTGATCGGCCGGCCGAACATGCCGGCGTCGGTGATCTACCTGGTGCTCTGGCAATGGGCACAGACCTTCGCCCGCGTCCTGCAAACCCTGGCCGACGGCGAGGCGCTCGGGCGCGGCCTGTACGGGCCCACCGTCGAGCGCGCCTACTGGTACATGCTGGCCAGCGTCGTGACGCTGGCGCTCGCGTTCCGGCTGGTCCTCGGACGCCTGCCGGGGCCGACGCCGGAATCGCGCATGGCGCACACGCGGTGGCAGCCGCAGGATCTGGTGCTGGTCTATCTCGGCACCACGGTGCTCTCGATGATCGCGCGTTATGCCAGCAACCTGTCGAGCGCCCTCGAGCAGCCGATGCAGGCCCTGCAGTACCTCAAGGTGCTGGCGCTGTTCCTGATGTTCACGTCCGTGCTGATGACCGGCAAGGGCGGCAAGTTCGTCGCCATCGTCTTCCTGTTCGAGGTGCTGTCGGGCTTCACCGGGATCCTGTCCGACTTCAAGGCCGTGTTCATCCAGCTCGCCATCGCAGCCCTGGCGGTGCGCATCCGCTGGACCGGAATGCTGGGCGTGATGTCGGTCGTGATGCTGGCGGTTCTGGTGGTGCTCGCGCTGTTCTGGACCGGCGTCAAGGGCGAGTATCGCCAGCTGGCGACGGGATCGGACGAGTCGCAGGAGATCCGCTCCTCGCTGTCCGACCGGCTCGGATATCTCGGCGGCCGCGCCCTTGCGGCGGACCAGATCAACTGGGGCGAAGCCGCCTACGCGCTGCTCGTCCGCTTCGCCTATGTCGACATCTTCGGCTCGGTCATCGGCGTGCAGGAGAATTCCCCCGAGCCGGGCGTGATGCGCCAGTGGGGCGACGCCATAAGCCACGTGACGCAGCCGCGCTTCCTCTTTCCCAACAAGCCCATGCTCTCGGATACGGAGGTGTATGTCCGCCTGGCCAAGGGCAATGCCAGCGAGCAGATGCGCGAGGGGACCTCGATCAGCGTCGGCTACATGGCGGAGAACTTCGTCGATCTCGGCTTCCCGGGCATGCTCGCGGGAATCCTGGCGATCGGCCTCCTGGCGGCCGGCGTCTGCCGATACTTCATGACGCGGAAGAAGCTGCCGTGGATGGTCCGCGAGGGCACCGTCCTGGTGTTCATCTACTCGATCGCCCGCGACGGGGTGGAGATGTCGCTGCCCAAGATGATCGGCGCGATCATGATGTTCTTCCTCGTCTACGTGCTGCTCGTCCGGTTCGGCTATCCCCGCATGCTCGACTGGCTCGACCGCCCCGCGGCGCGCTCCAGGGAAGCCCAATCCCGGGACCGGACATGATCCAGCCCTGGTGACCGTCACGCGATGGCCGGGCAACCCATCCTCAATCTCTTCTACGAGGAACCCGATCCCGACCGGTGGCTGCCTTTCGACCGGCATCCGCGGCGATGGATCAGGCGCCTGGTGCGCGGGCCCGAGCAGCCGAGGGGCACGATGCGCGCCTTCCTCAATCTGGTGGAGGGCCTCGACCGTATCGGCGCCCGCTACCGGCTCAACGATTTCCGCCACATCGCCGCGAACCGCGACGAGCTCGCCTGCGTGTTCGGCAAGCCCCATGTCCTCGCGCGCATCCCGTCGCGCACGCCGATCCTGTTCGGCACCTCGATCTACAGCCATCCGAGCGATCGTCCCGGCCTGCCGCGCGAGCGGCCGATCCGTCGGGTGCTGGTGCCGAGCGTGTGGGTGCGGCGGATGTTCGAGGAGGTCTGGCCGGGTCTGGTGAGTGTCTGGCCGGTCGGCATCGACACCGCGCGATGGGTGCCCGATCCCGGCGTCGCCCGGGACGTCGACGTCCTGGTCTACGACAAGATCTTCTGGGACCGTGCGCGCTACGAGCGGGAGCTGATCGGGCCGCTGATGCGCGAGCTGGCGCGGCGCGGCCTGCGTGTCGAGACCCTGCGCTACGGCAGCTACGAGGAGAAGGATTTGCTCGCCCTCAGCCGGCGCGCGCGGGCCATGGTCTACCTCAGCCGGCACGAGACCCAGGGCATTGCCGCCCAGCAGCTGATGTCGGCCGGCGTGCCGCTGTTCGCCTGGGACCTCGGCGGTCCATGGCAGGACCCGAAGTATTTTCCCGAGCACGTCCGCTTCGAGCCGGTCACGTCGGTGCCCTACTGGAGCGACGCCTGCGGCGTGCGCTTCCGCGGCGACGGCGACATGCCCGAGGCGTTCGACCGCTTCTGGACCGGCGTCGAGGCCCATGCCTATGCGCCGCGCCACCTGATCGTCGAGCAGCTCGGCCTGGAGAAGCAGGCGCGCGCGTACGTGGCCTTCGCCCAACGATCGCAAGGCGGGTGATTTCCTCCCCGGGAGCCATGGGCTGCGCGAAGGTCAAATTCTGATGCACATCAGCATCCGCTGTCGTCCTGAGCGTAGCGAAGGACCTCACGCCAGCTCCGCGGCCCGTGTCTGATCGTTCGGCGAGGTCCTTCGCTACGCTCAGGACGACGAGGACACGCCTCGTCGGTCGGAGGCGGAGTCTCGTTGGTTGTATATATTCGTCATATTTCAGCCATCGTACCTGATGCCTTTCGTCATGCTCAACTTCGCTCGGAACCTTCGCCGAAACCTGACGGACGCCGAATGTCTTCTCTGGAGCCGTCTTCGGCGTCGCCAGGCGGGAGGATTCAAGTTCAGGCGTCAGCATGTGGTCGGTGCCTGCATCCGTGACTTCGCTTGCGCCGAAGCAGGCATCGTCGTCGAGCTCGATGGCAGCCAGCATCTCGATCGAACGTCGTACGACGCGTCTCGCGACCGCTTCCTGAAATCACAAGGCTGGCGCGTGCTCCGCTTCTGGAACGGTACTGTCCTGAACGAGACCAGCGCCGTTATGGAGACGATCGTCGCGGCACTCCACTGCGAGCAGGTCGAGGGGCGTTTCGACTGAGGCCCATGACCCCTCCGGCCGCGTAAGACGCGGCCGGAGGAGTCATGGGCAACGACATCGGCGCGGCCCACGACCCGTCGCCGATTGCGGCGCGCCGGAAGGAACGTGATCTCAGTCGGGCTCGGCCGCGGGGGCGGCGGGCTTGCGACGGGCGAGCAGGCGGCGGCCGGCCAGCACGGCGGCCTTGGGCAGGCCGAACCAGATCATCGCCTGGCGCACGATCCCGGGGAAGTTGTAGACGAAGGCGCGCAGGCTGGCGCTGCGGTGGATGACGAGGCGCAGGTTCATGCTGAGCTCGTCGGTGTACCAGAGCTTGTAGCCTTCCGTGCCGCGCAGGAAATCGAACAGCTCGTGGGTCGGCGTGTAGTGCTCGATCATGGCGCAGAGCAGCGCCCCGCCGACCCGCTGCCGGCGGAAGGCGTCGTCCATCACCGGCATGTAGAAATAGACCTTGCCGGCATCGACGAAGCCGAAATGCGCGGCGACCACCTTGCCCTCGAACTCCACGAAGGAGAACTCGAGCTTGTCGGCGAGCGCGCCGTGCCGCCGCAGGTCGTCGAAGAAGGCCGGCCCCTGCGGGTCGCCGAGCGCGCTCGACGGCCACGCCTTGCGATGGAGCTCGCAGAAGGCCGGCCACAGGTCGGTCCTGTCGGGGCGTCCGACGGTGAAGGTGAATCCCGCCTTCTGCAGGTTCTTCTTGCGGTTGCGCAGGCGGCGCAGCCGCGTGTCGTTCTCGACCACGCGCCCGCCGCCGAGCGAACGCAGCGCCACGGCGGTCAGGAAATGGCAGCGCACGACCCAGTCCAGCCGGTGCTGCGCGCTGTTCAGCAGGTGCAGCGAGGTGCCGTCGGCGGTATTGAGCTGCGAGATGTCGATCAGGTCCCAGTCGTCGCCGCGCTCGTGCAGCAGGTCGAGCAGCGGCTCGACAACGGACTGGCGATGCAGCGCTCCATCCACCAGCACGTTGCGGTAGTCGGCGAGGTTGACGACGAGGGTGTCGATCACGCGGATCCGCAGGCCGAGGCGGCGCACCCGGCGCCGGCAGAACGGCGCCAGCCCGACGAGCTTCCCCGCGGGGTCGCGCAGCACGACGATGAACGGCTCGTCGCCTGCCCTGTAGTGCCGGAAGTAGAACCAGTTCCACTCCCAGTAGTGGAAGATCTCGGGGCGCTCCATGCGCGACACCAGGCCGTTCCACTCGGGTCGAAGCGCTTCGAACGCCGCGGTCGTCACGACCAGCTCGCAGGAGAGGGCCATCGCTCAGCGGCCGCTATGTCGGCTCGGCAGCGGCCGGACCATCAGCATGGATTGCTTCACGCCGGCAACCCCGTGCGGTTCGGCGTCTCGGCCGGGGCCCACTCCTCGCGCCAGTCGGTGATCGCGCCGGGCCGGCCCACCGTTCCCAGTTGCACCGGAAACAGCCGATCCACGATCTTCGCCGGGAAGACGTGGCGGGCCCGCAGCACGAAGCGCAGGTAGGAGCGCGCAAAGTCGAAAGGCGTGGTCCGGCCGTCGCTTCGGCGCCAGCGTACCAGGCGGTCGGGGTAGGAGGCGGTGCGCGCGAGGGACGCGCCGTTCTGGCTGGCGAAGGCGGCGAGCATGCGGCGCTTGCCGTCGAGCTCGGCGGGATCGAGCACGACCCTGTTCACCGGGCGGCCGTCCACCCCGTCCGGCACCCCGTAGTAGGAGATCAGCCCGAGCAGCCAGCGCGCGCACAGGGCGACGATGCGGTGTGGCGTGTGGACCAGCGAGGTATAGGGGCCGTACTCCGGCGCCTCGTAGATCTCGAAGCGGTCGTCGGGCCGCACGAGCTCGTCGAGCAGGGCCGCCGTCGCATCGTGCTGCACGTGGCCGCCTTCGAACATCGGGACGATCACCACGGTCGGACGAAACCCGTCGACGACCGCGCGCAGCGTCGCGATCGCGGCACGCAGCTTCGCCGGATCGCGCCGGAAGAGGGGTGGCAGCAGGTCGAAATGGAGCAGGGCGTCGTCGGGGACGCCCGCCAGCCGCCAGGCGGCGACGGCTTCGCGTGCGCGGATCCCGGCCATTCCCGGCGTTTCGTCCGGCGCGAGATAGGCGATGCGCGTCGCGCCGCCCAGCCGCGCATTGCGCATGCCGACACCGCCGGCGCCGATGGTGCAGTCGTCCTCGTGCGGCGACAGGATCAGCAGCCGCTGCGGCCGGTCCCATCGCATCGGCCGCTCGAGGCGCGCAATGCGCCAGAGGCACCACAGGCCTATGGCGAAAAGCGCCGAATAGAACAGCGCGAAGGGCAGGGCGACCAGCCGCCAGCCCGGCGAGAGGACGACGAAGGCGCACCACGCGGCGGCGGCGACGCCGCCCAGCAGGACGACGGGTATTTCCGGCCTGAAGTAGATGCGCAGCTTCATTCGACCGAACGGATCGCCGCCACATCGGCATTGTCCAGCTCGGTCGCCGGCGGATCGTAGCCGGCCAGGGGCTGCGGGTTCGGCCCCCGGCGGCTGGTCTGCTTCAGGAGCCAGTTCAATGCCACCAGGCCGCCCAGCCGCAGGGTGCCCTCGGCGACGAGGCGCTTCAGCGGATGGCGCGGCGGGTTCGACATGTAATAGCCCTGCCCGCCCCACAGGTGATAGGCGTCCTGCAGGAAGGGCATCAGCTCGTCGGCCTCCGGCACGCCCGACAGCCCGATCATCAGGGTCATGAAGCCGTTGCGCATCGCGGCGGCGCAGACCTGCTGCTCGGGATGCGACAGCAGCAGCTGCGACCACTTCAGCCGGTAGCGCGCGCTCGACAGCAGCCCGCGCAGGCTCGTCACGCCGGCGACGCGGTCGCCGACATGCGAACGGTAATAGCCCATGCCGACCTGGCGTCCGACGATCTGGCGGCCCGACAGGATGGCGCGGCCGACGAAGTCGACGTCGCCGTTGGTCGAGAGCTTTTCGTCCCACAGCACGTCGGCGAATATCGAGCGCGGCCACAGCACGGAGTGGCAGCAGATGGTGCCTTCGCCGTTGGGCTCCAGCGCTTCGGCGAGGGTTTCGATGCCGCGCCGGTTCCGCGGCGCGCAGACCACCGGGCCGAGGCGCACGTCGCCGCCGGCCATCGCGAAGCGCCGCCAGCGACCCGACACGATCTCTCCGCCGTTCGCCAGGTCGCGCGAGGCGCGGACCAGCGATTCGACATGACGGTCGTGCAGCAGGTCGTCGTCGTCGAGGAACAGCACCCAGTCGCTGTCCGTCGCCGCCAGGCCCGCGTTCCGTGCGCCCCCCGGACCGCGCGGGGCGTCGTGGCGCACGATCCTCACGTCCGGGAATTCCGCTGCCACCATGTCGCCGGTGCCGTCGCTGGAGGCTTCGTCGACCAGCAGCAGCTCGACGTCGGCCCAGGTCTGCGCCTTGGCGCTGCGCAGTGCCTGGCGCAGCATGTCGCACCGGTTGCGGGTCGGGATGACGATCGAGACCTTGTCGCTCAATGCGTCCTCGCGTCGTCGGCAAAGGCGGGCGACCGCGGCCGGAGCGCCGCCACCGGCGCGGGCAGAAACATTTCTGTCGCAACGGGAAGGGGAACGCGATAGTCGTTGGTCATGCAGGGAGCGCCATTCGTCCGGTACCTATGCTATTGAACCTGTCGTGACTGCAAGCCCCCGCGGCGCGCCCTTGCGCCTGCTCCATGTCGTGCCGACCTATCTGCCGGCGCTGAGATACGGCGGCCCGATCCGATCGGTTCATGCCCTCTGCCGCGCCCTTGCCGCGCAAGGCCACCAGGCCGATGTCTTCACCACCAGCGTCGACGGCCCGGGAGACAGCGACGTTCCCCTCGGACGGCCGGTCGATCTCGAGGGCGTCAAGGTCACCTACTTCCCGAGCCCTGTCCTGCGGCGGCTCTACTGGTCGCCGGCGATGCGGCGCGCGCTGCTCGCCCGGATCGCCGACTACGATCTGGTCCATGTCCATGCCATCTATCTCTGGCCGACCTCGATGGCGGCCCGCGTCGCCCGCGCGCGCGGCGTGCCCTACGTCGTCTCGCCGCGCGGCATGCTCGTGCCGGAACTGATCCGGCGCAAGAACCGGTGGGTGAAGGAGGCCTGGATCAGGCTGATCGAGCGGCCGAACCTCGAGCATGCCGCGGCGATCCACACCACCTCGACGATCGAGGCGCATCATCTCGCGAGCTTCGGCTGGCGGCTGCGCCGGGTCGTCACCGTCCCGCATGGCGTCGACGATCCGCCGTCGCCCACCGGACAGCCGCTGTCGTCCGATATCTCGGCGGCGATCGCCGGCGCGCCGCCCATCCTGGCGTTCGGGCGGATCAGCTGGGAGAAGGGGCTGGACCGCCTGCTCGAGGCGCTGCCGCACGTGCCGAACGCACGGCTGGTCATCGCCGGCGACGATGGCGGCCACGCCGGGACGCTGGCCGAGAAAGCGCGGCTTTTCCGGATCGACGAGCGCGTGACGATCATCGCCCGGCAGGTCGGGGGCGCCGACAAGGAGGCCCTGTTCGGCGCCGCGGCGCTCTTCGCCATGACCTCCCTGTCGGAGAACTTCGGGCTGGCGGCCTTCGAGGCGATGCGGCGCAGCCTGCCGGTGCTCACGGTTCCCGACGTCGGCATGTCCGAGATCGTACGCGAGGCGCGGGCGGGCGCGGTGGTCGCCCCGTCGCCGGAAGGCATCGCCGGCGGCCTGGACGCCCTGCTCGCCGATCGGAAGGCGAGCCATGCGATGGGCCAGCGGGGGCGCGAACGCGTCGTTGCCGAATATGGCTGGGACGCGATCGCAACCCGCATGAGCGCGGTCTACCGGTCGGCGATCGAGGAGAACGGGCGGGCGTGACCGAGCTGCTCGAGCAGAGCCCGTTCGATCCGGCGACCGACCGGCGCGTGGTCATCGTTGCCGACTGGCTGCCGCCCGACTTCGGCGCGGTCGGGCAATACATGCAGATGCGGGCGCGCCATTTCGCCGAGCGCGGCCACGACGTGACGCTCGTCGGGCTCTCCAGCGAGGCGGCGTCGACGGTGTGCGAGCCGCGCGGCGCCGGCAGCCTGACCGAGATCCGGCTGCGCACGTCGCCCGTGCCTCGGGGCTCGCTGGTCGCCCGCCTGCTGTGGACGATCCGGACCAACCTGCGGCTGGTGTGGGCCGCCTTCGGGCCCATGCGCGCCGCCGACGGCATCCTGTTCACGGGATCGCCGCCCTTCCTCATTCACCTGCTGGTGCCGTTGCGGTTCCTGTGGCGGGGGCGTCTCGTCTACCGCATCACCGATTTTCATCCGGAGTGCCTGATCGCGGCGCGGGACCGGCCGTCGCGCGCGCTTGGCGCATTGCAGCGCCTGACCAACTTCTGGCGCCGCCGCGTCGACCGCTTCGAGGTCCTGGGGGAGGACCAGATGCGCCGCCTGCGCGACGGGGCCGGCATCCCGCCGCTGCGAATCGCGCTGGTGCGCGACGGCTCGCCGGTGGTTTTCACCGAAAGCCAGGCGAGGGAGCCCGTGCCGGACGAGCTCGGCGGCGCCTGCGTGCTGCTCTATTCGGGCAACTACGGGATCGCGCACGAGGTCGAGACGTTCGTCGAGGGCTATCGATTGCATCACCGGTCCGGCAGCGGACGGGTTCGCCTGTGGCTGTGTGCCACAGGCGCGGGCGCCGAAGAGGTCGTGGCGCGTCTGTCGGCGCTCCGGCTGCCCTTCCACCGCTCCCGGCCCGTGCCGCTGGAGCGCCTGCCCGGCCTGCTCCAGGCGCCCGATGCGCACCTTGTCGTGCTCAAGGACGCGTTCGTCGGCTTCGTGATGCCGTCGAAGATCTATGCGTGCCTGGCTTCGCGGAAACCGCTCGTCTTCGTGGGGAGCGCGGAGTCCGACGTCGACCTGCTCGCGCGTGCGTCCGGCCTGCCTCATTGGCGGGTCTCGTGCGGCGATCCCGAGGCGTTGGCGGCGTCGCTGGAGGCGCTGGCGGACAGCCGTGGCGCATCCTGAATCGCGAGCCCCGCCGCAGGATTTTCGCGGCCCGAGCGTCGGCCGAAGGTACAGACGCAGGATCGCCGGAAGGCTATAGTCGCTTGGATTCCTGCGAAAGTTTCGGTATTTTGGCTGCAGATTTGGGTGGGACCAGACCGTGGGGGTCGGGGCCGGATCTGATGCAAGCTGGTACACACCGCAAGCCCTGCCTGGCTTCCGGCGATTTAGGTGGCTCAAATGCATAAAATTGCATTGAAGGCGCAGAGTGTGGTCGCCGCTGTCGTTCTGGTGGGCGGCGGCATGGCCTTCGCGCAGGTGATGGGCCAGCAGCAAGGCCATGAACAGCCGCAGAATCTGGAGGGCGGCGGTCCGATTCCGGGCACGCCGCCGGGAGAGGACGATCCCCGAAACGGCCAGCAAGGTCCGGTCATGCTCCAGGGTTCGGGCCAAGGGGCGGACGGCA
>Ga0182738_1006766_pt1 | contig 11820 bp, 7 predicted proteins | sample eDN5th30CBELigMG_FD_128876 | JGI IMG/M metagenome (GOLD analysis project Ga0182738, IMG submission 128876) | Enriched Miracle-Growth compost microbial communities from Emeryville, California, USA - eDNA 5th pass 30_C BE-Lig MG (version 2)... ...
GTTAATACTCATTGTATTCAGTCAATTACTTCATCTTTTTCTTCAAGTTCTTTTTGATGTTTTTGTTTCAATTCTTCAATTAATTGTTGATAATGCTATGAGAAAGTGTTGAATATTGATAAATAAAAGTCTTGTACTTTGTGAATCTCTTGACGTTCTTGATCGAAATCACCTTGTACTTGCTTAATGTGTTGATTATTTTCCTGGAGTAATTTAATTTACTTGGAATTGATTCAGAATTACTTTTCTCGTCTTTATTACCAATTGTTTGGCTGCCTTCAAATCATCCTCCATCTTTTTCTTTTGCTATCATCAAATAATTAATTATTTCTTATTGCACAAAATCTTTCTTACGTCTAGTAGCTGATTTATCAAACTTTGATCTCCTTTTGTTGTTTGATTAAAGTCAAAGTCCTCCAAAGATCCTTCATTTACATAATTACTCGTTACTTCCACTGCTTGCAATGTTGATTTAAAGTTAGAATGTCTAGGACTATCCATTAACGACACCGAATATGTCCCAATCTCCTGCTCTTGAGACAAAGGATTTCCAAACACTTGAGTCCCAGCTCCTTTATTTGTATTTGCCAGCGCAATTTCAAGCTCTTCATCAAGATTTCGCCTAAACTGTTTCGTGTCCTTTGCGTCTCTTGTATTTACTGCTGCCCCAATATTTTCTTTGTTTGCATCGGTAAGATTGATTTGTGGAACACGATTTTGCGAAGAAGTTCTCCTATGATGAGAGGGAGCAACGTTGGAATCACGGGAAGTGAGGGTTTTGTTGGGTTTAGGGTGTTTACGGAATGATTGGATGTCTTCCCATTGGGTCTGAGGTTGGTCCTTTGTGAATTCAAATTGCTGCATTGATTTAACGATACTTTTTTCTAAAATACAAATTGATTGCCTTTAACTGACTTTTTTATTCTCTGAGAATATTTATTTAACATTCACAAAAGAATGGAAATATATCATAATTGAGAATATTTTCACAACAACAGCTTTATAAAATAAAATTTTCCTAATTTTTCTTTTGTCTTTCACCAAAGATAAGAGATCCAACTCTCACATTTGTTGATCCACATTTCACCTATGAACAAAATTCAATAACTCCTCAAAAATTATTTTTACAGCTTCAGCATAATCAGCAGACATACCCATGCTTAATTCGACATCTTTAATCGTCAACTGGAATTTTTCACAAACTTTTTCTCTCACTCCAGTCATTTCCTACACAAGGTCGTATTATTTACAAAGTCACCCTTCGATTATTATTATACCTTGAATGCATTCATATCACCAGACTCACCAATAGTCATTAATCCAGCGAAGCTATTCATAATTGACGCACACACTCAATATCTCAAAAATTTACACAAGATGTTTGCAATCGTTTTTAATGTAATGTATAATTTCGAAAACTTCTTCAAGAGCCACTCCAGACTTAGCTTTAGTCATTATCATTAAACATTCAAAATCTTTTCAATATTTTTTACTGGCCTCATCACTTGTTTTAACTTGAACAAAAACTTTAAGTTTATCTCTATTCATACTTTCACATGCTTTATCCATCTTTTCGGCCAATCTATCCCGAATTTCGTCAGATCAATATCTTAAATTACTCCATTACTTGGTGCTATCAATAGTCTCAAGACATTCTAAATTGGGGATCAAGACTTTTTTGCATTTATTAGATTGAAGATGACCAATAAAATGCCATCTAATATCTTGAGGAAGCTAAAGAAATATCACTTTATTAAACTAATATTCACAACATACTTGGGCGCTTTTCTCAACTAATTCGTCAACATAGTTTTCACCAAAATCTCTGATTCCGCAATCATAGACCTCTTTAACGTGATCAGCTGGCTTGAATTTGCTGACAGCCACAAGTCTTACAGATTGATTAAATTGACTCTCTTTGAGACCTGCTTGAATATTATCATTGATATTCTTTAAAGATGTCGCAATTTCGTTATTTGTTTGTTCCATCGTTCTTTGCACTTGAATGACAAATTTATTTCTTTGATAATAACTTGTGTTAAAAATTTTTTTTCTCACATCAAGATCTAAGCCTTAAAATGTTTTGTCTCCAATAAAGCAGCTTAACTTCTTCTTTAAGGAAAATCTCACTAACCAACTCAGAGCGATTGCTTAAAACACAATTCTGACTCGATTTTCTATTTAATTAATAACGATTTTCATAACTTTAATTTCATCCATTAAAACCCTCAGACATTGTAGAGTCCAACTCAATATGAGTCAGTCAGTCTTCATTTTCTCAAGAAAAGTTCGTTTAGCCCCAAGAGTTCAGTTGATTTCAAACACTCATTACAAAACCTTTTTCAAAGTAGTTTTTCAAAAAAAGCCTTTATAAACTAATTCAAGCTTTAATTTAAGCGTTGTTGACACTAATTAACTCGCCTGGTTTCAGATCAGATCCTTCGCATTTTATTCGATTTTAGAAACATCTCTTCAATTTTCAATACATCCTTGCTCTCAAGAATTAATAACATTCTTGGGCTACTCCTCCCCTAATTCTCCTGTTTTCCTCAAAAAACAGAATAACAGATTTTTTTTTAACAAGACAACCATTTCAGTTTTTTTCACTTCAGCCCCAATTGTTCTAGTGATAATTTACTGACTGACTTTTATCTCCAAAATGTGTTAAAAAAAATCTCAACATCATCATGATCATCGTACAGCGCATTGAATTTGCCAAGGAAACTAATATTTTCAGATTGCAACATCTGAATTAAATCTTTAATAAACTAACATGAATGCGAGCAATCAGCATAAAGTCCTGAACACATCCACCTCAAATTCCACCGTATCTAATGCCCGCCGCCTCTCTTATTTAAAACCTCCACACCTTGAAACCAAAATGCCATCTTTTCTACAACAAACTCGCGTTAGCTTAACTATTCCAAAGCATGATAACGACCTTCCTGATTATTCAAATTCTCCGATTCCAATCAATGATGATCAGCGCAGCGTACGAAGTCTTGGTCAAATCGCAGCGGGCCCAGGACTCGAAAGCCCAGGGACCCCTACAAGAACACCAGGCTTTGTCAGAAAGGACACTTTATTAGGGAGTAAAAGCAAAAGAGGATCTCTGGCAGCTTCACAAAGGGGAAGGCTCAGCAACACAGAAACCATTGATGTTTTCCAGGAAGAGCGAGACCTTGCAAAGCTTAAAAGATATGAGAAAATTGAACAAATTTTAGAGAATAAATGGTTCAGCCTCATCATCTTTTTGGCCACTATAGAAGCACTTTTTGGTCAAGATTTCAATGATTTGGTTTTGCCTAAAGAGGCTCAACCTGTTTTTGATGTCTTGGCTTTTGTTGCCATGGCACTTTTTATCTTTGAATTAATTCTCTGTTGGATTGCCAGAAAAGAATATCGTTGGTCCTTCTTCTTTTGGCTTGATCTCATCTCGACTTTATCTATTCTCCTTGACGTTTCCTTCATCCCCTCCTCTGCTATCGATTCTCAGTAATTGATTGAGATTGTTTCAACTCATCTAATTTTTAATTTAGAGCAAATTCAACACAAATTGCCAGAGCAGGAAGAGTCTCTAAAGTTGGTGCAAGGTAACTTTTTATTGTCTCACTTACCTCAATTTCTTTTCAAGAGCCGGGAGAGCAGTCAGAGCATTCAGATTGATCAGAATTGTCAAGTTATATAAGCAAGTCAGAAACTCAGATATGTTGGAAACTAATCAGGGCGTTACAGGAACCAGTCTCCATCCTCATCACTCTCCTTCTCTACAATCTTTGACAAACCTCGTTGATAATATCGCAAAGTTTAAAAGGCACGGAGGTCATTCCCATTCTCCTTCGCCTGTTCTCTCCAGAAGACCTAGTATTGGAGCTGGGATCGAACCTCGAAAGAATAAATCTATGACAATGAGCTTTAAAGGACCAGGAGAACTTGAAAAGAAACTTGGTATCGAAGATAAAGATGAAATTGTCCCTTTGTCAGACCAAGTCCAAAATCATCTTCCAAAAAGTCCTTCTCAGTTTGCAGGAAAACGAAAAGATTCGGATAATTCTATTGCAGTGAGCGCAACTCCTGCTAATAAGAAAAAACTTGAGACTTCCAAAACTTTAAGCACCTCCAAAACTCTCAAAACTTCCCTAACAACCAGCATAGGCCACCCCAAGAAAAAAGGCGCAAGCAGCACGACTGAAGCAGCTCCAAAAGAATCCCGTGTTGGCAAAACAATTTCAGATGGCTTCACAAAAAAAGTTATCTTTATTGTCATTCTCAATCTTTTGGTTGTGCCTCTGCTGACTGGAGATTCCTGGATAAACACCACTAGAAGTTATGTCGGTGATGTTGAGATGATTCAAGCCATGTGGGCCAATGATACTATTGAACGTTCAGATATAGACGAACTTGTTCGTGATGTTATTGCACGACATTTGAATAGCCATACTCCCATTCTCTATATAAGAATGCCCAACGGCACCGTTGTATATCAAACAGAACCTGATTATACATCTTTGAGATCAACAGCTGTTGATGAAGTTGGAAATGATACCCCTCCTGAAATGCTGTTGGTGGCTGATATCAGAATATATAATAAAGTTACTGATGGTACAAATATTGGCAGGACAATTTTTGTGTGTTTGATCCTAGGCTTTGGTGCTTGGCTTTTCAGCAAAGACACAAACAGTCTTGTCCTTCGACCATTAGAAAGAATGATTGAAAAGGTTAATCGTATAGCTGTTGCTCCTCTCTCTGCTAAAAGAGAACATCTTATGGAGGAAACTCATGATAAAGAAACTGCTGTTCTTGAAAATGCCCTCACAAAACTTGGAACGCTTCTTGCTCTGGGCTTTGGTGATGCAGGAGCTGGAATTATCGCTCAAAATATAGCTCAAGCCGGTGACGTGGATCCTATGCTTTCAGGAGAAAAAGTAATGGCCATTTTTGGATTCTGTGATATCAGAAATTTTACTGATGCCACTGAAGTTCTTCAAGAAGACGTCATGGTTTTTGTGAATTCTATTGCTAATATTGTTCATGACAAGGTCGATAAATACGGCGGATCCGCCAATAAAAATATCGGTGATGCTTTTCTCCTTGTGTGGAAATTTCCTGGCAGTGAAGTAGAAGAACTAGAAGATGAACTTCAGCTTAAAAATACAGATCTTGTTTCTGGAATGTCTGACCTCGCATTATTTTCCTTCCTCAAGATCTTCGCTAAAGTTAACCAATCACATGTCCTCCGTAAATATCGAAAAAATGCTAAACTCGTCCAAAGACTTCCAAATTATCGAGTGAGAATGGGATTTGGATTACATGTTGGATGGGCTATTGAAGGAGCCATCGGCTCAGATTTTAAAATTGACGCTTCATATCTCTCGCCCAATGTGAATATTGCCAGTAGATTAGAGGCTGCGACAAAACAGTATGGCGTCCCATTATTGATAAGCAGTGATTTATTCTCATTGTTCTCAGAAGAAATTCAGAATTATTGTAGAAAACTTGATGTGGTTACAGTCAAAGGTTCTCAAGTTCCAATTACTTTGTATTCTGTGGATATTGACCCTTCAGAACTTCGAGATAAAGGTCCTTCAAAAAGAACCAAAAAAGAAAGAATCAGTAGACATGAAATTAAAAAACAGAAAGTCATGGAAATGATCTGGGAAGGCAGATTGTCAACCCATCTCATGTTTGAAAAGGATAGAGATTTGAAATTGATGCTCAAAAAAGGTCTTGAAGGAGAATTTAAGACAATTTGGAATGAAGGTATGGAGAGTTATATCAATGGTGATTGGAAAAAAGCCAGATTTGCTTTTGATAAATGTTTGGTTATGAGAGAAGACGATGGACCTTCGAAAACTTTGCTAAATCACATGAAAAATACTGCCTATCAAGCTCCTGAAGATTGGAGAGGTTATCGAGAATTGACTGAAAAATAGCCGGAACTAACTAAAACTTTTTGGTACTAAAAATATTTCAACATTTTATATCCCCACCCATGTCTTAATTGACAGAATAGTAGTGATAGCTTAAGAAAATACGAAATGTCATCAAGATTTGTATTAGTGAGTGTTGATACTATGTAAATTTTTATCACTTTATTTCAAAAGTATATCGAGATGGCTTTCTATTCAAATTTTGTAGAACTTATATTATGATAAACATTTTTTTGAAGTACCTTTCGAAAGCCCTCATAATGTACATTTTGGAAGGAAATTATGAGTTCATTTGTACTACTTTTCACCATTTCTTTCCTTAATTTATTTTCTCTTGCATTAAAATAATTCGGAAGTTTTTTCTCTAAAAATAGAACTTTTCGATCTGTGCTGTGATAATACTATTGAGGCAAATTGTTTCAAATAAATAGCATGAAATTTTATCATCTTTGACATAGATCTTCAAAAATCTCATTGCCAATAATTGAATTTTTTTATGACATCTATTTTTAAGAAAATTTCTTTTCTATATGGAATTAAAAACAACCTAAATTGCTGCATAAATTGGAGCGGATTTTAGCCTGTCAAAGTTTAATTGGTTTGATTTTCTTCAGGCAAATAATCAACTCCCTCAAGAAGTCCAAAAATAGAACTTCAATATGAAAATCCATTTTGGAACTTATTTGTTGGAAATTCATTTCAGAGAAGTTGAGGGATTCATCAATCTGTTGATTCTGGAAACTTGATTTTGTAATCTAAGGGAAAACAATTTTTTTTTAAAAGGTCAATTTTCAATTTGAAAATTATTCAAAAAATTTACAGAAAAACAGAAATGAAGACATAATCCTGAGAATCCAAAGAATAGATCTCGCTCAGAAAAAAAATTAAATTCACAACAGTCATTTTTCTTTTCTCTCCTCCCGATGTAAAAAAATGGATTGAAGACTCTCTCACGAGAGTTTTTTTCTGACAATGAAAAATTTCTGAAAAAATTTTTTTTTCATTTGATTGGTGATTAAAAAAATTTTTGCTCTCAGTTTTTTCTGTTCACATGTTCCTCCAAATGTTGCAAAAAATGAATTGGCATTTTTTATCTTTTTCATTCATTCAAAAGGCAAAAGAAAAAAATAAACTTAAACAAAGTTCCCGTTACATCTGCTCTGCATTGACCTCTTTTCGAAAAGAATTTTTATATGATTCTAAAACCTAAATCTCCAAGAAAATGCCAAGTCTAACGAATCTTCTTGTTAATTGAACACCAAGTCTCGACGATTGCCTCTCAAGCAGTGTTTTTCCTAGGGGCAAAACTCTATTCTTTTTTGAAATTTTGGGCGATCAAAAAAAGATTTTTGCCAAAAAATTCAACACCGTTCTTAGAACATTATAATCACGTGAAAATCAGAGTAATCATCACAAAAAAATTTTCCTTTTTTTCAAAAGGAATTATTAAAACAGTTTTTTAAAGAAAAAAATAAGATTCTTTAATAGGTCTTTGTTACATTGAAAGGTAAAATAGAGAATAAGGGAGAATAGTAAGTTAAGATTTGAAATTTCAGAGAATATTAAATAAATAAAGTTCATGTCGTCATCAATCTATTAAGAATAGAAATTCTCATAGAAAATGAATTTTTGGGCAATTCAAAAGTCTGAAAATGAAATTTAGGAAAAACGGGACAATTGAAAAAAACGTTTAGGAATAACACTGCTCTCAAATTTCTTCTTTATAATCACAGAGATTGATTTGAGCAAATTTTATCTTGTTGTATTTGGCCTCTTTCAAAAAAGTGAAAGAGATTTTTCTCATTCTATGAATTTCTATTTCAACTCAAGTTTCTCAATTTCGAGTTTAAAGAATTTCAAACTGATCCCAAATCTTTAAAAATTAAAAGACTTTGTTTTCTTATTGACAGAAGTCACCCCAAAATTTTGACATTTTATTCATTCCCTCTAAAACTAATTTTAAAGAGTCCAGCCTTGAATGAATTGATCAATCTCATACGTTGAACTTTCCAAGTGCCAACCCTTGGAAAAAAATTTTGTTTGAGATCGTGTCTCAGATGGAATTAGACTTTTAGGCCTTTTTCAAGGCTCAAATAAGTTATATATTAATCAAAAGAGGTTATACAAGGATGCAAATTAAGAACTCAATTTAAACTCTCCTTAAAATAATTAATGTAACGAAATAAAAACCTCATCTAAATTCCTATTGTTGTTATCTCATCCCATCCTCTCTTGCTGTTTGATAAAAAAATTCCCTTGGCCCTGACCCTTGAACTTTAAAAAATGGCTCACTCTCGTCCGAAAAAAACTCTTCATTGAGAAAGCAAATTTCTCAATTTCCTGATCAAGCCCTCATCGCTTCACGTTCTTCAAAAAGTGAATTTCTTTTGGTACCATACTCCTTACCAAATATGGGATCTTAATGTGGAATTCCCTTCCAATTAAAAAATAATCTTTTTCGCTAATCGCTCGCTTGTCACTCTAAAAATTCACCATAAAAACCAGAAAATCACAATTCCTATTCGCATCACCTCAGCATTTTTCCTCCCTCAAAATTCTTCAATTTTTTCAACTCCCAAACATAATCCTGCATTCATCAACATCATCACCTTGACACCAACAAAAGATGCTAGTTCAAGTGACAATCGACAATCTCTGAAGGAGTTTTATATTATAAATAAATTTATTCTCACTAATTAATCGTAGGCTTCACTATGTTAAATATTAGGAGCTCAAACCCTGTTTCCCCACGCACAGACCCGAAACGTAGGGGCCCAAGCCTCCAAGTCTCTCGAAGCAAGACCATGAATCCTGCTCCTGCCCTTCATAAAAGGGCCAGTTCAGTCCCTCCCGCAAAATGTGTATTATGTGAGAAAAAAATCTTTAGAAACAATGACCACCAATATTTCAGCAATATTGTTCACAAATCCCTCTATAATAAATATGCCTCCTCTCAAAACTACTATTATACCAAAGAACTCAATGATTTACTCTCAGATTCTCGCACTCCTATGAGCATTAGACTTAAAGACTTTCAGTGTCTTGATGATGCTGATGAGTACCTCAAAAGATACTACAAACGTTCTGAATATGAACCCAAAGTCCGGCTTCTCACTGAATATTATAAATTCCATTGGGACATCCCCAGATTGTTTATGGTCCCCATCACAGAGGTTATTAATCGCTATCATGATCGGAAAAGGAGACTTCAGTATATCAAAGTCACGAAAATGCTCAAAGACCAAAAGGAAGCACAAAATCCTCCTCCTGCGAAACCAAATAATGACAATAAACCAAAACAAGATGACCAAAAACAAAAACCTATCACTGATCCAGTCTTGGCTGGGCTAGAGGCTTCCCGCTCCATACTCAAAGGATCCAAAGGTGATCTGGATGAAAAGGGAGATTTAATGAAAAAAGTTCAGGGACAGATTACTAGCAGAAGAAACAATGACATTCTGATTCAAGAGAATGTCCAAGTCCCTGAAAAAGACCCAAAAAGAAGCCATAGAGAATATCTCAAACCTAGAGGTGAACCTCTCAAGAAAGAGGTTCGCGATCAAAAAACCAAAAAGGGACCTGAAACTCCCAAAAATAATAATGTTTCTGTTTCCAACACTATTCAAGACCTCAACGTTAAACTTGGAGAAATTATCGCTGCCTCTGAAAGCAGAGTTTTTGACGCAAACTTCTTTGATATAACTGACCAAAACCTCAATGACACCATTTCTGGTCTCAAAGGCTTTTTAAACTTCATGAAAACCACTCCTCAACAGACATCTGAAACTGTCCGTCCTTTCAGCGGAATCACTCGAATGGCCCAAGCCACTCAAAATACTTCCCGCCCTTTAGCAACACTCAACACTCAAAGGTCTTCTATAAATAAACCAGCAACGCCCAGACAAGAAAAAATCATCCCAGATAATAGTCCTTATGAAAGAAAACAGAACAATAATAATGGAATAATTACTTGGAGCCGGGCTGATTCAGTTCCTTTAATTACTCCCGTGGTTTCTGAGACAGCAAGAAAAGAACACGGAATCGTTGGAACAAAAGAAATAGTCAATAATGATGGAAAGGTCAGAGATCATGAAGGTGGACGGACAATAAAACTTGTTGCATCTGGTCGTGTCTCTTCAGAATCTTTATCCTCGACAATGACTTCCAAGTCCAAGTCAATTACAAAGATAAGAAACTTTGATGAAGCTGTTAAAATTAGCCAACAAAACTCTCCACAAAACAAACCAGAAAATCCCAATGAAAATGCTGCTTTCCTCACCAAAAATAAAGAAGATCTCATGATCATGATTCCCAAAAAAATTCAAGATCTCGAGCCTCTTAATTGTTCTCCTGTTGACTCTATCAATAAAAATACCGACTCTATTGGCAAATCCAATTGGAATCACTGGGATGAAAGATCCAAAGATTCTTCTCCAACATCCAAGCCAAATAGTCGTCTCCTCAGTCCTGTGGTTGTAAAATCTAGCAGCAGCAAATTAATTGCCAATCAAAGTCCCAATGGAAAGAACCCCTTGAAACCTCTTGACGGTTTAACCAAAAATCCTGATTCTACAAATCCTAAACTAAGAGCTAAATCTCATAGAGAGCTTGCGTTAGCCTTGGAGAAAAATCCAAATAAAGATGTAGTACCAACTCCTACCAGCACTCTAAAGCAAGCTATACAAGTTCAAATGACAGCACGAGCAGGACATGCTAGACATGGTTCTGGCACTTTTGCTTCACCGACTAATAAAAATACCCTTATAAAATCTGGTAGTGGAACTCAACTGCCAGGAAGAGATATCAAAAATTTCATGACACTCGGACCTCTCGAAGTGCAGCAATATAAAGAAATAAAAAATATGCCTCATTCTGCGCGAAGAGAGAATGTCGTGTCTAGACCTGGAGAACCTAGAACAGCAACAGATTACAATGTCACGCCAATAACTACAAAACCATCAGAAATTCTCTTGGTTTCAGATCGAGAAAAAGATTCCATGCCAATGAGTCCAAAAATCCCCACCACTCCCAGAAAATTCGCATATCATAAGCATACTAAAAGTGAGGGCAAATTAGCTATCGATCCTGCTCTTGTTAAAATGAATGAACAACAACCAAAGAATAAAGAGTTAATGAGACATGGATCCATGAGTGATGCAATAGAGGACGTTTTCGGTGGAGAACCTGGCCAGAAAAATCTCAAAAGATCCCAGGAATTCTCTACAAAAGTCCTTTCTCATCATGGTGGAAGCATGGTCAATCTTTTCCTCGGAACCAATAGAGATCTATTCCTTGATAATAAATCGCCTACTATGAGTATGACTCAAAGAAAACAAAAACCTTCAGAACTTATCCTGGCTTCCTCCCCAACGAATATCACTCCTTCTTCAAATATTAGAAGTCCGAAACCTGATGTCTTGGTGAAGAGAAAAAGTATCACTAAAAAACCAGAAAATTACGGCATCGAACCAAAATATAAACCGGGAGGGAATACACCCACACCTATCAGCAGCCGTGAAGATATCAAATTCAGCAAAGTGAAATGTAACTTGAACTAAAAAAAAATCATTATATTAACTCTTTTTTAGCATTAAGTAATATGAAAGGAACAACTGGTCATCTTTCGGCTACCAATTTCCATAAATCCCCTTCAAATATCCTCTATAATAAAACTAAAGGTAATTAATGAGTCAAGGTTTTCTTGAAGTTTTGAATTCTCATACTACCAATATATTTCTCTTCTCTCTTTCTTGAGAGATTTTTGGATTTTCGAAAAGAAAGGAATGTGGGAATAGATGATTTTTGTTTTGTATCATTATTTTTCATGTGGTTGTGATTCTCTATGAATTTTGTGTCAGTAATTAGATAAGAATTTTGGGTATTTATTCAA
>Ga0182738_1006767_pt1 | contig 11820 bp, 11 predicted proteins | sample eDN5th30CBELigMG_FD_128876 | JGI IMG/M metagenome (GOLD analysis project Ga0182738, IMG submission 128876) | Enriched Miracle-Growth compost microbial communities from Emeryville, California, USA - eDNA 5th pass 30_C BE-Lig MG (version 2)... ...
CAGGCTCGCAAGCCGACGGGTATCTCGAAGCCAAAATCCGGCCGTATCCGCGACTGTTCATCATAGGCGAGAGTAAAGACATGCAGCGGGTAACCACCCTTCGATAGAAAATCGATGCTGTCGGACAGGGTTGTACCCCGGCCTGCGATGTCTTCGACTAGGAGTACATGGGCCCCTGTTGGAGGCGTTTGCGCAGTGAACCAGGAAACGCTACGGGTGGCTCGCTCATACGAGAGCGCATACATCGGCACGTCTAGCGCCGTGCTGGCGATGAGCGCAGGTGCCAGTCCTCCTCGTGCGATTGCCACGATTGCGTCGAACGCTAAGTGGTGCCATTGGGGGATGTACTCGGCGACGGCTTGTTCGACACGAGCATAGTCGTAGGGAAAGGCAGCGGACGGGATTGACATGACGGACACGCGGCAAAAAGATAAGCAAGAAAATTTTGCCATAGATTCGCCGTCAAAAGCGCGGGGATACGTATGCGGACCCGTTTCAGCAGCGTGGTGTGAAATGTTCAGGCCCACATTTGCCGTAGCGCTTGCAAGCGATGCAGTGTAATTTCCCGAATCTCGGCTTTGCTGATGTCGATATGCGATTTCAACATGCGTATGGCTTCGTCCGTCCTGTGGGCAAAAATGGCACGCAGGATGGCGCTGTGTTCTTGGTAGCAGGCATCGACGCTGTAATCTTTCGTCAGATTAAGCTGGCGGATGATGCGGATTTTTTCATTGATCTCATGGTGAATACCAGCCATTTCCGGATTGCCCGCTACGCCAACCAGCGTGTAATGAAAGGCCTCGTCGTACTCTGCCAGCACCTTGCGGTTGCGCAAACGCTCCTCGGGCGGCACGAGCCAGAATCGTTTGAGTGCGCCAAGCTCGTGAATATCTTCAATGTTTTGCAAGCCACATAAGCGCGTGACAGAAGCCTGCTCGAGTACGAAGCGTACGTCGTATAGCGCTTCAAAGCGTTCGACATCGAATGGACGAACGCGCCAGCCACTGTGCTGACGCAATAGCACAAAGCCTTCATGCTCCAACCGGTATAGGGCTTGGCGCACAGGCGTGCGGCTGACCCCAAGGCGTGTGACGAGTTCGAGTTCGGTGAACTCATCTCCGGGCAGCATCCGAAACTCGCAGAGATCGCGTTTGATCAGTTCATAGGCCTGGCCAGCCAAGGTGAGGCCCGACGCCTTGGCCGGGGAAACGTCGGGCTGCGCAATAAGCTTAAGCCGCATCTCAAGAGGCAAACGCGTTCAATGGTATGCGCCGTTTCGCGGCATACAAGGGATAGACTTCCCGCCAGTTAACTAGTGTCTGGTCTGCTTGAAGACCGATGGCGACCTTGGCATTCATGTCGGAATCCTCATGGGTATACAACTCTCGCTAATCAAGCAATAGGCATGCCAGTAACAAGGCTCCCTGGTAATGCCAGCAATGCCGCGGGGGCGGGTGGTTTTATGCACGCTACTTTTCGTGCGTTGTCGCGGCGAAGGGGACTTGGCACAGATGTGAATGCACTGAAACCGCGCATCAACGCACCGTTTTTGTGCGTGATTTTGCATGATCAGGTGCCAGGGAATGGAGGCCGGCACATGATCTCGCCACGCGCCACAAGGCGTGACATCGCCGGTCAGCTAATGCCCTCAGGCCAGCTGTCTCGATTTCGGCCTCTTGCGTTCGAGTTGGCATAGGAATTGCTTGAGTCCTGGGGCGTGCGGTGCCTCGGCATAGCCGCTTTCTTCGAAGCACAGGCAGATCAAGCCGGCGATTCCGGCTTAAGGAAAAAGGATCCAAGCGATGAAACGCAGACTTGTTCTAAAGCAATTAACCGCCGCCAGCGTGTTGGCAATAGCCGGTTGGACGCCTGTAGTACTTGCAGCCGATACGATCAAGATCGGCATCTTGCATTCGTTGTCCGGGACAATGGCGATTTCCGAGACTTCGCTGAAAGACGTGGCCTTGATGGCGATTGAAGAGATCAACGCCCAGGGTGGCGTTCTGGGAAAACAGTTAGAGCCCGTGGTAGTCGATCCGGCATCAAACTGGCCGCTTTTTGCAGAAAAAGCTCGCCAGTTGTTGACTCAAGACAAAGTCTCGGCCGTGTTCGGATGCTGGACGTCGGTGTCACGCAAATCGGTGCTGCCGGTGTTTAAGGAATTAAATGGGTTGCTGTTTTATCCCGTGCAGTACGAGGGCGAAGAACTGGAAAAGAACGTCTTCTACACAGGTGCGGCGCCAAATCAACAAGCTATCCCTGCCGTTGAATATTTGATGAGCGAAGACGGCGGAGGCGCCAAGCGCTTTGTGCTGTTGGGAACGGATTACGTGTACCCGCGTACGACCAACAAGATCTTGCGCGCTTTTTTGCATTCCAAAGGTGTGAAGGATGAGGACATTCAAGAGGTGTACACCCCTTTTGGGCATTCGGATTATCAAACCATCGTAGCGGATATCAAACGATTTTCAAGTGGTGGGCGTACGGCTGTCGTATCGACGATCAATGGCGATTCCAATGTGCCGTTTTACAAGGAGCTGGGTAACGCGGGCTTGAAGGCGACAGATGTTCCTGTGGTCGCATTCTCGGTCGGTGAGGAAGAGCTTCGGGGTGTGGATACCAAACCTTTAGTTGGGCATTTGGCAGCGTGGAATTACTTTGAATCGATCAAGAGCCCGGTGAATGCTGCGTTCATCGATAAATGGAAAGCCTATGCCAAAGCGAAAAATCTGCCTAATGCCGATACGGTCGTGACGAATGATCCGATGGAGGCCACCTACATCGGTATTCATATGTGGAAGCAGGCCGTCGAGAAAGCAGGTACGACGGACGTGGATCGCGTGATCAATGCGATGGCGGGGCAGACCTTTGACGCACCGGATGGGTTCAAGATTGAAATGGACAAGACCAACCATCACTTGCATAAACCGGTCTATATCGGTGAGATCAAGGCGGATGGTCAGTTCAGCATCGTATGGAAGAGCAAAGGCCCGATCCGTGCCCAGCCATGGAGTCCATATATTCCTGGCAATGAAGACAAACAGACGCTGTAAGTCAAACGGGGAGAGGCGATGACACGCCGCGCGCTATTCATACAGTTTCTGCTCAGCCTGGTGTTGGTCTGGCTTCCTGCCGCGAGCGCTGCGGGGTTGGATCCGGCGCTGCTCGAGCCTTTGGCGGGCGATGATACCGATGCCAAGCTGGAGGTCATTGCCCGTCTCGGAATGGAGTCCTCACCACAGGCGGTTATGGTGCTGGATGCCCTGAGCAATGACCAGTTGTATGTCACGCCCGAGGCGACATTGCTGGTAAAAACGCAGACGGGTATCGTCGATGCGGCGACAGGCGCATCGGTCGATACTATGCTTGATCAAGCGGCTACGGTGGCGGTCAATAATCGCCTGCGCCGTGCCATTGGGGCCGCGTTGTCGGTGGCTCGTTTGTATGCGCCCGATCCTGCACACCGCCTGGCTGCAGCACGGGGCCTACAGCGCGGTACTGATGCGGCGCTGTTGCCGACGTTGGAAAAGGCATTGGCCGGCGAGAAAAACGTAGAGGTACAGGCGGCTTTGACGATTGCGATCGCGGCGTTGCAATTAAAGAGCGATAGGCCGTTGCTGCGAGCGCAGGCAGCGCGGACATTGGGCAAAACGGGCAATGCCGCATTTCGGCCGATGCTGCAAGGACTGTTGCAGCAAGATGCTCAAGGTATATATGCCGAGTCGGACGCCGATGTGCGTGCCGCTGCGGCCACGGCATTGCACCGCATCGAGCGCCATGTGAAGGCGGTGGAGTGGGTCGGGAATTTATTTTATGGCGTCAGCTTGGGAAGTGTGTTGTTGTTGGCTGCACTGGGATTAGCGATTACTTTCGGGCTGATGGGCGTGATCAATATGGCCCACGGTGAACTGTTGATGATCGGCGCATATGTAACGTATGCCGTGCAGGCGTTATTTAGGTCATGGATTCCGCAGTGGTTGGATGCCTATGTGATTGCAGCGATGCCCGTGGCGTTTGTGGTGACCGCATTGATCGGCATGGCGCTGGAGCGTACGGTGATACGCTGGCTCTACGGCAGACCATTGGAGACCTTACTGGCCACATGGGGCATCAGCTTGATGCTGATGCAAGCGGTGCGTACGCTATTCGGCGCGCAGAACGTGGAGGTCAGCAATCCCTCGTGGATGAGTGGCGGTATCACGGTGCTGGGTAGTCTGGTGCTGTCCTACAACCGTGTTGCCATTATTGTGTTTGCGATGTTGGTGGTCCTGTTGGTATGGGCGTTGCTCAACCACACCAGGCTGGGTTTGTTCGTTCGAGCCATTACACAGAATCGCCGCATGGCCGATTGCGTAGGCGTGCTAACGGGGCGTGTGGATATGTTGGCGTTCGGACTGGGGGCGGGCATTGCCGGGCTGGCCGGTGTCGCGCTATCACAGTTGGGGAATGTGGGTCCCGATTTAGGCCGAAATTACATCGTGGATTCGTTCATGGTGGTGGTACTGGGTGGCGTGGGTCAATTAGCAGGTACGGTGGTCGCCGCACTAGGGCTAGGGGCTGTCACGAAATTTCTTGAGCCTTATTCCGGAGCCGTCATGGCCAAGATCGCGATCTTGGTATTGATCGTGCTGTTTGTGCAAAAACGTCCGCAAGGCTTGTTTGCGCCGCGTGGCAGGAGCGCAGAATGAATGCCTCGACTTTGAAGCCCAGCGCGCTGTACGCGGCCGCGTTGCGCCGCCCTTTGTTCAGTCCGAAGGCGTGGGCGGCGTTGGTAACCATGACGGTTTTGATGGCGCTATTGCCGTTGTTGAATCTGATGTTTCCCGCAGAGCACAGTCTGCACGTGTCGGCATATGTCATCGCATTGTTGGGGAAATTCATGTGTTATGCATTGGCAGCTCTGGCGTTGGATTTGGTATGGGGATATGCGGGCATTCTGTCGTTAGGGCATGGTTTGTTTTTTGCGCTGGGGGGCTATGCGCACGGCATGTACTTGATGCGCGAGATTGGCCAAGATGGTGTGTATAAAAGCCATGTTCCTGATTTTATGGTGTTCCTGGACTGGAAAGACTATCCCTGGTATTGGGCGTTCACCGAACATTTCTGGTATGCCATGCTGCTGGTGGTGTTGGTGCCGGGAGGGCTCGCATTTTTGTTTGGCTATTTTGCGTTTCGGTCTCGTATCAAAGGCGTGTACTTTTCCATCATCACGCAGGCGCTGACATTTGCGGCGATGTTGCTGTTCTTTCGCAACGACACGGGGTTTGGTGGCAATAATGGCTTTACTGACTTCAAACGAATCCTGGGTTTTGATATCACCGCGGCAGGTACGCGTGCAGCGTTGTATTGGGTGACGTTGCTGGTGCTATTGGGCGCATTGGTGTTGGCGCGAGCGGTGACGCAATCTAAGTTGGGACGTGTACTGACGGCGGTGCGTGATGCAGAAAGCCGGGTACGGTTCATTGGTTATGAGCCCTTGGGTTTCAAGCTGTTTGTGTGGACATTGTCCGCCGTGATGTGCGGGGTAGCTGGCGCCTTGTATGTGCCCCAGGTGGGCATTATCAATCCCGGTGAAATGTCGACGGAGAATTCGATCGAGATGGTGATATGGGTGGCAACGGGCGGTCGAGGTACGCTGATCGGGCCCATCATCGGCGCCGGTGCCGTCAATGGCCTGAAGACATGGTTTACCAGCGTATTTCCGGAGTTCTGGTTGTATGCGCTCGGCCTGATCTTTGTCTTGGTGACGTTGTTCTTGCCTCAGGGCATCGTGGGGTTGGCGCGCCGTTGGATGGCGCACCGTCAGGAGCGGACAACATGAGTAGTGAAATGCTGATATTGCAGCAAGCGCGTACGGATGGCGTCGCGGATGGTGGTGGGCCCAGTGGTCAGGCCTCATATGGCCGGGTCAATCCGGTCGAAGTGGATACGACTCACGGCGCAATCTTGTATCTGGATGGCATTACGGTCAGTTTTGACGGATTCAAAGCGCTGAACGATTTGACGCTAGATATCGGCGTGGGAGAGTTGCGTTGCATTATTGGCCCGAATGGCGCCGGCAAAACAACCATGATGGATGTCATTACTGGCAAGACGCGTCCCACCGCGGGGACCGCGTTTTTTGGCCAGAATATCGATTTGACCACGCTGAACGAGGCGCAGATCGCCCATGCGGGTATTGGGCGAAAATTTCAGCGGCCGACGGTGTTTGAGCAGCACACGGTGCTGGAAAATCTGGAGCTGGCAATGAAAGCCGATAAGCGAGTCCGTCGCGCCCTGTTTTCCCGTCTGACAGGCGAACAGGCGGATCGCATTGCGGGAAACCTCGCACTGATACGGTTGACCGAAGAAGCTTATCGCGTTGCAGGGCTGCTGTCGCATGGGCAAAAGCAATGGTTGGAAATCGGGATGTTGTTGATGCAGGAGCCGCAGTTGTTGCTGTTGGATGAGCCTGTTGCCGGAATGACCGATGCAGAAACGGAGCGCACCGGCGAGCTGCTGCATGAATTGCGCGGCCGTCATTCGCTGATGGTGGTCGAACACGACATGGATTTTGTGTCTCATATCGCCAATGGTGACAAGGTGACTGTGTTGCACGAAGGCTCTGTGTTGGCCGAGGGCACGATGACTCAGGTGCAGGCTGATGCTCGTGTGATTGAGGTGTATCTGGGGCGTTGATAGCCCGCCGATGACGTTGCCTGAGCGACGATGAGTAGCGTCCGGCGTGAAAACCAAGAAGGAAGCCACATGTTAGAAGTGCAAGCCATTGACCAGTACTACGGCGGAAGCCATACGCTGCGCAGCGTATCGCTGTCCCTTCGGCAGGGCGAATGTCTAGGCCTGCTCGGACGTAATGGCGTGGGCAAGACCACGCTGTTGAAATGCCTGATGGGGGTATTGCCCGTCGTTGGGGGCAAGGTGATGTTCGACGGGCAGGATATTTCTCGGTTAGCTCCATATAAGCGAGCCGCGCTCGGCATCGCCTATGTGCCGCAAGGGCGGGACGTGTTTGCCCGGTTGACCGTTGAAGAAAACATCATCATGGGAATGGCGCGTTTCCCTGGTCACCGGGCGCGTCGCATCAAGGAAGAAGTCTTTGAGTTATTTCCCGTATTGAAGACAATGATGAGCCGCCGAGGGGGAGACTTGTCGGGCGGACAACAGCAGCAGTTAGCAATCGCGCGGGCGCTGGTGGCCGAGCCTCGATTGATTATTCTGGATGAGCCAACCGAAGGGATCCAGCCGTCCATCATTAAAGACATCGGACGGGTGATCCGATTGTTGCGCGAGCGGGGCGACATCGGCATCTTGCTGTGCGAACAGTATTTCGACTTTGCCCATGAGTTGGCGGATCACTTCGTCGTGCTGTCACGCGGCGAGGTCGTGGCGCAAGGGCCGCATTCAGAGATGGACGGTGAAGGCGTGAGACGGCATCTATCTGTATAAATGGGGTCGGATCTGGAGGGCTCAGATTCAAATGCATAAGCCTGTTACAGTATTTCTTGTTACCCTTTGGGTGGGAGCTATTTTCCCCTCTTAGCCAACTACTCCGATCCATTGTCAGTGTCTGCCCTTTTATCCCTCCCTGTTTCGACCGCCACGTCTCGCCAATTTTCAACGATGCACGCTTGGCACCGCTTTGGTTTAACGCTATGTATTTGCCTGTTGATGGTATTGGCGGGGTGTAGCAGTACGGGTTCTGGCAAAGTCGAGCCTGGCTACTACCGCGTACAGGCCGGCGATACATTGAATAAGATCGCCCGCGAGCACAATACGAGCGTGTCAGCGCTGATGCGGATGAATAATCTGTCCAATCCGGATCGTATTTCCAAGGGGCAATTGTTGCGCGTGAGCACTGCTGGCGGTGGCGGCAGTAGCGCCGGCAGGACGAGCGGTACCCGGGTGCCGGCCGCTTCGCGATCTTCGTCTGCTAAGGTAGTGCGGGGGCTGAAGTTGGTGTGGCCTGCCGAGGGCACGCTGACACAACGCTATAACGGCAGTTCGTCCAAAGGTTTGACGATCGTGAACAAGGCTGGGACGCCGGTCAAAGCGGCTGCGGCAGGCAGTGTGGTGTACGCGGGTAGCCGGTTGCGCGGCTATGGCAATTTGGTGATTGTGCAGCATTCAGGCGATTTTCTGAGTATTTATGCGCACAATAACAAGCTCCTGGTTAAAGAAGGGCAAAAGGTGTCTCAAGGACAGCAGTTGGCTGAGATGGGCAGTACGGATCGCAAGGGGCCAGGGCTTTATTTCGAGTTGCGGCATCGTGGTCAGCCGGTGGATCCGTCTGGCGCCTTGCCGCCGCGCTGAGACTTGTTTGTTGCGTGCAGTTTTGAAGTGTTTTTGCGTACTTCACTCAGTCTGAAAATGGCTTTACTGACTAGTGAAATCGTGCATTGAGATTATGTTGGCGATCATGATGATTACTCAACATATTTTCGGCAAGGAGACTTCACATGCACATCGCGATCGAATCAATCATCATTCAAGGTCAACGGCCCCGTATGCCGCATTTGTTGGCCGGCCTGGCAGCCCAAGGGTGGACATGCCGTAGCTGCAAAACGACGGATATGTTGGCTGAGTTGATCGATGTTTGCGTGCCACAGGTATTGATTCTCGAAAATGGCGAAGCCGATTTGCGCACGGCAGTGGGAATTGCCCGTTATGCCGCGCCCAATGCCGCACTGATCGTCTTGGTCCACGATGCTGACGTCGACGCTCGCATCGTTGCGTTGGATGCTGGGGCCGATGCCTGCTGCTCAATGTCGACCGATATCCGCGAGATCTGCGCGTTGGGGCGTGCTGTCAGTCGGGTACGCAGGGCTGATGAGTATTCCGGCCGGGAGACCCCTCTGTGGCGTTTGACGCATTCGGGCCGGGTATTGGCAGGGCCACGTGGACAACATCTACCCTTGACGTTTACGGAAAGCGCATTTTTCCTCCGTTTATTGTCTTCGCCGGGGCATCGTTTGCCGCGCGAGCGTTTGGTGACGAGCCCCGTCGCGGGTCCGCGTTCCCGTCATTCAGTGCGCAGCGTAGATGTGATGGTGTCGCGCCTGCGTGCAAAAGCCGAACGGCTGGGGGTCGGCCTGCCACTATTGGCCGTACGGCAATGGGGGTACATCTTCCTGGCCGACGTGGTGCCCGATGAAATAGCGCTCGAGCGAGCCCAGGCCAAACCTCAGGTCACCTACGCCAGCTAGGTGATCACCAGGTTGTCGCGATGCATCAACTCCGGATCGGTCATGCTGCCCAGGATAGATGCGATTTGCGATGAGGGGCGGCGCAAAATACGTCGCGTATCGGTCGATGAGTAATTGATCAAGCCGCGTGCGCATTCCGTGCCGCTCGTATCGACGCAGGCCACCACATCGCCACGTTCGAATTCGCCTTGGACGTCGACGACGCCGATGGGCAGCAGGCTCTTGCCGTCATGGAGCAGAGCCTGCACCGCGCCATCATCCAAAATCACTCGCCCACGCAGGCGCAGATGATCGGCAAGCCACTGCTTGCGGGCTGACCACACAGGCAATACCGCACGCAGCTCCGTGCCGATGCATTCTCCTTGTGCAAGTCGGGTCAATACGCCAGTCTCGCGACCAGAGGCGATGACGGTGTGAGCCCCGCTATGTGCTGCGCGTTTGGCGGCCAGGATTTTGGTCAGCATGCCGCCAGTACCGATACCGGAGCCCGCGCCACCGGCCATGGCCTCCAAGGACAGATCGCCGGCTTGTGCATGCGAGATAAAGACAGCGTCAGGATTTTTTCGTGGGTCAGAGTCGTAGAGGCCGCGTTGATCGGTCAAGATGATCAGAGCGTCGGCTTCGATGAGATTGGTGACCAGGGCGCCTAGGGTGTCGTTGTCGCCCAAACGGATTTCGTCAGTGACGACCGTGTCGTTTTCATTGACGATCGGTACCACTCCCATCCGCAGCAGCGAGAACAACGTGCTGCGCGCGTTCAGATAACGGTGACGATCAGCCAGATCCTCATGGGTGAGCAGAATCTGCGCGGTGCGCAGTCCATGCTCGGCGAATGCGGCCTCGTATGCCTGGCACAATCCCATCTGCCCGACAGCTGCTGCAGCCTGTAATTCATGCATGACGGAAGGGCGCTTTCGCCAGCCTAGCCGGGCCATGCCCTCGGCAATCGCGCCGCTGGAGACCAATACGACTTGTTTGCCTTGTTGACGCAGGGTAGCGATCTGGGCGGCCCAATGCGCGACGGCGGCGCTATCCAGGCCGCGTCCCTCGTTAGTGACCAACGAGGAACCGACTTTGGCCACCAGACGGGTGGCAGAGGCAACAACAGAAACAGCAGTTTGATCGGCAGTCATGGTAATGACCGAAATGTCGCGATGAGAAGGGCGGCCGCGTTGCAGGCCAGCGGAAAACGAAAAATGCGATTATGGCTTATTCGTCACCGCCACGCGGCGCCGGAGGGCTGGCCGCGTTATCCCGTGTCACATCAAAGCGAGGATCCTCGGCGACATAGGTGCCGTCGGCTTGGTCCTGGGCGAGATGGTCCTTGCGTTGCTCGGCGTCCAGATAGTCCTGGAGTGCCCAGATCAGTTCTTGAGTGCCATCGCCGTTCAGGCCGGAGATCGCATAAACCGGCCCTTTCCAGTCGAATTGCTCGACAAAGCGCTGGCGGGCCGACTCGGGGTCTGCAACCATGTCCAGTTTGTTCAGTACAAGCCAGCGCGGCTTCTCGGCCAGTGCGGGGTCGTAGCGGCGTAGTTCCTCGACAATGGCGCGTGCGTCGATCACAGCCTGATCGATAGGATCGGTGTCTGGATCGGCGGACGAGATGTCAACGAGATGCAACAGTACACGTGTGCGAGCCAGGTGGCGCAAGAACAAGTGGCCCAGGCCCGCTCCCTCGGAGGCTCCCTCAATCAGACCGGGGATATCTGCCACGACAAAGCTGCGCGACGCGGAGGTTCGCACGACGCCAAGGTTGGGATGTAATGTCGTGAAAGGATAGTCGGCGACCTTTGGGCGCGCATTCGAGATGCGGCTGATCAGGGTGGATTTGCCTGCGTTGGGCAGACCGAGCAAGCCCACGTCAGCCAGGACTTTCAGTTCCAGGCGCAGGCGGCGTTGCTCGCCTTCTTTGCCGGGGGTCCACTGGCGAGGCGCGCGGTTGACACTGGATTTGAAGTGTATGTTGCCCATGCCGCCTTGGCCGCCTGCAGCCAGCGTGACCTTTTGGTCGTGGCGGCTAAGGTCGAATAAAAGCTCGCCGGTATCAGCGTCATACACAACCGTCCCTACCGGGACGCGCAGGGTGATGTCGGGAGCCGCAGCGCCGTATTGATCCGATCCTCGGCCGTTTTCGCCATTTTTGCCGCGATGCAGGCGGGCGTAGCGGAAATCGATCAGGGTATTGATGTTGCGATCTGCGATGGCAAAGATGCTGCCGCCACGCCCGCCGTCGCCACCATCGGGGCCGCCCTTGGGGATGAATTTTTCGCGGCGAAAGCTCGCCACGCCATTACCGCCTTTACCGGCGATGACTTCGATGGTGGCTTCGTCTACGAATTTCATAAGTATTTCTGCCTGAAGCAAAAAAGCCCTGCCGCGTGCGACAGGGCTTTTGCCGTTTTATAAAACGGTTGCCGTTATCCGGTAACCGTTATTCGGCTGCCACGACCGACACGGTCTGTTTGTTCAATGCGCCCTTGAAGCCGAATTGAACCTTGCCGTCGACCAGCGCGAACAAGGTGTGATCCTTGCCGATGCCGACGTTGGTGCCGGGGTGGAAACGGGTGCCGCGCTGGCGCACGATGATCGAGCCAGCCGGGATTTGTTGGCCGCC
>Ga0182738_1006769_pt1 | contig 11817 bp, 10 predicted proteins | sample eDN5th30CBELigMG_FD_128876 | JGI IMG/M metagenome (GOLD analysis project Ga0182738, IMG submission 128876) | Enriched Miracle-Growth compost microbial communities from Emeryville, California, USA - eDNA 5th pass 30_C BE-Lig MG (version 2)... ...
TCGTCGATCTCGGTGTCGACCCGCGACACGAAGAACGACGCGACGCTGCGGACGGTCGAGACATCGCCCCCGTCGGCGGCGAAGCGCTCGAGGCCCGACAGGTAGGCCTCGATGACCTCGTCGTAACGCTGCACGCTGAACAGCAACGTGACGTTGATGTCCTTGCCGCGGGAGATCATCTCCTCGATCGCCTTGACCCCTTCGGCCGTGCCCGGGATCTTCACGAAGAGGTTCGGCCGGTCGATCTGGTCGTGGAAGCCGGCCGCGGCCTCGATCGAACGTCCCGTGTCGTGGGCGATGTCGGGTGCCACCTCGATCGAGACGAAGCCGTCCTCACCGCCGGAAGCCTCGTACACCGGTTCAAGGACGTCGAGGGCCTCGGTGATGTCGGTGACCACCAGATCCCAGTAGGCGTCGGCGATCGTTCGACCACCGGCGATCAGTTCGCCGAATTGGGCGTCGTACGCGTCGGTTCCTTCGATGGCCTTCTGGAAGATCGACGGGTTCGAGGTGATGCCCCTGATACCGGCCGCGACCTGGTCGGCCAGGGCGCCGGACCGGGTGTCGTCGCGGCGGAGATTGTCGATCCAGGGGCTCTGGTGCTGTTCGTCGTAGAGCTGTTGCAGTCGCGTCATCGGATTCGCTTCCTTCGTCGTTGTCTTCTCATGCGTCGTCGCCGAGGGTCTTGAGGAGTTGACGCGCCCGTTCCGCGACGTTGCGTGCGGTGAAGCCGAACTCCTCGAACAGCACGTCTCCCGGCGCGGAGGCACCGAAGTGGTCGATCGAGAGCGCATCGTCGGCCCACCGGTCCCAACCGAAGCTCACCCCTGCCTCGACGGCGAGGGTTGGCAGCGACGTGGGCAGCACCGAATCCTGATAACCCGACTCCTGTTCGGCGAACAGGTCCCAGGACGGCATCGACACGACCTGCACGCCGATGCCCTCACGGGTGAGGTCCCGGGCCGCCTCGACACACAGGGCGACCTCGGATCCGGTGCCGACCAGGACGATGTCGATGCCGTCGGAACCGCCGACCATCGTCACCACGTAGGCGCCCCGAGCGACGTCGTCGTAGGAGCCGGTACCTTCGAGCACCTCGACGTTCTGACGGGTGAGTACCAGGCCGGTGGGACCGTCGGACTCGAGTGCGACCCGCCAGGCGGCCGCGACCTCGTTCGCGTCGGCCGGTCGGATCAGCCGCAGGCCCGGCATCGCGCGGAGCGAGGCGAGCTGCTCGATCGGCTGGTGCGTGGGGCCGTCCTGGCCGAGACCGATCGAGTCGTGGGTCCACGAATAGATCACCTTGGCCTGGCTCAGCGCCGCGAGGCGGATGGCGGGGCGCATGTAGTCGGTGAACACGAAGAACGTGCCGACGACGGGCAGCGCGCCACCGTGGAGGGCCATGCCGGTCGCGATCGCGCCCATGGCGTGCTCGCGCACCCCGTAGTGCACCTGGTTGCCCGTCGGCGTGGCGGGCTCCTGCACCTCACCGCCGTCGAGGAGCACGCCGGTGTTGTCGGTGAGGTCGGCCGCGCCCGCGATCAGCCCGGGCAACGAATCCGCGAGCGCGTCGAGCACGGCGTTCGAGGCCTTGCGGGTGGCGATGGACTGGCCCACCTCGAAGGACGGGATCTTGGCTTCCCAGCCAGACAGGCCCGTGCCGGCCCAGGCGGCGTTCCACTCGTCACGGCGGGTGTCGTCGAGGGCGGCGAGGCGTGCCTCCCATTCGGATCGGCGGGTCGCCCCCCGCACGCCGGCCGCCCGGTAGTAGGCGAGCACCTCGGCAGGAACGGAAAAGGTCGCGTCGGGGTCGAGCCCCATCACCTTCTTGGTCTCGGCGATGTCGTCGTCACCGAATGCGAGACCGTGGGCCTTGGGGGAGTCGGTGAGCGTGGGGGAGGGGTAGCCGATGTGGCTGCGCAGCACGATCAGCGACGGGGCCTCGGTGTCGGCCTTCGCCGCGAGCAGCGCCGCCTCGAGGGCATCACAGTCGTTCGCGATCTCGCCGACGTCGTTCACGTGCCAGCCGTAGGACTCGAACCGACCGACCGCGTCGTCGGTGAGTGCGAGCTCGGTCGGCCCGTCGATGGTGACGTGGTTGTCGTCGTAGACGTAGACCAGGTTGCCGAGCTTCAGGTGCCCGGCGAGCGAGGCCGCTTCGTGGCTGATGCCTTCTGACAGGTCGCCGTCGCCACAGATGACCCAGGTGGTGTGGTCGACGAGTTCCGCACCGAAGCGACCCCGGAGGACCCGTTCGGCCAGGCCGAACCCGACCCCGTTGGCGAAACCCTGGCCGAGTGGCCCGGTGGTCACCTCGACGCCGCGGGTGTGGTGGACCTCGGGGTGGCCTGGCGTGCGTGAGCCCCACTCCCGGAAGTTGCGCAGGTCGTCGATGTCGAGGCCGAATCCGCACAGGTGCAACATGGCGTACTGCAGGATCGAGGCGTGCCCGGCCGAGAGCACGAACCGGTCACGGTCGGGCCAGTCGGGCTGGGAGGCGTCGTAGTGCATCACCCGCGTGAAGAGCACGTGGGCGAGGGGAGCGAGCGCCATGGCGGTGCCCTGATGACCCGAGTTGGCGGCGTGGGGTGCATCCATCGCCAGCGCCCTGATGGTGTCGATCGCCAGTCGTTCGAGCTCGGCATCACCGGCCATGCGCATCTCCAAAATGGGTTCGGGGCTTCGACTGGCAGCCTACCCGCCGATTCGGACGGTCCCGGAAGGACGCGCGAGACCGGGCAGCCGAGCGGCTTCGGTGCTGTGCGGAACGGTCCACCACGGGTCGGCGCGGGGCGCGACGACACGCACCAGTAGCATCGCTGCTCGTGTCATCACCGCCCGGAACGACCTCGACCACGACCCTCTCCGAAGCAGCGTCGAAGGCGTTGCTCGCCCCCTACGGCGTGCCGGTGCCCGACGAACGCGTCGTCGCCGACGCGGCTGCGGCTGGTGCCGCGGCCACCCAGATCGGCTTTCCGGTGGTGGCGAAGCTGTGCGGCGACCGGATCGCCCACAAGACCGAGCGGGGTCTGGTGCGCCTCGGACTCGGCGACGCCGCCGCCGTGGAGGCCGCAGCAGCCGAACTACTCGCCGCAGCGACCCCGCAAGACGGCGAGGTCGGGGTGCTCGTCGCGCCGATGGTGACGGGCAACCGCGAGTTGATCGCCGGCATGAGCCGCGACCCGCAGTTCGGGCCGACGGTGATGCTGGGGGTCGGAGGGATCCTCGCCGAGGCCGTCGCCGACGTGGCCATCGCGCTCGTGCCGGTCAGCCCCGTCGACGCCGAGGACCTGATCGACGCCTTGGCCACCCAGGAGTTGCTGGGTGCGTTCCGAGGAGAACCGGCCGTGGACCGCGCGGCGATCGTCGAAGTGGTGACCGCGCTGTCGCGCCTGGCCACCGAACACGACGAGGTCCAGTCGGTCGACCTGAACCCGCTGATCATCGTGGACGGCCGGCCGGTCGCTGTTGACGCCCTCGTGGAGGTGTCCGCGTGACCACGCACGAACGTCTGACCCCGCTGTTCGAACCCCGCGGCGTCGTGGTCGCCGGGGCATCCACCCACCCGGGCAAGTTCGGGTTCGTGAGCCTCCACAACATCCGCGCCGCCGGTTACGAGGGGGCGTTGTACGCGACCAACCGCCAGGGGAGCGAGGTGCTCGGCGAGGCGACCCTGACCGACATCGCCGATCTGCCCGACGGTGAAGTCGACCTGGTGTTCGTGTGTACCCCGGCCGCGGCGAACATCGAGCTGCTCCGCGCCTGTGCCGCGAAAGGCGTACGGGCCGCGTTCGTCACCTCCGCCGGCTACGGCGAAGCGGGGGAGGAGGGACAGGCCGCGCAACGCGAACTCGTCGCCGAGGCCGAGCGTCTCGGCATGGTGATCGCCGGACCGAACGGCCAGGGCGTCGTGTCGACCCCGGTGAAGCTCTGCGCCCAGATCGTGGCACCGAACCCGCCACCCGGGCGCATCTCCGTCGCCAGCCAGTCGGGCAACCTCGTCTCGTCGTTCATGAACTACGCGGTGGCCACCGGCGTGGGCATCGCTCGTGCGGTCAGCGCCGGGAACGCGGCGATGCTCGGCGTGGAGGACTACCTGGGCTACTTCGCCGAAGACCCTGAAACCGCGGTGTCACTGGTCTATGTGGAGGGCGTGCCCGACGGACGGCGGTTCTACGATGCGGCCCGCGCCGTCACCGGACGCCAGCCGCTCGTCGTGCTCAAGGGCGGCGCGACTGCCGGCGGGCAACGAGCCGCGGCAAGCCACACGGGCTCGTTGGCCACCGACGACCGGGTGTTCGACGGCGCCTGCCGCCAGGCCGGCGCCACCCGTGCGCTGAGCGTCGAGGAAGCCTTCGACACCGCCGCCACCTTCGCCACCCAGCCCCTGCCCAGGGGTCCGCGCACCGTCGTGGTGACCACCGCGGGCGGTTGGGGCGTCCTGGGAGCCGACGCGATCACCCGGGGCGGCATTCTCGAGCTCGTCGAGTTGCCCGACGACCTGCACGACGCGCTCAGCGAGAAGCTCCCTCCCCGGTGGAGCCGGAACAATCCCGTCGACCTCGCCGGTGGGGAGACCCGCGACACGATCCCCGAAGTGCTCGAGCTGATCGCCGGCCACCCCGGCGTCGACGCGGTGATCTACCTCGGGCTCGGGATCCAGTCGAATCAGGCCCGCCTGGAGCGCGACGGCGGGTTCTACCCCGACCACGGCCTCGAACGCATCGTCGACTTCCACGAACGCCAGGACGCCCGCTACGCCCAGGCCGCCGTCGACGTGTCAGAAGCGACGGGCAAGCCGATCCTGTGTGCGACCGAATTGGCCGTGACCCAACCCGACAATCCTGGCGTGGCCACCCTGCGGGCGAACCACCGGCTGTGCTACCCGTCGGCCGACCGGGCGGTGCGCGCCCTCGAGCACCTGTGGACCTACGCCCGGCATCGGCGCCGCCGCTCGTGACCCGGCGCTCGTCGCCGCGTGCCGGAGGCCGGCGGACCCGCGCCGGCGTGGCCGCCGCAGCGACGGTCCTGCTCGTGGTCGTCGCCGTCGGCGCCGGGGGTGCGGGTGCGTCGCGCCCCGCCGCAGCGGAATCGACCACGGCGTCGTCGGCGACGCCGGTGTTCAGCGCCCGACGGTTGCCCGCACTGGTGCAGGCGATCGCCGCCGAAGGAGACCTGAAGGCCGAGCTCGATCCGGTGGTCGACGCCAGCCCGGGCGACACCTGCCTGGCGGTCGACGTCGCCGGCCACGAACTGTTCCGGGCCGACGCACAAGACCCCCTCGTGCCGGCGTCGAACCAGAAGATCGTGACGGCCCAGCTCGCCCTCGACGTGCTGGGACCCGACCACCGCTTCACCACCGAAGTGGGCGGGGCCCTCGGCGATGACGGTGTCGTCGACGGCGACCTCTACCTGATCGGCGGTGGTGACCCGGTGCTGCGCACCAGGGCCTACGCCGACTACTTCGGTGACCTGGCCGGCGCCGGCACGTCGATCGAGGGCCTCGCCGATGCGGTGGTTGCCAAAGGCGTGCGCCACATCACCGGGTCGGTCGTCGGCGACGAATCCCGCTACGACACCGAGCGCTCGGTACCAGGTTGGCCCGACCGGTACCTCGGCCAGCACCAGCTCGGACCCTTGTCGGCCCTCGAGGTGAACCAGAGCTTCACGTCCTTTCCCGACACCTACAGCGACGAGAACCTCGGCGCGCTGGTGGCCGCCGAGGACCCGCCCGCCTTCGCCGCTCGGACCTTTGCCGAGCTGCTCGAAGCCCGGGGTGTACGCATCGACGGTCCGGCCGGGTCCGGGGTGCGCCCACCCGGAACGACCCTGATCGCGCGGTCGACGTCGCCGCCGCTCACGGCGATCGTGCACGAGATGTTGAACCGCAGCGACAACCAGATCGCAGAACTCCTGGTGAAAGAAGCGGGTGTCGTGCAAGGTGGAGCGGGCACGACCGCTGCCGGACTCGCGGCGTTCCGGAAGGCCTTCGACCGGCTCGGGCTTCCCGCAGGAGGGGTGGTGATGCACGACGGATCGGGCCTGGGCTATGACAACCGGCTCACCTGCGACCTGCTCGTGGCCCTGTTGGACCGGACGGGCGTGCACTCGGCAATCGGAACCGGGCTCGCGGTCGGTGGCCGCACGGGCACCCTGCGCGAGCGCTTCACCGACGCTGCGACGAAGGGTCGCATTCGCGCCAAGACCGGCACACTCGACAACGTGAGTTCGCTGTCGGGTTTCGCGATCGACGCGGCATCGCCGCCGCTGGTGTTCTCGTACATCGCGAACGGCGCGCCGGTCACTCCGGCGCTACTGGAGGTGCAGGAACAACTGGGTCGCGCACTGGTCGGCTATGCCGACTCCGTGCCCCTGGCGGCGGTCTCACCTCGCTGATGCCGCCGTCGACCACGCTGAGATGGCACCATGGAACAACGGGCCGCTCGTCGCGGCGGCCCGTGCCCACCCGCACCGGAGAGGATCCTCCATGGCTGAAGACGACTCGAGCCCCCAGAAGAGCCTGGCAGAGATCTTCGAGCTGACGAAGGCCTACGCCAAACAGGAGACGGTCGATCCGATCAAGGGGCTGGGCAAGTTCGTGGGCTTCGGCATCGGCGCGGCGGTGCTCGGGGCGCTGTCGATCGGCCTGCTGGTCGTCGGCATCCTCCGGGTGCTCCAGACCGAGACGGGCGAGCACCTCACCGGGAAGCTCACCTGGGTTCCGTACCTGATCACCCTGGTGATCACGTTGATCGTGATGGCGATCGCCGTGTCGGCGATCGCCCGCAAGAAGGGCACCGACCGATGAGTCAGTACACCGAACACCAGACGGGCCACAGCAAGATCACACCCGACGACATCAGGTCGAAGTTCCGCGAGCTCCAGGGCGAGGTCGACACCACCGCGGACGCCGCCAAGTCGACCGCACTCACCGTGGGTGCCGTCGTGGCGACCGCGGTCGTCCTGGGCGTGTTCCTGCTGGGCCGTCGACGTGGCCGCAAGCGCACCACCGTGGTCGAGATCCGGCGGGTGTGAGGATCAATCCATGGCCTTGTTGTTGCTGCTCCAGCGAAGGTTCTTCAGTCGGTTCATGGAGGGCCGACCCGGTCCGTGGGGCGCGCTCGCCGCGGGGATCTTTGGGTTCCGCATGCTCGTCAAGTGGGGCCGCAAGTCCGAGGACGTCGCCTACCGCGCCGTGCTGAGGCCGGGCGAGACTCTCACGATCGCCCATTCCACCGACACCGAGGTGTCGGTGAAGCGCAGCGCCCGCCGCGCGAAGCGCGACGCGAGGAAGCAACGTAGGCGCCGGACGAACCGCGGGCCGTCGGCCACGTGAGGGGTCCCGCGGCGGCGCTCGCCGCCGGTGAGCGGGTCCTGCTCATCGATCACAAACTCCGCCGTTACCTCGTGACCCTCGAGGTCGGCGCGGCGTTCCATTCCCATGCCGGCATCGTCGAGCACGACGCGATCATCGGCGCCTCCGAGGGGACGGTGTTCCGCGCCACCAAGGGCGGCAACTACACGGTCATGCGTCCGACCTTGGCGGACTTCGTGTTGAAGATGCCCCGCGGCGCGCAGGTCATCTATCCCAAGGACCTCGGACCGTTGCTGCTGCTCGCGGACATCGGACCGGGCGTGAAGGTCCTCGAATCGGGGGTCGGCTCCGGGGCGTTGTCGATGACGATGCTGCGCGCCGGAGCCGAGGTGGTCGGCTATGAGCTGCGCGAGAACTTCGCGGTCACGGCGCAACGCAACGTGCGGGCGTTCCTTCCCGAGGAGGCCGCCGACCGCTACCGGGTCGAGGTGCGCGACGTGTACGAAGGGATCGAAGAGGTCGATCTCGACCGGGTCGTGCTCGATCTACCCGAACCCTGGCAGGCCGTGCCCCCCGCGGCCGAACGGCTGCGGCCGGGAGGGATCATCGTGGCCTACACGCCCTCGATCACCCAGGCGGTGCAGTTCCGCGAAGCCCTCGGCGCGCACGGATTCCGCTTCGCGGAAACCACCGAGACGCTGCGCCGGAGCTGGCACATCGACGGTGCCGCGGTGCGACCCGACCACCGAATGGTGGCCCACACCGGCTTTCTCACCGAGGCGCGCTGGCTCGGCTGACCGGAGATCCCTGATCGGGGAAATCAGTCGTTCTCGATGAAGATGCACTCTCCGGGGCATTCCTCGGACGCCTCGATGGTGGCTTCTTCCAGACCGTCGGGAACGGTCGCCTGACTGGCGGCACCACCCGGGTCGTTCAGTGGTTCACCGTCCTGTTTGACATAGGCGAGACCGTCGTCGAGCAGAACGAAGACCTCGGGACAGATCTCTTCGCAGAGACCGTCACCCGTGCACAGATCCTGGTCGATCCACACCTTCATAATCAGCTGCAGCCTCGTGTCGCGGACGGTCGGGACTCGCAGATGGACGAACCCCTCGACTTGCACGTTAGGCGGCCGGGTACGCGTTCCACCATTCCATGCGGGTGCCGGCAGTCACACGGTGCGACGATGGCGGCGGTGATCGCCCGGCGTGTGGACATCACTCCCAAGTGTGCGGCGAGCCGGTAGGGTCGCTGCTGATCAGCCATCACCGTGAGATTCCACCGAGGAGGTGATTCCGATCGGACCGGACGACCGCAACGACGCCAGAAGGGTCGCGGAACTCACGAAGTACTGCGACGAACTGGAAATCGAACTCGCCGACCTCCGTCGGCGCGCGGCCGCGGGGCCGGCGCGGATCCACGAGCTCGAAGACCGCCTCGCCGACACCCGGGCGCAACTCGCCCAGGCGGTGTCGCGCAACGAGAAGCTGTCGTTCACCCTGCGCGAGGCACGCGATCACATCGCGTCGTTGCGTGAGGAGGTCGACAAGCTCACCCAGCCGCCGGCGGCGTACGGCACCTTGCTGGCGGTCAACGACGACGGAACCGTCGACGTGTTCTCGGGTGGACGCAAGATGCGGGTGGCCGTCGCGCTGGAAGACACCGACTCGCTCGAGATCGGCATGGAGGTCGTGCTCAACGATTCGCTGAACGTCGTGCTCGCCCGCGAGCCCGAGAGCCAGGGGGAGGTCGTCACGTTCTCCGAGCACATCGGCGACGACCGGGCGCTCGTCAGCGCCCACACCGACGAGGAACGGGTCGTCGCCCTCGCGCCGAGCTTGCGCAACGTCAAGTTGCGAGCCGGTGACACCCTGCGCATGGACTCACGATCGGGACTGCTGCTCGAGAAGCTGCCTCGTCCCGAGGTCGAACAACTCGTCCTCGAAGAGGTTCCCGACATCACCTACGCCGACGTGGGCGGGCTCGACTCGCAGATCGAACAGATCGCCGATGCCGTCGAGCTGCCCTACGTCCATGCCGACCTGTTCGCGGAACACGATCTCCCGGCGCCGAAGGGAATCCTGCTGTACGGCCCGCCCGGCTGTGGCAAGACCCTGATCGCGAAGGCGGTCGCCAACTCGCTCGCCAAGAAGGTCGCCGAGGTCTCCGGCAACGACCAGGCCCGCAGCTACTTCCTCAACATCAAGGGTCCCGAGCTGCTGAACAAGTACGTCGGTGAGACCGAGCGCCAGATCCGTCTGGTCTTCCAACGGGCACGGGAGAAGTCCGAAGAGGGCTGGCCGGTCATCGTGTTCTTCGACGAGATGGACTCGATGTTCCGGACCCGGGGGACCGGGATCTCCTCGGACATGGAATCGACGATCGTGCCGCAGTTGCTCGCCGAGATCGACGGGGTCGAGGCGTTGCGGAACGTGATCGTCATCGGCGCGTCGAACCGTGAGGACCTCATCGACCCGGCGATCCTGCGCCCTGGCCGTCTCGACGTGAAGATCAAGATCGAGCGCCCCGACGCCGAGGCCGCCGCCCAGATCTTCGCCCGCTACCTGAACGCCGAGCTGCCCCTCGACCCCGACCTGGTCGCAGAGGTCGGCGACACCGAGGGCGCGATCGCCGCCATGATCTCGGACACCGTCGCCGAGATGTACCGCACCGACGAATCCAACCGGTTCCTGGAGGTGACCTACGCCAATGGCGACAAGGAGGTCATGTTCTTCAAGGACTTCGCGTCGGGGGCGATGATCGAGAACATCGTCCGTCGCGCCAAGAAGCTGGCCATCAAGCGCGTCATCTCGGGCGGTCCCAGGGGCCTGCGCACCGTCGATCTGATCGACTCGATCCACCAGGAGTACAAGGAGCACGAGGACCTGCCCAACACCACCAATCCGGACGACTGGGCCAAGATCTCGGGCAAGAAGGGTGAGCGGATCGTGTACGTGCGCACCCTGGTCAGCCGCGACTCCGACGCCAAGGGCGACGGCGGCCGGGCCATCGAGCGCGTGGCGACCGGCCAGTACCTGTGACGGGTCGCAGCCGGTGACCAGGACCGTCGGCTAGGCGGCTCAATGGCCGTCCACAAGTACCTGGGGCTCGAGACCGAGTTCGGGATCGTCCACCGGGGCGTCGCCGATCCGAACCCCATCGCCGCGTCGTCGCTGTTGATCAACGCGTATCTCGACTCGATCGCACGGGGGGAGACCGGCCCGGACGACCCGCGCATCGATTGGGATTTCGAGAGCGAGACACCGGGCAAGGACGCCCGGGACGCGCCCGCGCCGGCCTCGAGCCCGCCTCAGGTCGAGACGCATCTGGTCAACACCGTGCTCGGCAACGGTGCGCGCTTCTACGTGGATCACGCCCATCCCGAGCTGTCGACACCCGAATGCGCCGACGCCCGGTCGATCGTCGTCTGGGACGCCGCCGCCGAGGTGATCGTCCAACGCTCGATGGCCGCCGCCACGGCGATGCTCGGCGCAGGCGAGGAACTGGTCGTTCACAAGAACAACTCCGACGGCAAAGGCAACTCCTACGGCTGTCACGAGAACTACCTGATCGCCCGGTCGGTGCCCTTCTACCGGATCGTCGATCACTGCACCGCGCATTTCGTGACGCGGCAGATCTTCACCGGGTCCGGCAAGATCGGAAGCGAACTGCCCGGGGTGGAGGTCGACTACCAGCTCACCCAGCGGGCGGACTTCTTCGAGGCGGAGGTCGGACTCGAAACGACGCTGAAGCGCCCGATCATCAACACCCGCGACGAACCGCACTCGGATTCGACCAAGTACCGGCGGTTGCACGTGATCTGTGCCGACGCCAACTGCTCGGAGGTCGCGACCCTGCTCAAGGTGGGCACGACCGCCCTCGTGCTCGCCATGGTCGAGGACTCCTTCGCGCTGCCCGACGTGCACTTCACCGCGCCGGTGGGCGCGATGCGCGCCGTGTCGATGGACCCGGAGCTGACGCGCCCGCTGTCGTGCACCGACGGGTCGACGACCACGGCGCTCGGTGTCCAGTTCGACTTCCTCGAGCGCGCCGAGCGGTACGTGGCCGGCGGCGGGGCCGAGTGTGTGGGAGGTGACGAGGTCGCCGCACTGGTGCTCGGCCACTGGCGCGACGTGCTCGAAGGCCTCGAGAGCGACCCGATGCGCCTGGCGGACCGCCTCGACTGGGTCGCCAAGTATCGACTGCTCGATGCGTATCGCACCCGCCATGCGCTGCGTTGGAGCGACCGGCGCCTGTCGGCGATCGCACTGCAGTACCACGATCTGCGGCCCGGGCGATCGCTGGCGAGACGGGCCGGCCTGGTGCGGATCTCGAGCGACGCCGAGGTCGCCCATGCGGTCGATCATCCGCCCGAGGACACCCGCGCCTGGTTCCGTGGCACCTGCCTGCAGCGCTATCCCGATGCCGTGGTGGCCGCGAACTGGGACTCGATGGTGTTCGACATCGGCGAGCCGCCACTGCGTCGGGTGCCGATGATGGAA
>Ga0182738_1006770_pt1 | contig 11816 bp, 14 predicted proteins | sample eDN5th30CBELigMG_FD_128876 | JGI IMG/M metagenome (GOLD analysis project Ga0182738, IMG submission 128876) | Enriched Miracle-Growth compost microbial communities from Emeryville, California, USA - eDNA 5th pass 30_C BE-Lig MG (version 2)... ...
GAATTTCCCGGCATACTTCAAACCCATCCATCTCGGGCATCATCACATCAAGAATGAGCATATCTGGAGACTGACTTTGTGCAAGTTCAATGCCCGCCTGCCCATTCTCTGCTTCAATGAGCTCGATCTGATGCTTAGTGAAATAGAGACGTACAATTTCACGTACATTTGGGTCATCATCAACAAGCAATACTTTTGTATTGATCATTTTCTAACCCTCCTTTGGTGAACAGTCTTTACACTATTCGAAAGCACTCTGTGATAAATGTATGGAAAAGATATGAACAATTTGTGAACTTTTTATGATCTATTTATATTTTTTGTTTTTGACAGTCAGAATAGGGCTTTTGTCCCCGAATGGTTTAATGTGGTATTTTCGACATCATTAGGCAATTTTTGCAAATGGAGGTGCTTGCATGAGGAATCAGTTGAATGCACTTTACGATAAACTTGTTGATCAATGGGGTGGGTTGCGGCGTGAAAAGGGTTCTCGACGGAGAGAAAGATCGGGGCAGTTGCGGCGATCGGTGTTGACGGAAGAGGATTTAGAAAAGTTGGAGCGAATCGCACAAAAGAAAAATCTTTCAGTTCCCGAATTGTTGCAACAAGCTGTTAGTTCGTATTGTCAGGAATCGAATCCGTTATTGAAAGTAAAAATTAGCGAGGAGCAAAAGGAACGAAATCCTCTGCTTCGTCTCAGAGGATTAGCCTCAACTTCCCCGCCAAAAATGGAAAAGCAAGGAGTAGATCTTTATGAACCCGACGACCTCGACCTTACCCTTATCAGGTAACAAAGCCATCTTTCTCGATAAATCCGCGCTGCTTGTCTTTATGGATCAATATCACCCACATCACGCCAAGGCGGTTTCCTATTTTTTAGAATGGGACGATCTGGAAAGGCCGCTCGTGACTCTGAATTTCATTGTGTACGAACTGCATCAGTGGCTGCTTGAACACTCTGGCTATGACCATGCGCAATTTTTCTTGAATGTCGTGCAGAAGGCGGAGCAAAATCGGGTCTTGACTGTCCTTTCTGTCGACGAGGAACTGGAGCAAGAAGCTCTGCATATGATCACCGATCAGCCACAATATGAGCTGAGTTTTATCAGAGCTTGTATCCTTTTGGTAATGGGGCAGTTAGAAATCAGGCGGATCTTTTCGTTTGACCCTTTTTATAAGGGGGTTATGAAGTATTTTCCACATATTCAGTTGATTCCTAGTGAGGCTGGATAGGAGTGACAAGCGGATCTCCTGTCCGCTCAACTCAAAAAGATAGGGCCACCCTCTTGGGCGGCCCTATCTTTTGCAGTTAAGAAATAGTTGGATAAAGGATTCGTCGCTTGTTGATTGATCGAGTGCCTCCATCATTGGCTCGTAGCAATCTGCAAAAATCATATCCTGGAGCATCTTGACCATAGCGATCGCTTCATAATGCTGGAGTTCGTGCTGATCCTGAAATATCTGGATGATCTCGTCGATGACTTTTTTCACTCTGTGATGTTCTACTGGATTATTCAGCACCTTTTCCAGCGAGATTTCGCTCATGACTGTCGTGATGTTTTCGCGTTCCTTAGGTGATACTTCGCTTAGGTATTGTTGTAATTCCAAAGATGCTCACCTGGCTATTAGTTTGTTGGTTCAGCTTCAGTACCTGCTTCAGCACCTGTATCCGCACCAGCATCAGCACCAGCGTCGGCTCCATCCGTTGCCCCGGCATCAGGTGTTTCACCAGCTTCAGGTGCTGGAGCCATGTCACCACCAGTTGTCGGAGCTGCAGGTGCTTCCGTTTCCGTTCCACCCGGAACTGCAGGATCCTGCGATTCTCCTCCTTCGCTCGAACATCCTACCATTAATGAAAAAGCCAAAGCTCCAGTTAATAAACTTAAAAAGAATTTTTTCATCTTATCAAACACCCCTTTTTTAGCTTTCCTAACGAATTAGGATTGATTATAGTCTACACAGGGGTTATTTCCATTCAATTTCCAATTTGTGAAAGGATCATGAAAAAAATATTAAAAAACTATGTCCAACTCTCATTACGCCTTTTTCCATTTGGTATGACGAACACGCGAAGAAACAACAACACTTCTTGGCGCTTCCTGATAAGAGTAGGCTAATCCTTGAATAAAAGCGGAACTTCCCACTAATAAAAGCGCAATTTGCGGACTCATAATGGTAAAATCAAAGATCCCCTGACCGGCGATCATGGCTACCATGCCACAAAGCAATGGGGTAAGACGGCAGCTTTTCATATAGAGAAACCGCACTTTTTGCAGCAAATCCCAAAACATCCAGGAGAGAATCCCGACACCAACCATACCAAGCGTGGTCGCAATGGTTAATAGTGTATTATGTGCATGAAAAATACGTCCGTACAAATACAAGCTGTATTTATAGTGGTAAATCCCAAACCAGCCCCAACCGGTAAATGGCTTAAGAAGAAACATATGAAAGCAGCTTTTCCAAATTTCCTGACGGTCACGGATCGACGAATACAAAATTTCCCCACGCGGAAACAGGTTTGGAAATAAAAGCATTAGCGCCGTACCCGAAAGTAGAATGAAGGTAAAAAATAGCATTTTTTTCTTATGCCCAGCAAAATAGCTGTATAGAATAAATCCGATGAAGATCCCAATTGCCGCCGCGCGCGAGGCGGTCATCACCAAAACTGTCGCAAATAAAACCATACCTAGGGCGTACCCCAGCTTTCTTTTCCCCTCTGACATCCCAAAAAAGTAAAAACCGATCATCAACATAATCGCATACCAAGTTCCTGCCAAGTTGGGGTTGTTAAAGGTGCCAGAGATACGTTCAAATTCCTCCAAGGAAACAATGGAACGCGTCCCAAGCAAATACTTCCACCAAGCTGGAGTATAGGTGATGACGTTTATTTTGGCCAATAACCCAATGACTGCAGAACCAATGGAAATCGCAAACAGACGTGCTAGCAATTTCTCTACGCTTTTCACCGATTGAAAATGTTCTTGAAGATACACACTGACTGCCACAAAGCCCAGTAACACAAAAGCTGCAAGACTGGACTCGATGCTTTCATTGATTAGACCCACAAATAGTGACCATAAAAATAATAAAAGAAGCCCTCTCGACCAGGCGTCTCTCAACTCCCATTGACCCTGCCGTATGTAATGAAACAGCATATAAAACAACGGCAAAAAAGTCAGATAAGGCGAAAAAATGATCAACCCTAAGCTGACATTCAAAGTAAATACCCCCTGAAACTAGTTTATCTATCTATCTTTTATCTTTTTAACAGGAAAACTCTACTCCACCGCTCAATCTTTTGCAAGCTGCAAAAAGTCCTATATTTTCTCCATTTTGCTCATGTAAGCTGTTTCATTTGGTCCTTTCGTCGGATCACCAACCTACTGAAAAATAAGAAGAGCAGGCCCGACATGGAGCCTGCTTCACTTGATTATTCAGGAATATTGCCGCCTGCGATTCTGTCTCCAGAATTGCCTGCAGGATTGGTTTTTTGATCATCTTCCTTGGCATGAATAATAATCGACTTTCCTCTTAAAGAATTTTCTTTCCCTGCTTCAAGAGTTGCCCCCGGAAGATTGAATTTGCCCTTTCCAGATCCATTTGCCTGCACCTCTAGATTCGGCATGTCTCCGAGATGAGGGCCCTTTGGATTTTCCAGGCCATGTTCTTTGCCATACAGGTTGAGATGGCTGCCTGCTGTGGCAAAATCAGTGCCTCGAAACTCCTTTTCATGAATATGGATGCCATGCTTACCAGGCGTGAGCCCCGTGACATTGACTTCCATCAAGACCCCTTTTGCCTGTTGTGTAAGCTTTGCTGTTCCAATGACATGGGATGTGGCATTGACAATGTTGACGTTTATGCTTTGCATATTTTCCGAGACAGGAATGGCTTCTGGGCTTTGCTCTTGGGCGTGGGTCTGAGATGTTTGGACACTTGGGGCCGGGGCGATATCGGATTTTGGGGACTGATATAGTGTGTAAATGCCAAACCCTAGCAACAAAAATAAACCACTGTAAAGAATCACTTTGCGCATAATTCATAACTCCTTTGCTAAAAATATAGATTTCCCAATCACAGTTTATCCATCTTTTCATTTTTAAAACGTCACCGTGGAAAAGAGGCTGAATGTGGGTTTTCCTTTGCTTCCTTTAATCACTATCCCCGCAACAAATGTGATATCTGTTATACTAAAAAAGGAAGAATTTAGAAGGGAGCGAACCCTATGAAAAAACTATCCCAACAAAAATGGAATGATTTTGTCGAGGTCTCCCTCTTGAGAAAAGCGGCCACGACGTGGATTAAAAATGCCAATTATTTTAATATCTATACCGGCGAAACGATGGAGGGAAATATTGCCCTTTATGAGGATCGAATTGCCTACGTTGGTAGTAAAGAACCCAAAGCAGACGATCACACCATCGTGATCAATGCTGCTGACTATACTTTAGTACCGGGGTATATTGAGCCACATTCCCATCCTTTCCAAATTTATAATCCGCTCACCTGGATCGATTACTCCCTCACATGTGGAACGACGACCATGATGCATGACAGTCTGCTTTTTTTCCTGAATGCCCCGCAGGAAAAGATGGAGAAATTTTTTCAGGACCTGCAAGCTTCCCCAGTGAAAAACTTCTGGTGGGCCCGGCTCGATTCGCAGACCCCCAGTCCGGAGTTAGAGGCGAAGGTCCCTTTACAGCGCACCCTGCAAACACTACAGCATCCGCAGGTGATTCAGGCTGGAGAGTTAACTGCTTTTAAACGAATGCTGGATGGGGAACCACTTCTAAGGGAGAGAATGTATTGGGCCTATGACTCAGGGAAAAGGATTGAGGCACATAACCCGGGTTCCTCCGTGGAAACGTTGAATGCAATGATGGCTGCCGGCGCTACCTGCTGCCATGAAAGCATTACAACCGATGAAGTAATGCGACGATTGCGGCTGGGGCTTTACGCATCTCTAAGAAATTCATCGATCCGTCCGGATTTGCCGGAATTGCTGCAGGGTCTCCTGAAGCTTGAGCGCGTCCCCTGGGATCGGCTGATGATGACCACAGATGGGTCCCCACCATTTTTCTATGAACAGGGAACGGTGGACCATCTAATCAAAATCGCGCTGGACTGCGGGGTGCCTGCCTGGGAGGCTTACCGAATGGTCACCTTAAATCCCGCGGTTTATTATGGATTGGATCGTGATTTAGGCGGGATTGCTCCGGGACGAGTAGCTGATATACTGTTCCTGAAGGATTTGCATCACCCTACACCTGTGCAGGTGATGGCAAATGGGAAGCTGGTGGAAAAGGGTGAGTCGGCTGTCCAGGTTGATTGGTCTTCCTATGGGATTGAGGGAGTTCCTGCAGCGGATTGGAAAGCTGAGGCCGATTGGTTCCGTGTGGAAGCGCGGGGGGATTTTCCTGTTGGAGAGATGATGAATGCTGTCATTATTCGGCAACGAGATGAGACATTACCCGAAAAAGACGGCTCGATTGATTTAACAGATAAACCGGACTATCTTTATGTAGCCTTAGTGGATCGCGCCGGTAAATGGATTACGACAGGGATTGTGAAAGGATTTGGCGATGTGGAGGCATTAGCAAGTACATACACGGTATCCCAAGATCTTTTTGTCCTTGGCCGTGATCCGCAAGAGATGGCTGCCGCGGTGAACCGGGTGATGGAAATGGGCGGTGGGATCTGCCTGCGAGAGAAAAACGAATCGCTATTTGAACTGGGGCTTCCTTTGCTTGGTGGGATGAGTGAAAAAGGGATGGCGGAGTTGATCGACGAGACAGGGCAGTTTCTTCGACTGCTGCAGGAACGAGGGTATCAACATGAGGACCCGATTTATTCGCTGTTTTTCTTTAGCGCGATCCATTTGCCCGTAATCCGGTTTACCCGGGATGGAATTTATTCTACGAAGCAGAACAAGATCCTTGTCCCTAGTCGGCCGTTGCGTTAGATAGGGGTGCCATTTACGGGACTTCACCTGAATAGCGGAAGTTTTTTCCGCTATTCGTCCTTTTCACCTTAAAACTTGTTAAATAGCGGAAATTTTTTCCGCTATCTTTATATGCAAACGTTTACAATCTACATTGGCTTTTATTAACGGAATATTTTTCCCCTATTTAGTCCATTTCCCAGAGATTTATAAAGGTAACGGAAAATATTTCCGTTATTCCTTTCTCATCCTCCAAACAAAACATCCCTTCTGACTGGGGATGTGGTCAGAAGGGATTACATCTATCTCGATTCAAGACTCCGCTTAAAGACAAAGGTTGTCCTTGTATACATGCGGCCGCCTTCCTCGTAGGAAGAGCGATTCGTGCTAATTAGCTCCCATCCTTCACGTCCCAGTCGGTTGAACTGGATTTGGAGTTGTTCGGGGTAATTGGCCATCGCCTCGTCCACAATTTGAATTTTATACTCCCATAGTTGATTCGACATGTTACTACCTCCTTAACCAGACTTTACTTTAAAAAATATGCTGAATTTTGGAAAAGTAGTACAGACAATTTGCCGTCACTCTCTGACATCTCCTATGAATACACTGGCAGGAGGGATGTTAGAGATGGCCTATGAAATTCTCATTACGTTAGACAACCGTCGCTTGACTTTGCTGCAAAATGGTCAGGTGGTTAAGTCTTATCCAATCGGAATCGGCAAGGCTGCCACGCAAACACCGGAAGGAACTTACAAAATTATTAATAAGGCCCCCCATCCTGGTGGGCCATTTGGCGTGATGTGGATGGGGCTAAGCCGCCCGCATTACGGGATCCATGGAACGAATAATCCTAGTTCAATTGGGGGAGAAGTGTCGCACGGATGTATCCGCATGTATAATCAGGATGTGCTAGAACTTTCGAGAATCGTTCCGATCGGAACAACGGTCATTATTCGCTATCACTAAGGCTTCCAACTCATGGTACTACGAACAGATACGCGCCATCCCTCGTACAACCGATCTGCCTGATCCTTCGTCATCACAGGATTGAACTCTCGATCGACAGTGTGGTTGGCAAGGATTTGTTCCTCGGTATCCCAAAATCCGACGGCCAAACCCGCTAGATAAGCGGCACCAAGGGCCGTCGTTTCTTTTACCGCGGGGCTTTCCACCTTTGTCTGGATGAGGTCTGCCTGAAACTGCATTAAAAACTGATTGCTGACCGCTCCGCCGTCCACTTTTAAACTGGTCAGATGGATTCCAGCATCCTCCTGCATCGCATCAACAACGTCCTTTGTTTGATATGCTAGCGATTCGAGTGCTGCGCGAGTGAGGTGCTCCCTGGTCGTACCGCGGGTGAGGCCAAAGATCGCCCCTTTTGCCTCCATATCCCAATAAGGGGCGCCTAATCCGACAAATGCTGGGACAAAATATACGCCATCTGTGGATGATATAGCTTGAGCCAAGGCCTCGGATTCCGGGGCTGTTTCAATCAATTTGAGACCATCACGCAACCACTGAATTGCAGCACCAGCAACAAAAATGCTCCCTTCTAGGGCATATTTTACGCGTCCTCCTAATCCCCAGGCAATGGTTGAAAGCAAGCCGTTCTTTGACTCCACTACTTTTTCACCGGTATTCATAAGGAGAAAGCAACCTGTCCCGTACGTATTTTTCACCTCTCCTGGCTGAAAACAGGTTTGTCCAAATAGGGCAGCTTGTTGGTCCCCAATCGCACTAGCGACAGGAACTTGTCCCCCGGCAATCAAAGCATAACCATAGATTTCACTTGATGCATGAACCGTTGGAAGGATTTCCTTAGGAATCTGAAACAGTTTTAGCAGCTCCTCATCCCACTCGAGGGTGTGGATATTAAACAGCATCGTACGGGAGGCATTGGTATAATCGGTTGCATGCACTTTTCCTTGGGTGAGCTTCCAGATCAACCAGCTATCGATCGTGCCAAACAGCACTTCGCCTTTTTCCGCTTTTTCGCGGACCCCTTTGACCTGGTCCAAAATCCATTTGATTTTCGATGAAGAAAAATAGGCATCAATGACCAATCCAGTTTTCTGCTTGACGATCGGCTCTAATCCGTTCCGTTTCCACTCTTCGCAGATCTCTGCACTCTGCCTGCTCTGCCAAACGATGGCTGGATAAACTGGTTCCCCTGTGTTTTTATCCCATAACACCGTTGTTTCCCGCTGATTCGTTATTCCGATCGCTGCAACCTGATCGGATTTCAACCCCATTTTTTGGATAGCGTCTTCTAGTACGGCCTTTGTACTTTCCCAGATTTCGTTTGGGTCATGCTCGACCCAACCAGGTTGCGGATAATATTGGGTAAATTCCCTTTGCGAGATGCCAGCCACACCACCCGCCTGATTAAAAAGAATTGCCCGTGTACTTGTTGTCCCTTGGTCAATGCTCAGAATATACTTGTCCATAGCACTCCCTCCTTCTATTCATTCTATGGCTGCTTTTTCTTCAAAAGAAGCTTTAACCTAGTCCATATCCCATTTGTTCAGAAATCGCTTGACCTGTATCTTGTACCATTTTTATGAACCCTGTGAATGTTTCGTCATCTACGCTCAAATGAAGAGTCGACAAACTAATCGCGGCGATGACCTGGCCCGAATGGTCCCGAATGGGAACCGCTACACTTCGCACGCCTTCCTCATTTTCTTCATTATCGATAGAGTATGCCCGCTGACGAACAAGTTCCAGTTCTTTCAAATAGCTTTCCCGATCAGTTATCGTGTTTTTGGCCCTTCGCTCGTATGGATAACTTGCTAAAATTTCTTCTATCTTTGCCGGTTTTTGGTTGGCTACCAAAACCTTTCCCACTGCACTACAATGGATCGACACCCGGCGCCCGATCCGAGAATAAAGTACCACAGCCAAAGGTCCTTCTACTTTATCAATATAAACCCCATGTTTTCCGTCAAGAACAACCAGATGTGTGGTTTGCCCGGTCCGCATCGACAAATCATGAAGATGTTTTTTAGCAACCTTTCGTACATCCAATCCTTGAATGACATAGTTTCCTCTTTCTAGTAATTTCATGCCTAGCTTATATTTCCCATTTTCAGGATTTTGTCCAATATATCCATGGTGTTGAAGCGTTTTCAAAAGTGAGTGAACAGTACTCTTGTGAAGGTTTAATCGCTCACTAATTTCTGTTATTCTTAGCTCCATTTCATGCTCGTCAAATAAATCTAGTATTTTTAAGGCGCGATCAAGCGCTTGAATGAGTCGCATAGGCTTTCCCCTTTAATGATGTCTTCCAATTATGTACTTTGATCTTAACATAACGTCGGCAAATGTGCATTGACCTTTTTGTAGATTAACTTTATAATACTAGATGAAATTGGTCATAGAGAGGCCAACTTAAAACTATTTTACTCACAAACTGAATCTCTTATCGAGAGTGGTGGAGGGACTGGCCCGATGAAACCCGGCAACCCGCTTACAGGTCTCCTGTCAAGCATGGTGCCAAATCCTGCGGAACATTTTGTTCTGGTAGATAAGGAGTAGACATTTTACATCCGATGCCTTCTTCTTATGAAGAAGGCTTTTCTTATCGCCTGAGAAGTGTCGATTTCCTGAATTCTAGTAAACTATTTTTTAAAATGGAAAGGTGGAAAAGAAGATGGGATTATTATCTTATCAAGTAGAGGGGAAAATTGGTACGATCACAATTCAAAATGACAAGCAGCGTAATGCGCTTTCCTTGCCACTGATTCAGGAGTTTGATCAACTTTTGCAAACGATCGGCCGCGAGCGTGAAGTAAATGTGTTAATTATCCAGGCAGAAGGAAAAGTTTTTAGCTCTGGACATAATCTACGTGAAATTTCCGGACAACCGACTCGTGAAGTTCTACATTTATTCCAAGAATGTCAAAAACTATTCCGCACCATTCGTGAAATCCCTCAAATTACAATCGCCAAGATACACGGTATTGCTACAGCAGCGGGAGCTCAATTGGTAGCAGCATGTGATCTAGCCGTTGCCAGTGAAGCAGCAAAATTTGCCACCCCTGGGGTACATATTGGTTTCTTCTGCACTACCCCTTCCGTGTTCGTCAGCCGTAACCTAGGCCGTAAAAAAGCAGCGGAAATGCTGTTCACTGGTGATTTTATTTCTGCTGAAGATGCTTTAATCCATGGACTTGTGAACAAAGTCGTAGCACATGAGCAATTGTCCCAGGCTGTACAGGAACTTGCAGAATCCGTCGCACGTCATAGCCTATACACCTTAGAGATCGGAAAAAAGGCATTTTACCAACAAATCAATATGGAAGATTTCCAAGCATTAAACTACGCCTCCGAAGTGATGGCAACAAATAGCCAGCACGAAGATGCAGTAGAAGGGATTTCCGCCTTCCTGGAAAAACGCCCTGCAAAATGGAGCGACCGAGCATAAGCTCGGTCTTCTTTTTTGCCAAATTTGTCATATTTCCCCTCCCTTTTTGCTTTAATTTATCTTATAATCTTTTGAAAATGAGATTATTTAAGTGAGAGGTTTACTATGGATTATCATACTCGAAATGAAGCCTTCCGTTTTATTTTCGATCCCCCTTTGGAAACCAAATTTAAGATTATCAAATTGGATGGAACCCTTGTTCAAACATCTGAAGGAACAGCAAAGATTATCGACCTTAGTCCACATGGGATGAAACTTGAAACTTCGCTAAACATGCCGACAAACCGCGCATTGGAGTTGGCCTTCGAATTTAAATTGAACCAAACCCCTTTCATCCTGCAGGGGGAAATTATATGGCATAGAGGCAATCAATATGGCTTGCGGTTAGACATAAAGAAATCGACAGAAGAAGAGTTGATAAAAGAAATTAAATTTTACGCTAAAACACACAAATAGATGGTACAATGTTGCTTATATTTGAACTGCTTTGAAGTGGGAGGGAGTTATGCGTAAACGTACTAAGTGGATATTAGGCAGTGTAGTCTGTTTAGCTGTACTTGGTTTAATTGGATATAAATGGGCAATCAGTTATGCCTCCGACCGTTTGGTGGAACAGGTAACTAAGGATATGTTGACAGATGATGAAGTAAATGAGCTGATGAAAGAGCCCGCAATTCAAAAGGCATTGGAAGAACAATTGGGGGCAGTTAAGAGCCCTACTGATCTCGCTACGGATTCGGCCGGGGCTAGTCAGGAGGCTGGTCAAAGCTCCCCGGACACACCTGCACCTTCCGGATCAAAGGACGGAAGCGGTGGCAGCACCTCAGCATCTACAGTGGAAAAACAGGGTCAACATCCCTTTTCCGATAAGGAAGAAGCATTGAAATTCCTGCTTACTCGATTTTCCATGTCAGAATTGAAAGAGTTTGTTTCCATGGCTAGCGGTGGAGTTACTGCTGAAGAGAAGAAGGAGATCAAAGAGGCCCTATTGGGGCGGCTTTCTCCCGAGGAATTTCAGGCGCTGAAAGTGCTAGGGTTGATTGAATTAAAAAAACGGCAACAGGAACAGCAGTAAATCGGGTAAAGCGGACTCTGGTTCTACTCCATATGATAGTCGCGGAACCTGGATCCGTTATCTATGTCAAAACTGCTCGTTTTGAAGGGGAAACCGGATCTGGGGTCCGGGAACCCTCAAAATACAGCCTATTCTGGTGAAATAGCGGAACCTATTTCAATTTCAATTCAAAAACCCTCGCCGACAGCGAGGGTTTGTCATTCCATATGTATTGGTGCGGATGAAGGGACTTGAACCCCCACGATGTTGCCACCACTAGAACCTGAATCTAGCGCGTCTGCCGATTCCGCCACATCCGCATTTGTTATGCTTTTATTATAGTTAGGATCCCTTTGTTAATCAAGAAAAAATTTCTCATCATTAGACAA
>Ga0182738_1006772_pt1 | contig 11815 bp, 13 predicted proteins | sample eDN5th30CBELigMG_FD_128876 | JGI IMG/M metagenome (GOLD analysis project Ga0182738, IMG submission 128876) | Enriched Miracle-Growth compost microbial communities from Emeryville, California, USA - eDNA 5th pass 30_C BE-Lig MG (version 2)... ...
CCTGCACGCGCCCGAGCAGGTCGTTGTGACCACGGATGGTCTTGCCGCGATAGCTGAAGGAGCGGCTGGAGAAATAGCTGAAATGCTGCGGAAAGCGCTTGCGCAGCGCCATGCCAAGCAGGGCCATGTCGCGCGCGGTGGTGACCTGCTGGTCGTCGGGCAGGCCGGAGGCGTTGCGGAACACCGTGCTGCGCATGCCGAGCTGGCGCGCCTTGACGGTCATCATCTGCGCGAAACGCTCCTCGGTTCCGCCCAGCGCCTCGCCCAGCGCCACGGCAACGTCATTGGCCGATTTGGTGCAAAGCGCATAGACGGCCGAATCCACGTCGATCGACTGGCCGGGGCGGAAACCGATCTTCGTCGGCGGCCGCGCGGCGGCGTAGGCCGAGACCGGGATTTGCGTGGCCTTCGACAGCCGGCCGCTCTCCATCGCCTCGAAGGTCATGTAGAGCGTCATCATCTTGGTCAGCGATGCCGGATAGCGACGCGCCTCGGCATTGGACTGGTAAAGCACCCTCCCATTGCTGCCATCGACCACGATGGCGGCGTGCTTGGTCGAGTCGGATTGCGGAACCTTGACCGAATTCAGCGTGGTCGTGGTGGAGCATGCCGCCGCCAGCCCCGCGAGAAGGACCACCCACGCCAGCTTGGCAACAAACGAAAGACGAGAGAAGAAAACGATCCGCAACGACATCACCCGGCTGAATTCGACGCATATGCCATCGAGCTATGGCTACAGCGGCCGCCAGCCTATCGCAATCCCGGTTTCCGCTCCATTAAGGCCGCATCCGGGCCCGCATCGGAACCGGGACGCGCAACGCGCATTAAGTTTCAGTGACGGGTAAGGCTCGGGATTTGAAGTTTTCCGACACCGCCGCAAGATGCATCGACAAAGAGACGGGGTTTCGATGTCCGAGATTGCCACCATCGCCGCAACTATTTTCAAGCGCGCCGGCAAGGGCCGGCGTTTCATTGTCGCCATCGCCGGCGCACCCGGCGCGGGAAAATCCACCCTCTCCGAAAAACTGCTCGGCCTGTTTCCGGAAGGCTCCGCCGCCGTGGTGCCGATGGACGGTTTCCATTTCGACGATGCCGTGCTGCACAAGCGGGGCTTGCGCGCGCGCAAGGGGGCGCCTGAAACCTTCGACTATCGTGGCTTCGCAGCCCTGCTGAGGCGCATCCGATCCGTGGAGCCGGACATCGCCGTGCCCGTCTTCGACCGCAATATGGAGCTGGCGCGCGCCGGGGCGTCCGTCATCGACAGCGAGGTGAAGTTCGTGCTGGTCGAGGGCAACTATCTGCTGCTCGACGAGGCGCCGTGGAACGAGCTTTCGCCCTTCTTCGACTTTGCCATCTATCTCGACCTGCCGCGCAACGAGCTGGAACGCCGGCTGATGCAGCGCTGGCGCGACCACGGCAAGAGCGACAAGGAGGCGCGCGACTGGATCGCCGGCAACGACCTGCCCAATATCGAGCGCGTCATGCAAAAACGCCGCCCTGCCGACCTGGTGGTGCGAAGCGTGCTGATGACCGAAGACTGAGAGGGCGGCTCCCCTGCGATGCACGGCCGAACCGGGAAGACCTTCCCGGCTCGGTGCTTCAGGTCAGGCGCGTGGCGGGATTTCCAGTCCGCGCTGCACGGCGGGCCGTGCCAGCCCCTGCTCCAGCCAGCGGGCGACGTTTTTGAAATTGTCGAAACCGACCAGCTCACGCGCTTCATAAAAGCCGATCAGGTTGCGCATCCAGCCAAGCAGCGAGACATCGGCGATGGTGAAATCGTCGTCCATGATCCACTGGCGGCCTTCCAGCCGCGTGTCGAGCACGCCGATGAGGCGCCTGGATTCGTCGCGATAGCGTTGCAGCGGGCGCTTGTCGTCGATGTTGCGGCCAGCGAATTTGTGGAAGAAACCGACCTGCCCGAACATCGGCCCGACATTGGCCATCTGGAAGAACACCCACTGGATGGTCTCGTAGCGGCGCGCGGCATCGGCCGGCACCAGCTTGCCCGTCTTGTCGGCGAGATAGACGAGGATCGCGCCGGATTCGAACATGCCGAGCGGCTTGCCGTCCGGGCCGTTCGGATCGAGGATCGCCGGGATCTTGCCGTTCGGGTTGAGGGACAGGAACTCCGGGGTCCACGACTCGTCCTTGCCGATATTGACGGCATGGGCCTCGTAGGGAAGACCGATCTCCTCCAGCGCAATCGACACCTTCACGCCGTTGGGCGTGGGATAGGAATAAAGCTGCAGCCGGTCGGGATGCTTCGCCGGCCAGCGACTGGTGATCGGAAAGGCGGAAAGATCGGTCATGGAACGTCCCCGGAAATGCCTGGAAGGAAAGTCCGGGACTGCAGCCGAGGCGCCTTCCCGGGCGGTTCATGTAGGTCGCGCCGCGCATCCGTGCCAGGGCGCCAGTGTCCGATGACGTTTCCTCCAATCGTCATCAGACACTATCTATTTGTTTAAGCATGATCTTTTCCGAAAGCCGGTTTCCACTTTTCGGGATCATGCTCCTGGAATCAGGCAGCGCGGAACGCCAGCACCGCGTTGGTGCCGCCAAAGGCGAAACCATTGCTGATGGCGGCGCGAATCTTACGCTCGCGCGCGACATTGGGCGTGATGTCGAGGTCGCAGGCCGCATCTTTCTCGCGATAATTGGCCGTTGGCGGCACCAGCCCCTCGCGGATGGCCATCACGCAGGCGATCATCTCCAGCGCGCCCGATGCGCCCATGCAATGGGCATGCATCGACTTGGTGGAAGAGACCGAAAGCCTGTCGGCATGGGCGCCGAACACGCGCCGGATCGCGGCCGTCTCGATCTCGTCATTGGCCTTGGTGCCGGTGCCGTGGGCGTTGACGTAGTCGACATCCTCCGGCTTCAGCCCGGCATCGGCCAGACAGGCCCGCATCGCCGCGGCCGGCCCCTCCACAGTGGGCGCAACGATGTCGGTGGCGTCGGCAGACATGCCCGAGCCGGCGAGTTCGGCCAGGATAGTGGCGCCGCGCGCGGTGGCGTGTTCATAGGTTTCCAGCACCGCCATGCCCGCACCCTCGCCGATCACCAGCCCGTCGCGGTCGGCCGAAAACGGCCGGCAGGTCTCGCGCGCCAGCGCGCGCAGCGCCTCCCAGCCCTTGAGCACGCCATAGGAGAGCGGCGCATCCGTGCCGCCGGCGACCATGACATCGGCCCGGCCAAGGCGAAGCTGGTCGGCGGCGATCGCAATCGCGTGGTTGGAGGAGGCGCAAGCCGACGTGACGCCGAAGACCGGCCCACGCAGGCCGTGTTCCATGCTGACCTGTCCGGCAGGTGCGCCGGGCATGATGCGCGGCACGGCAAAGACATTGGCGCGCGAGCGGCCTTCGATGAAAAGGCCGCGATAATTTTCCTCGACGGTTTCGGCCCCGAAAATACCGGTGCCGACCGACGCGCCGATGCGCGAAGCGTTGTTTTCGTCGATCTTCAAGCCAGCCTGCGCCAGCGCCTCGCCGGCGGCGAGGATCGCGATCAGGCTGTAACGGTCCATGGTGACGAGGCGTTTTTTCTCAAGGCCGTGCTCGGGAAGCTCCTTGATTTCCGCACCGATCCGCACCTTCAGCTCATGCAGCGGCGCGGTGGTGATTTCCCCGATGCTCGATCGGCCGGCGCGCATGGCCGCCCAGATTTCCCGAACGCTGGTGCCAAGGCCGCAAAGGCCGCCCAGACCGGTGATGACGACACGCGAGCGGCCCATCTCAGGCTTTGGCGCCGATCAGTTCGCGCACGGCGGCGACCATGTCGCCGACATTCTTGAGATTGCCCCAGGCTTCCACCGTGTTCATCTCGATCTCGATGCCATAGGCCTCCTCAAGATCGAAAATGATCTCGGTGAGTTCCAGCGAATGAATGCCGAGCGCATTGAGTTCCGTTTCCGGCGTTACCTCGCCGCCCTCCATGTCGGCATGGGCCTTGATCTTGTCGATGATTTCCTGCGAAAGCTTATCTGCCATGCGGCCCTTCCCAAGACTTGAACGTTTCTCGTCAAAACGTCGCTTTTCGCTTCGCTCGCTCAATGCGGCCGGCCGCATTGTTACGGCACGGCCGATCTTACGGCCCCGCTCTTATCTATAGAAAGCGAAATGCCCCGAGGCAACCGCATGTCTCACGACCGTCCCTTACATTGAATGGAGAAGAGGAAAGCCCGCCGACCCGTACTTTGCTCAAACGGCAAACGCTGTCATTTCGGAGGCTTGGCGGCGGCATAGATGACGACGCTTTTCTGGCCGTCGAACTCAACGGCCAGAACGTCGCGCATCAGCACCGAGCGCGAATCTATGGCGTGGAAGAGCATGGCGTTGCCTTCCAGTTCCTTGCGCAGGTCGGCCACTTCCTTCTCGTGCTTCTTCAGCGCGGCATCGATGGGGGGCGGCAGACCGTTATCGGCCGCATCCGGCAGGAAGACAATGTCGACCTTCTCGAGACTGGAAGTCTTGCGCACATCGCTGCTGGCGGCCAGCGCATTCTCGATCGCCGCTACGATGCGGTCGGAATCGTCGGCGGCGCGCACCTCCTCTTCCTCCACATCCGAGCCGATGATCGTGTCGATGGCCTTCTGGCTCTCCAGACCTTGCGCATTCAGCGCCATGTTGGGTGTCGGGGCGGCAAGAAAAGCACACACCGCGGCGACATGCATCCATTTCGCGTCGCGGGTCATCGGAATCAGCATCGCTTGGTCCTCATGAATCGTCGATTGGCAATCTGTGGCTGAGCGCCTAACGAACCAAACGGATGCGGGTCGGGTCAAGTTCCCCGACCGTGACCATTTCGCCCGGCAGGAACTTCGAGCCGGCCAGAGAGCCGCCAGCCATGGTTCCGGCACACCCTGCAGCCTGCCGTTTCGAGGGGCGCAAAACCGGGGCTGCGGTTAGGTTCGGACTTTGCTGGTCCAGTCGCGGAAAGCTTGTGGACCGCGACCTGATGCCACGGCGCAAATGCTGGACAGCCCATAGGCAATTGATATTTTCGCGCTGCACAAAACCTATTGGCAGACCCCCTTGCTCCTCCTAACAAGGCGCGGGCTTGCTTCATTCTTTTCGAGGAGTTTGACAATGCTCGGGAAAAAAGTTCCCTCCGTGACCTTCCGCACGCGCGTCCGCGACGAGTCGGTTGGCGGCCCCAATCCCTTCCGTTGGGAAGACAAGACCTCGGCCGACTATTTCGGCGGCAAGCGCGTCGTTCTGTTCTCGCTGCCGGGTGCCTTCACCCCGACCTGCTCAACCTACCAGCTCCCCGACTTCGAGAAGCTGCATGGCGAGTTCAAGGAACAGGGCGTGGACGAGATCTACTGCATTTCCGTCAACGACGCCTTCGTCATGAACGCCTGGGGCAAGTCGCAGAACCTCGAGAACGTCAAGCTGATCCCCGACGGCTCGGGCGAGTTCACCCGCAAGATGGGCATGCTCGTGGCCAAGGACAATCTCGGCTTCGGCATGCGCTCGTGGCGCTATGGCGCTGTCATCAATGACGGCGTGGTCGAGCAGTGGTTCGAGGAAGAGGGCTACTCCGACAATTGCGAGACCGACCCCTATGGCGTCTCCTCGCCGCAGAACATTCTCGAAGCCGTCAAGAAGGGCGACGTCGCCGCGGCCGCCTGATCCATCGACGCCAGGGCCGAGGCCCCAGGCTGACACCCGACCCCGGCCGCGATCCTCGCGCCGGGGTTTTTCTTTGCCACGCGGCGGCGCATGCCCTACCCTTGCGGAAGCAACCATTTGATGACGTAGCAGTTTCCATGGATCAGGCCACTCACAGCGCCGCGGAAATTTTTCCGCATATCCGTATCGTCATGGGCATGGTGGTGGGTCTGGGCCTCACCCGGCTCCTGTCCGGCATCGCGCGCATCGTCCAGCATCCACGCGGCTATGCGCTCTACCCCGTGCACCTCGCCTGGGTCGGCATGGTGTTCCTGATGCTGGTGCATTTCTGGTGGTGGGAATTCGGCCTGTTCCACATCGATAGCTGGACCTTCGGCAAATACCTCTTCCTGATCTTCTATTCGACGACGCTGTTCCTCATGTGCGCGCTGCTGTTTCCCGACAGCATGCTGGACTACAAGAGCTACGAGGATTTCTTCATATCGCGACGGGTGTGGTTTTTCGGCCTGCTGGCTGCCACCTTCGTGCTCGACATCATCGACACACTGCTGAAAGGCCGCGAGCACTTCGCCCATTTCGGCCACGAATATCTGATCCGCACGCCGGTCTTTCTCGTGCTCTGCATCGCTGCGATCTTCACCACCAACAGGACATTCCACATGCTGTTCGTGGCGGCGGCGCTGATCTACCAGATTTCCTGGATCCTGCGCCTGTTCGACACCATTGCATGAGCCACAGGCGCGAATACGGTTGCCGCCGGGCAGCCGGCAGGGCATCCTCGATACTACCGAGACCAGACGACCAAGGGGAGGAACCATGAGCGTCGCGCAACTGTCAGCCAAGACCCGCAGCAACCTGCCCTTCTATGAGGAGCGCGTCGATCTCGCCTGCGCCTTTCGCTGGACGGCGCGGCTGAACATGCACGAGGCGGTGGCCAACCATTTCTCGCTCGCCGTCAACGACGACGGCACGCAGTTCCTGATGAACCCCAACCAGATGCATTTTTCGCGCATCAAGGCGAGCGACATGCTGCTGATCGACGCCAACGATCCCGAGACGATGAACCGTCCGGGCGCGCCCGATCCGACCGCCTGGGGGCTGCATGGCGCCATCCACCGCAACTGCCCGCATGCGCGCTGCGCGCTGCATGTGCATTCCATTCACGCCACGGTGCTCGCTTCGCTGGCCGATTCGCGCCTGCCGCCGATCGACCAGAACTCGGCGATGTTCTTCAACCGCCATGTGGTGGACGCGCACTATGGCGGCCTCGCCTTCGAGGAAGAAGGCGAGCGCTGCTCGAAACTTCTCGCCGATCCCAAGGTCCGGGTGATGGTGATGGGCAACCATGGCGTGATGGTCATCGGCAAGACCGTCGCCGAGGCCTTCAACCAGCTCTATTATTTCGAGCGCGCCGCGGAAACCTACATCAAGGCACTGTGGACCGGCCAGCCATTGCGCACGCTGTCCGATGAGGTCGCCGAAAAAACCGCCAGCGAGCTGGACGATTATCCCGGCCAGGCCGAACAGCATCTGGCCGAACTGAAGGCGATCCTCGACGAGCAGGAGCCGGCCTATCGCAACTGACGGGCTCGGCTTGCCGCCCCCTCCAGTCAGTCCAGCCTGAGATGACCGCGCAGCTCTTCCAGGCTGGAGACGAGGATTGCCCCGGCGGGGGCCTCGTCGCCCGGCTGCTGTGGCCAGAACAGCGTGTTCATGCCGGCGGCGACCCCTGCGGTGGCGCCGGCATGGCTGTCCTCGACAACAAAGGTCTCGGCCGGATCGACACCGGTGAGCCAGGCCGCGCGCAGGAACGGCTCGGGGTCGGGCTTGCCCAGACGTACATCGTTGCGGGTGACGCTCTTCATGCCCGGCCTATCGATGCCGATAACGCGCAGATTGGCCTCCACGATCAGCCGGTCGGAGTTCGACACCACCGCCTGCGGCGTGCCCTGCGCCCACAGGTCGCGATAGACCTCGACTGCGCCGCCGCGCGGCTTCAGCGAGGCGACATGCTCCATGTAGTAGACATATTTGCGCAGGATCCAGTCGTCGAAGGACAGTTTCAGGCCGAGTTCGTCGCGCATCATCTCATAGACGGGAACGGCAGCGATGCCGACGACGCGGTCGTGCAGATCCGGCGGCGGGGTGATGCCGAGGCTCGTTAGCACCGTCCGCAACGCCTTCTCGTGCAGCGGCTCGCTGTCGATCAGCGTCCCGTCCATGTCCCAGTATACGGCTTTCGGTGTCATACCCGGCTCCTTGCTGCACGCTTGTAAGGTTGTTGTGGCGGCGGATCATCCTTCGCCATGCGGCATGAAGGCCGCGATCCAGTCGCGCGGGAAGCGGCGCGGCCGGCCGTTCTCGCCGATGATGGCGGCTTCCACCCTGGCTTCCACCAGCACTTCCTGCCCGCGCTTCAACTGCTGGGCCATGCGGATGCGTGCACCGGAAATGTCTTGCGTGCGCGTGTCCACGGTCAGAATGTCGTCGATGCGGGCGGGGCTGCGGAAATCGATCTCCATGCGCCGCACGATCCACACCAGCTTTTCGCCATGCTTGCCATCGGCAAGTTCGGTGTGGTGAACGCCGGCCAGCCGCAGAAAATCGGAGCGGCCACGCTCCAGAAACTCCAGATAGCGGGCATGATAGACGACGCCGGAAAAATCCGTGTCGGCATAGTAGACCCGCGCCATGAGGCGATGGCCCGACGGCGTCAGCTCGCCCGAAATGCCCGCCAACAGCCTTTCGCGTTCACCATGATCGTCCATCGCGCTTTCCTTTTCGGCTCGAAACTGACAGGTATCGCGCAGATGCGGGCGCGTCGAGAGGGGCATATCCGATGACAATGCGGATGGCATCATTGATGGCCATGTTCAAGGCCACGCTGCTGGCCGCGCTTGTGATCGGCGCAACCGCCGCCGGCGCGGCGAGCTTCACCATGAAGCGCGGCATCAATCTCGACCTCTGGACGACCTGGCCGGACGCAAGCCGCTGGAACGACGAGACGGTGATCCTGCCCTTTCCCGAATGGCGCAGGACGCTTGCCGCGGCAGACCTCGAACGGCTGAAGGAAGGCGGCTTCGATTTCGTGCGCATGCCGGTCGACCCTTCGCCCTTCCTGTCGCCAGGCAGCGCGGCACTGGGGGAAAAGCTGCTGGCGTCCGTGCTTGAGTCCGTGCGCATGATCAATGCCGCCGGGCTGAAGGTGGTTGTGGACCTGCATCTGGCGACAGCCGGCAGCAGCCGCGCCGTGGGCATGGCAGAGGTGATGGACAGCGCCAGCCAGTTCGACGCCTATGTGGAACTGGTGCGGCAGACAGCACAGCTCCTGTCGAAAGAGGACCCCGCGCTGGTGGCCTTCGAGCCGATGAACGAGCCGGTGATCGATTGCGATGACGGCAAGGCCGATCTGTGGCCGGAAAAACTGCAAAGGCTTTATGCCGCCGCCCGCGCCTCGGCCACGCGGCTGACGCTGGTGCTGAGCGGAAGCTGCTATGCCAGCGCGGAGGCCCTGGCGAAGATCGACCCCTCGGCCATCCGCGACGACAACGTCATCTGGACCTTTCACTCCTACGAACCTTTCCTGCTCACCAATCAGGGCGCGACCTGGTCCGGTGACTTTATCCGCTATGTCACCGGCCTGCCCTTCCCGCCCGACGCTGTGTCACGCGCGGAGCTGGACGCCGCGCTGGAACGTATCCGCGAAAAAATCCGGACCGACGCGCCATGGACGCGGCGCGCCGGCATGCTCGCCTATCTCGATGAACAGATCGCCACCATGGACACCGCCGACAAGCTGCAGGCGCAGATGGAGGCGCCATTCGACACAATCGAAAAATGGGCGCAGGCGCACGGCATCAGCCCCGAAAATATTTTCCTCGGCGAATTCGGCATGATCCGGCAGGAATACGGCAATCCGTTCGTGATACCCGGCAAGGACCGTGCAGCCTATGTGCGCGACGTGATCGGGCGCGCCGAACGCCACGGCTTTTCATGGGCGCTCTGGGGGTATGGCGGCGCCTTCGGCGTGGTCGAGGAATTCGATGGCAGGAAGGCCGGGCCGGATGTGATGGAGGTGGTGCGCGGGTTGAAGCAGTAGGCGTCAAGCCGGAAGAATAGGGCGCGAACCTTATTCTTCCTGAAACAGGTTGATCTGCTGCTGTGCCACGTCCTTCGGCGCTTCCAGCCCCAGATGCTTCCAGGCGTTCGCCGTCAGCACGCGGCCGCGCGGCGTGCGCTGGATGAAACCCTGCTGGATGAGATAGGGCTCGATGATGTCCTCGATGGCGTCGCGGGGTTCCGACAGGCCGGCCGCGATGGTCTCGATACCGACCGGGCCGCCACCGAAGTTCATCGCGATCATCGAGAGATAGCGCCGGTCGAGCTGATCGAGCCCGAGCGCATCGACCTCCAGCCGCGACAGCGCCTCGTCGGCGATCTTCCTGTCGACGATAGCTGCACCTGCAACGGTAGCGAAATCGCGCACGCGGCGCAGCAGGCGGCCAGCGATGCGCGGCGTGCCGCGCGAGCGCCGCGCGATCTCGACCGCGCCGTCATCGCCCATGGGCAAGCCGAGGATGCGCGCGCCACGCCGCACGATCAGCTCCAGCTCCTCGACCGTGTAGAAGTTCAGCCGCACCGGAATGCCGAAGCGGTCGCGCAGCGGGTTGGTGAGCAGGCCGAGACGGGTGGTGGCGGCGACCAGCGTGAATTTTGCAAGGTCGATCTTGACCGAGCGCGCCGCCGGCCCTTCGCCGATGATGAGATCGAGCTGATAATCCTCCATTGCCGGATAGAGGATTTCCTCCACCGCCGGGCTGAGGCGATGGATTTCGTCGATGAAGAGCACGTCGCGCTCTTCCAGATTGGTGAGCAGCGCGGCCAGATCGCCTGCCTTGGCGATGACCGGGCCGGAGGTGGAGCGGAAATTGACGCCGAGCTCGCGCGCCATGATCTGCGCCAGCGTGGTCTTGCCCAATCCAGGCGGGCCGACGAACAACACATGGTCGAGCGCCTCGCCGCGCCCCTTGGCTGCCTCGATGAAGATTTTCAGATTGGCGCGCGCGGCCGCCTGTCCGACGAATTCGTCCAGGCTTTGCGGGCGCAGCGTGGCGTCCACGTCTTCGCCGCGCTTTTCGGCCGAAAGGATGCGAGGTTCGGTGTTCATCCGCCCGTCCTCGCATGGCGGGATCGTCTGGGCAAGCGGCAGGGCCTCACCGCGCCAGCTCCTTCAGGCCGAGACGGATGAGCTTTGACGAATCGGCTTCCTCGCCTGCGGTCTTCAGCGCGGCGGAAACCGCATTGGCGGCGATGTCGCGCGAATAGCCGAGATTGACCAGCGCCGAGACGGCGTCGGCGATCGGCGCGGCGGCGACGCCCTCGCCCAGCTCCTGCTTGAGGCCGATGGTGGCGGAAGCCTCGCCGGCAAAGGCTGGCGCCTTGTTCTTCAGTTCGGTGACGATGCGCTCGGCCACCTTCTTGCCCACGCCCGGCGCGCGGCTGACCATGGCGATGTCGCGCAGCGCAATGGCATTGGCAAGGTCGCTCGGGCTCAGCGTGGACAGCACCGCCAGGGCCACCTTGGCGCCCACGCCCGGCACATTGGCCTGCAGCAGCCGGAACCATTCGCGTTCGAGCGCGCTCTGGAAACCGTAGAGCCGGATCATGTCCTCGCGCACATAGGTCTCGGTGAACAGTACCACCGCCTCGCCCGGTCCAGGCAAGGTGGCCAATGTGCGCACAGAACAAAAGGCGACATAGCCGACACCGTGGACATCGACCACGCAATGGTCCTCGGCGATCTCGTCCACCGTGCCCTTGAGCTTGCCGATCATCTAGCCGTTCTCCAGGGGATAGGTTTCAGGGCTCAATATGTTGAGACTGGGAAAATAGGTGCGGTATCGGCCCGCATCGCGCGTCAACAGCCGATGCCCCGACACTGCTGCATGCGCGCCGATCAAAAAGTCGGGCAGGGTTCTTTCCCGCTTGCCTCCCCGAAGGCGGTAGAGCGTATGCGCCGCGCCGGCCGGGAAAGCAGCGTTGAACGGAAAGTCCTCGCGGATCGGCTGGAGCCAGGAAAATGCACGTGACAACGTCTCTTCGCCTAGCGAGGGTCTCTTCGCCTAGCGAGGGTCTCGACAGTTCGGCCCAGACAATCGCGCTGAAGACGACAGCCCCCTCGGCAG
>Ga0182738_1006774_pt1 | contig 11813 bp, 7 predicted proteins | sample eDN5th30CBELigMG_FD_128876 | JGI IMG/M metagenome (GOLD analysis project Ga0182738, IMG submission 128876) | Enriched Miracle-Growth compost microbial communities from Emeryville, California, USA - eDNA 5th pass 30_C BE-Lig MG (version 2)... ...
GCCGGCTGGCTGGCCTGGCGCAGCGGCCCGGCGCGCGAATGGCTGGCCGAATACCGCACCGGCGCCGGGGAAACGCGCGACCTGCGGCTGGCCGACGGCAGCCGCGTCCTGCTCAATACCGCCAGCGCCATCGACGTGGCCTACGATGCGGCCCGCCGCCTGGTACGGCTGCACGCCGGCGAGATACTGGTCGAGACCGCGCCCGATGCGGCGCCGGCCGGCGACCCCGCCTACCGGCCCTTCGTCGTGCAGGCCGGGCAGGCGCGGCTGCGCGCGCTGGGCACCCGCTTCACGGTGCGCCGCCGGGACCGCGCGCACGGCCGAGTGGCGGTGCTGGACGGTGCGGTGCGGGTCGATGTGGCGGGGCAGGGCGATACGGTTGGGCAAGGCGAGGCGGCGGTGCCGGTCGATGCGGCGGGGCGGGGCGGCGGGGCGGTGGTGGTGCGCGCCGGCTGGCAGGCGGATTTTTCCGATGCCGGCGTGCAGGCCGCGGCTGTCGATGCCGCGGGCGCCCAGGCCGACGACTGGACGCGAGGCGTGCTGCGCGTTCGCGAAATGCGGCTGGACGACTTCCTGGCCGAGCTGGGCCGCTACCGGCCGGGGCTGCTGCGCTGCGACCCGGCGGTGGCGGGGCTGCGCATTTCCGGCGCCTTCCAGCTGCGCGACACGGATGCGGTGCTGGACAGCCTGCCGCGTGCCCTGCCGGTGGCGGTGGCCTACCGCAGCCGCTACTGGGTGACGGTGACGGCGGCGGGCTGAGATTTTTCCGCGCGCCTGGCCCTTTTCCTTGTCCCTTTTCTGTCTTTCGCGTGTGAAGCATGCAGGACCCCTGCATTCCACCCTGACGCGAGAGAAAGAAAGCCATGGCCCCGAGCCGATACGTTTCCCCTGCCCATCCCGCCGCGCGCCGTCCGCTGCGCGCGGCGCCGCGCCGCTGGCTGGCGAGCCCGGCCGCCGGCGCGCTGCTGGCCGCCGCCTGCGCCGCAACCCTCCCGGCCTGGGCTGCCGCCGCCGCAGTCGCCGATGCGGGGCCGGCCGGCCGCGGCGGGCCGGTGGCCGCCGCGAGCCCGGCCGCTTCGGCCGGCGCGCCGCAAGGCGGTTCCGCGTCGCAAGGCAGCGGGGCAGGGCAGGCCGCCGCCCCGGGCGCCGAGCGCCGGCCCTACCGCATCGCGCCCGGCCCGCTGGACGAGGCGCTGGCCGGCTTCGCCGCCGCGGCGGGGGTCGGCATCACCGTACCGCCCGAGCTGGTCCGCGGCCGCAGCGCGCCGGGCCTGCAGGGCGACTACACGGTGGGCGAAGGCTTCGCGCGGCTGCTGGACGGCTCCGGCCTGCAGGCCGCCGGCGGCGAGGCCGGCGTCTACGTGCTGCGCCGCCTGCCCGCGCCGCTGACGACTTTCTCGCCGGTGACCGTCACCGCCAGCAACGGCCGGGACGCGACCAGCGAAGGCACCGGCTCCTACGCCGCGCGGGCGGCCACCATAGGCAAGATGGCCCAGTCGCTGCGCGAGATCCCGCAGTCGGTCACCGTCGTCACCCGCCAGCGCATCGAGGACCAGAACCTGGACACCCTGGACCGCGCGTTGGCTCAGACCACCGGCATCACCGTGCACGCCATGAACGCCCACGAGTCCAGCGTGTCCTCGCGCGGCTTCGACATCGACACCCTGCAGTACGACGGCGTGGCCACCATCAAGCGCGACGCCATCAACGGCTCGCCGCTGGTCACGCCCGACCTGGCGCTGTTCGACCGCGTCGAGGTCCTGCGCGGCCCCGCCGGGCTGCTGCAGGGCGCCGGCCAGCCGGGCGCGGCCGTCAACCTGGTGCGCAAGCGCCCCACGGACGAATTCCACGCCTACGGCACCGCCACGCTGGGCTCCTGGAACACCCGGCGCGCCGAGGCCGACCTGACCGGCCCGTTGAACCCGCAGCGCACCTTGCGCGGCCGGCTGATCGCCGTGCACGACGAGCGCGACAGCTACATCGACGAGGTCGACTCGCGCAAGGAGCTGGCCAGCGGCATGCTGGAATTCGACCTGACCCCGCGCACGGTGCTGGGCCTGGGCGGCACGGTGCAGAACCTGGAGTCCACGCCCTACTACATCGGCATGCCCTTCCTGAGCGATGGCCGCCCGGCGGGCCTGCCGCGCTCGACCTACCTGGGCGCGAGCTGGAACCACGCCGTGCAGAAGGAGCGCAGCGGCTTCCTGAGCCTGGAGCACCGCTTCGACAGCGAATGGCGGGTCAAGCTGACCGGCAACTACACCGAGGGCGACGGCCGCAACAAATATGCCTATGCGCTGGCGCCGAGCGGCATCGACCCGGCCGACCCCAGCGTGTACTTCAACGGCTTCGCCAACGAGACCGAGGTCAGGCAGGCCAACTTCGACGTCTACGCCACGGGTCCGTTCGCCCTGTTCGGGCGCCGCCACGAAGTGGTGCTGGGCGCCAGCGCCAACCAGGACACCTACGATACGACCTGGGGCGACATGCTCTGGCCGTGGAACACGGTCAGCGGCGACCCCTACCACTGGGACCCGGACAGCATCCCCGAGCCGCCGGGCACCAGCGCGGCCACCACCGGTCGCACCGTCACCCGCCAGCACGGCGCCTACGCCACCCTGCGCTTGAGCCTGGCCGACCCGCTCACCCTCATCCTGGGCGCGCGCGTCAGCACCTGGAAGGCCCGCAACAGCTTGCGCAACAACGCCACCGGCGTGCGCACGGGCACCGGCCGCTACCAGGTCAACGACGAGATCACGCCCTACGGCGGCATCGTCCTGGACCTGGGCGAGCACTATTCGGCCTACGCCAGCTACACCAGCATCTTCCAGCCGCAGAACGCCACCGACCGCTCCGGCCAACTGCTCGATCCCGTCATAGGCAGCAACTACGAGCTCGGCGTCAAGGGAGAGTTCTACGACGGCGCGCTCAACGCCTCGGCCGCCGTCTTCCGCATCGACCAGAAGAACCGCGCGCAGAGCGACTTCGACGGCCCCAGCCCCTGCCCCTACACGGGCGGCCTGTACTGCTCGGTGGCCGCCGGCAAGGTGCGCAGCCAGGGCTTCGAGGCCGAGGTGTCCGGCAACCTGACCGCCAATTGGCAGCTCTACGCCGGCTACACCTACAACACCACCAAGTACGAGCGCGACCCGACCAACGAAGGACGCGTCTTCAACACGCTGACGCCCCGGCACCTGCTGCGCCTGTGGACCCAGTACCGGCTGCCCGGCGCGCTGCAGCGCTGGAGCGTCGGCGCCGGCGTGAACCTGCAGAGCAGCTTCTACTCGGACAACGGCACCGTGCGCCTGGAGCAGGGCGGCTACGCGCTGGCCAGCCTGCGCGTGGGCTACGACCTGAGCCGTCGCGTCTCGCTGGCGCTGAACGTCGACAACCTGTTCGACAGGACCTACTGGTCCAAGCTGGACGGCGTGGCGACCAACAACTACTACGGCCCGTCCCGGTCGGCCATGCTGACCGTGCGCGCCCGGTACTGAGCGGGTGGCGGCGATGGCGCGCGCGTCCCGCATCCGGGCGTGGCAGTGGGCGCACCGCTGGTCCAGCCTGGTCTGCACGCTGTTCGTGCTGCTGCTGTGCCTGACCGGGCTGCCGCTGATCTTCATGCACGAGATCCTCCCCTACCTGGAGGACGATCCCCGCCCGGCGCTGCGCGAGATGCCGGCGGACACGCCCCGGCTGGGCCTGGACGCCATCGTGCGCAGCGCGCTCGCGCAGGCGCCGGGCATGGCCATCGAGTTCGTCTTCGGGATCGACGGCGACGAGCCGCGCATCGAAGTGGCGCTGGGCGTGCCGGAACCGCCGGCGGCGGACGGCGCGGACGGGCAGGGGGCGGCGCGCGATGCCGGCGCGGATGCGGCGCTCGCGGCGCAGCACGCGCAGGCCCCGCGCGAAGCGGATCTCCAGTTCGACGCCCGCACCGGCGAGCTCGTCTGGGACTCGCGCAGCCAGCCCGAGGAGGAGCACGGCCTCAACTTCATCAACATCATGGCCGGCCTGCACCTGTCCCTGATGGCGGGCCTGCCCGGCGCGCTGCTGCTGGGCGCCATGGGCGTGCTGTTCGTCGTCGCGCTGGTCTCGGGCATCGTGCTCTACGCGCCCTTCATGCAGAAGCTGCCTTTCGGCGCCGTGCGCGCCGGCCGCGGCCCGCGCGTGCGCTGGCTGGACCTGCACAACCTGCTGGGCATCGCCACCGCCCTGTGGATGCTGGTGGTGGGCGCCACCGGCGCGGCGCACACCCTGGCCGACCTGCTCTCGGACAACTGGGAGGACGGCACCACCGCGGCGGCCATCGCCGCCAACCGCGGCCGCCCCGTGCCGCCGCCGCAGTCCTACGTCTCCCTGGACGCCGCTGTCGCCGCCGCGCGGCGCGCGATCGGGCCGGACCGCATGATCGTCAGCGCGCTCTACCCAGGCAGGAGCCCGGTCGGGCCCTACCACTACTTCTTCTGGACCAAGGGCCGCACGCCGCTGACCGGACGCATCTTCGCGCCCGTGCTGGTGGACGTGCAAAGCGCCGAAGTGACCTCGGCCCGGCCGTTTCCCTGGTACCTGCGCATGCTGTACGTGATGCAGCCCCTGCACTTCGGCGACTACGGCGGCATGCCGCTGAAGGCGATCTGGGCGGTGCTGGACCTGGTCGCCATCGTGGTGGTGGGCAGCGGCCTGTACCTGTGGCTGGGCCGGCGCAGGGCGCCGCCGGCCGCGGCCGGCGTGCCCGCGGCCTGAAGCGCGCGAGCCGCTACCACCGCACGCGGATGCCGGCGAGCCCGTTGACGCCGTGCTGCATCTGGCTGCCGAGATTCGTCGTATAGCCCACCGACACGTAAGTGGCGACCTTGTCCGTCCAGTTCATCGTCACGCCGCCGCGCAGCTCCAGCGACGTGCTGCCCATGCGGGTGGCCACGTTCGTATCGCCGAACGTCACGTTCGACGTTTTCGACAAGTCGTGCCATATGTCGGCGCCGATGAAGGACTGCCATGGCTGGCCGTTCACCAGCATGTTGTGCTCCAGCCGCAGGCCCGCCCGCGCGGTGAAGGAATCGAAGCGGTGGTAGTCGATCGAGGAATACAGGTCGCTCGTATCGTCGAAGTCGACGCGCTGCCAGATGATCTGGGCCTGGGGCTCCAGCGTCCACTTGTCGTTGAGGGGGAAGGGGATGCCGCTTTCCAGCGAGGCGGCAAGCGAGTGGCCGCGGGTGTCAGCGCCGGTTCCCAGCTTCGACCCCGCATCGGCCTTGAGCCAGGTATACATGGCGACGGCATCCAGATACCAGCGACTGCGGCCGGTGCGCGTCCAGTAGAGGCCGAGGCTGTCGCCCCGCACGGCCAGATCGCCCGAGCGGTTGTCGTCGATCGCCAGCGTATTGCCGTAGATGGTGCCGTGCGTCTCGGTGTGCGCATAGAAGGCGCCGAAGCGGTCCTGGCCCCCGTCGTCGCGGTTGCGGGCGTACAGGTCGGAACCCGCCTGGATGCCCCACATGCGGCTGTGGACCTTCGGCGCGAGCTGATAGCCGATGCCCGCGACCCGCGAGCTCCAGCGCTGGTCGTGCTCGTCGCCCAGGGCGCGCACCCAGGCGTTGTTGGCGACGCCGGCGCCCTCCAGGAGGGACTGGTCGCCGCGGCGCTCGTGGAAGGTGCCCAGGGTATTGAGGCCCATTTGCTGGGCGATGACGGGCACCAGCACGTAGCCCGGGATCTCCGGACGGATCAGGGGCGTGGAGGGCGGGGGGGGCGTCTCTCCCGGCGGAGGCGTTTCCCCGGGCGGAGGCGTCTCTCCCGGCGGGGGAGTTTCCCCGGGGGGAGGCGTTTCGCCTGGCGGCTCCGTCGGCGGTTCCGGGGGTTCCGGCGGCGGATCGATGGGAGGCGGCTCCGGCGGCGGCGGTTCGGGCGGCGGCGGGTCGGTGGGGACGGGCGCGGGCGGCAGCACTACCGGCGGGGACGGTGGCGACGGCGGCACGGGAAGCGGCTCGACCGGGGCCGGCGGGATGGTCGGGGCAGGCAAGGGCAGTGTCGTCGGCGGAATGGGCGGAGGGGGCGCCGGCAGCGTCGTTATAGGCACCGGCGGGGTATCCACGCTCGATCGCAGGAACCAGTCGTTGTCGTTGGCGGCGCTGGCCGCCACGCCGCCGCGGAACAGCGCGTATTCGTAGACGCCGGCAGCCACCCTGCTGCCCAGCACGAACGCTTCCGGCGCCGTCGCGGCGCCGCCCACCGCGTCCACCACCCGGATGCCGTTGCCGGTGGTCATGGCGCCCAGGCCGTTCAGGTTGCTCACGTTGAGCGCGGTCGCGCCCGATGCCCTCGGGGTCGACGTGGCCGTCGAGTTCATCTGGATCACGAGCTGGTCGGACGGCGAATCGTCGCCGCCCAGCACCGTCTGCAGGTTGATGCGCCCGCTGTTGCCGGTGTAGTTGCCGTAGATGACGAAGCGGTCGCTCGCCGTCGCCGGGCCGTTGGTCAGGTCGATCAGGCCCGTATTGGCGACGTTGGCCAGCGCGCTCGGATCCCAGGGCCTGACGATGTGCGTGCCGTTGCCCGCCAGCACGGTGGCGGAACTGTCGATGTTCAGCACGCCCGTCCCCGTCCCGGGATCGCCCAGGGTCAGCGAGCTGTAGTTCTTGAACGTGAGCTGCGAGCGGTTGCCGATCACGATGTTTTCCCAGTAAGTCAGCTGGGCCACGTCCAGGCCGCTACCGTTCTGCGAGTTGTTCCAGGCCATGCGGTCGTTGCCCAGGCCGCCGTCGACGGTGAGCCCCGGGGCCAGGTGCGTGGCGGTGAGGTTGGACAGCAGCGCGGTATCGTCGCCGTCGCCCATCCGCAGGCCGGCGACGATCCGGCCGCCTCCCCAGGCGATGGTGTCGTTGCCCGCGCCCGCCTGCACGTCCGAACTGATCGTGCCCTGGGCGACGAAGGCCACGTCGTTGCCGGCACCGAGGTCCACGGTACAGCACATGGTGCCGCTCAGCATGATGAACCGGTCGTTGCCGTCGCCCATGCTGACGCCGCCGTTGGTCTGCGTGCGGTTGGTGAACTGGTCGTTGCCGGGCCCCAGGTTGGTGGGGCCGTTGAGCACGCCGGAATTGTCGATGTTGTCGTACGAGCCGCCGGTGCTGTTGATGCCGTTGATGACGCCGTTGGCGCGGTTGATGACGACGTTGTCGTATTGATTCCCAGCCGTGTGCCCGTTGGCGAAGGACAGGCCCTGGTTGAACAGGCCCTCGTTGTCGATGGAGTTGGACGGTCCCGTCAACGTCAGCGTGTTGATCGCCGCGCCGACCCGGTTGACGATGGTGTTCGAGGTCGTGGCGTTCAGCGTGACGGAATTGTTGAGGACGCCGAAGTTGTCGATCCGGTTCTGCGCCCCGGTCATGATGACGGTATTGACCGATCGCGCGGCCCGCACGATCAGCTCGTTGGTCCCGGACCCGGTGACCTGGAGCGTCGTCCCTCCGAAGGTGCCGTTCTGGTCGAAGGTGAAATCGCCGTTGTTGGTGACGGTGATGTCGCCGTTGACCTGGCCGTTGTTGTTGAACGTGAGGGACGAGAGATCGTCGATCAGCACCGGCCCGTTGACCGTCGCGCCGGCTTCCACGGTCAGCACGACGTCCGGGCCGGGGGGCGGGGGAGGGGCGATGGTCAGGCCGTCCGGGTCGGTGCCCGAGCAGGTCACCGTGCTGGCGTCGCTCGCCGCGCATTGGGCGGACGCGGGGCCGCCGGGAAAGACAAGAAGCAGGACTGCCGACGAGATTGCCGCTGCCCACAGGCAACAAGTCCGGTATCGCATGGTCGAGCCACCCCTCTGACTGTTCTGTGCTGCAGAGAAGATCTGATATATGCGCCGGACTTAGTGGTTATCGGCTGGCCTAAATGTAGCAGAAGATCATTTTTTGATATTGTAACTGCTTGTTATGAAACAGGTTTTTTCGGCAATTAGGGGTCCTCGCCTTCCTTCGCCTCCACGGTGCTGCGGAACACCTCGTTGCGTGCTCCCCGCTTCGGCTGGGACCGTCCGCCATCGTCCGTCGCGCACGAGGCCAGCTCGTACCGCCCGGGCGCGGCCGGCGTCCAGGGCAGGTGGAAGCGCTGCCAGCAGCGCTCGCGCCGCGGCTCCAGCGCGGCTTCGCGCCAGGTCGACTCGCCGTCCGTGCTGACGCGCACGCTGCGGATCTCGCGCTCGCCCCAGGCCCAGCCCCGGATTTCCGTCTCCCGGCCCGCCCGCAGGCCGGCCGATTGCGGCGCGACGATCAGCGAGCTGGGCGCCAGCTGCCAGACCGGGACCCGGCGCGGCACGCCGCCTTCGACGACTTCGTCGTTGTACAGGTCGGCCGTGAAATAGCCCTGCGAGCGGCCGCTTTCCAGGCGGATGTCCGTCAGCCACTTGACCGAGTTGGTGCCGTAGAAGCCCGGCACGACCAGGCGCAGCGGCGCGCCGCGCTCGGCCGCGAGCGGCTGGCCGTTCATGGCGGTGGCCAGCAGCACGTCCTCGCCGAGCGCCGCTTCCAGCGGGACGTCCTTGACGTAGGCCTCGTTGTAGACGCCGGTGGGCGGGTAGACGCCGCTGTCGGCGCCGCCGAACCAGGCGTAGCGGGCTTCGGGCAGCGGCTCGGCGGCCAGCAGCAGGGGGCGCAGCCGCACGCCGGTCCAGGACACGTTGGCCACGCGGCGCACCGGCACGGTGGGCCGCAGCGGGCTGCCCGCGCATTCGTGCACGGCATGCAGCATCGCCTGGGGCAGGGCCAGCAGGTCCCGCAGCGCCAGCGTCGCGGGGCGCCGCACCAGGCCGCCTATCGACAGCCGCCACCGGCCGGCGTCGATGTCGGGGATGCCCAGGTGGTAGACCAGGAAGGTCCGGTCCGTGGGCGTGCAGCGGCTGTCCAGCTCGGCCGGCGGCGTGGTGCTGTTGTAGCGCTTGGCTTCCTTCATGGGAAAGCGCATGGCTTCACCTCTTCAGGTAGCCCGGGGCGACGCCCGGGCGCATCGGGCCGCGTTGGCGGCTCTGCGGCTCACGCCGGCGCGAAACCCGCCCGGCGGAAGTGAGCTGCCGCGTCGGCCTGCCGCAGGCGCGCCGCGAACTCGCGCGCCCAGGGCCCGGCCGACGGCGCCAGCGCCAGGGCGTAGGTGGTGGTGTGTTGCAGCGGCGGCGGCAGCAGCCCGGCCAGGACGACCGACGGGTCGGCCGCGATCACCGAGGACTGGGTCGCCCCCAGCGCCGCCCGGCCGCCGCCCACGATCTCCACCACTTCCAGCCCGGCCGCCGCCAGCACCGCCTTGCCGGCGACGGCTTCGGCCAGGCCGAGCATCTGCAGGACCTTGGCGAAGTGCGTGCCGCTGGAGTCGCCGTGCGCCGGGTCGCCATAGCAGACCGATTCCGCCTCCAGCAGCCGTGCGCGCAGGGCCTGGGCGCTGGCGATGTCCGGCAGCGGCGCGCCGCGCCGCACGGCGATGCCGACGCCCACCGTGCCGATGTCGGCGATGCTGCCGGGCTCGACCCTGCCCTCGCCGGCCAGCGCGTCGAGCGCCGGGCGGCTGAGGATGAGCAGGTCGGCGGGCTCGCCCGCTTCCAGCCGGGCGCGCAGGCTGCCCACCGGGCCGTAGGCGCAGCGCAGGCTGCCGGGGCGGCCGCGCTCGAACTCGCCGGCGGGGCCTTGCAGCGCCGCCTTGACGGCGCCGGCGCAGAGGACGTTGACCGCTGCCATGTCCGCGCCCGTCCTACTGCGGCCTGAGCCTGGCCTCGGCGACCAGCTTGCGGTACAGCGCATAGCTCTTGGGCGCCTGTTCGCGGAACTGCGCGGCGCTGCCGGGCGTGGCTTCGTAGCCGCCCTGCTTGAGCGACTCGGCCACCGCCGGCGCCTCCATGGCCTCGCGCACCGCGGCGTTGACGCGGTCGACGATGGCCGGCGGCGTGCCCTTGGGGCCCCAGACGGCGATCGACGTGTCGGGCATGGCGAAGCCGGGCACGCCGTTTTCCCCTATGGTGGGGATGCCGGGGTAGTTGCCGCTGCGGTGCCCTTCGATCACGCCCAGCGCGCGCAGCTGGCCGTTCTCGATATAGGGCGCGACCACGGACAGGATCAGGATGCCCACCTTGACCTCGCCGCTGAGCAGGTCCTGCAGCGCCGGGCTGCCGCCGCGGTAGCCGATGTGCAGCAGCGGCATGCCGGTGGTCCGCGCCAGCGTCTCGCCGGTCAGGTGATGCAGCGAGCCGATGCCGGCCGTGACGTAGGGCACGCCCTTGTCCATATTGGCCTTGCCGTAGGCGACCAGTTCCCCGACGTCCTTGACCGGCAGCGAGGGATGCACGACCAGCACGGTGGGCGTGATGGCGGCCGAGGCGATGGGCTCCAGCGCATTCACGGGATCGAAGTCGGCCCCCTTGACCACCTGGGTGGTGAGATAGGCGCTGGTGTCGGTGGAGGCGAGCAGTGTGTAGCCGTCGGGCTTGGCGTTGACCACGGCCGAGATGCCGACCACGCCGCCGGCGCCGCCGCGGTTCTCGATCACCACCTGCTGCTTCAGGATGCGGCTCATTTCCTGGGCCAGCGGGCGGGCGAACTTGTCGACCCCGCCGCCCGGCGCGAAGGGCACCACCAGGCGGATGGGCTTTTGCGGATAGGCGTCCTGGGCGCCGGCGGCCCAGGGCAGCGCCAGCAGCAGCGCCGCCAGCAGTTTCGATGCAGACATGAAATACCCCTTGAATGTATATGTATGTATGGCGGGCACGGGGCCCGGGCGGGCCGGCGCGGCTATAGCCGCCCGGCTTCCCGCCTGGCCTCGTAGGCCTTGAGATGGATGTAGACCAGGCGGTGCAGGTCGTCCGGCAGGCCGTGCCGCACGGCCAGCTGGAGCATGTGACCCAGTATGTGCTCTCCTTCTATGCGGTTGCCGCGCTCGATGTCGCGCAGCAGGGATGGGACGTAGCCGGACTGCGTGTTGCGGAAAAGCTGGCGGTACTCGTCCAGGAAGGACTCGGAGATCGGGTAGCCCTCGGCCGCGGCGATGGCCGCGTTGCGCTCCAGGAAGCCGGTGAGCAGCTCGCTGCCGCCGGGCGCGCTGGCGATCTCCCCCACGCTGGCGCGCATCAGGCTGGCGATGCCGGCCACCGTGGCCAGGTGCACGACCTTTTCCCACATGCGCTGGTGGATGTCGGGCACGGCGCTGGCCACCACCGATTCGGCCGGGAACAGCGCCTGCAGCGCGAGGACGCGCTCGCTCATGCGCCCGTCCTGCTCGCCGAAGGTGATGTAGCGCCAGTCGTTCAGGTGCCGGATCGTGCCTTCGCCGTCCACGGCGGCGACGATCTTGGCCAGCCCGCCCAGGACGCGCTCGCGGCCGAAGGCGGCGTTCAGCGTGTCCAGGTGGACGATGCCGTTGAGCAGCGGCAGCACGGCCGTGCCCTCGCCCACGGCCGGGCGGATCGCCTCGATGGCCGTGTCCAGGTCGTAGGCCTTGCTGGCCACGATGACGACGTCCCAGCCCGGGCGCAGGTCCGCGCCCAGCACCGTGCGCGGCTGCCCCGTGTAGTCCCCGTAGGGGCTGGCGATGCGCAGGCCGCCGGCCGCCAGCTTGCGCTGCCGGGCCTCGCGCACCAGGAAGGTGACGTCCGCGCCGGCCTGCATCAGGCGGCCGCCGAAATAGCCGCCGATCGCGCCGGCGCCCAGGACCAGGATCTTCATGTTTGCTCCACAGCTTGTTGAAATGGTTTGCCGACGCCCGGGTTCCCCCGCCGGGCCGGCGCGCGGGCGCGGCGTGCGCGCCGCTCGCGCGGTGGGTCTTCGTCAGCCGCCGTCGAAGCGCAC
>Ga0182738_1006775_pt1 | contig 11810 bp, 10 predicted proteins | sample eDN5th30CBELigMG_FD_128876 | JGI IMG/M metagenome (GOLD analysis project Ga0182738, IMG submission 128876) | Enriched Miracle-Growth compost microbial communities from Emeryville, California, USA - eDNA 5th pass 30_C BE-Lig MG (version 2)... ...
GCAACTGGCGCTGCTGCTCGCTCAGATCGTCGTCGTGCACGCTCGGGCTCCTGCCTGCGTCCTGCGCGGTGAGGGATGTGTCTATTGCACCGGCATGCCGATCTCGCCGATCAGCTTGCGGTAGGCCTCGGCCTGCTCGCGCAGCAGCTTGGCCAGGTCCTGCGGCTGCGAGGGCGTGAGCGCGAAGCCCAGCGCCTCGATCTGCGCGCGCTGCGCCGGGTCTTCCAGCACGGTGTTGAAGGCGCGGTTCAGGCGGACCACCACGTCGGCCGGCATGCCCGCGGGCCCGACGATGGCCGCCCACATCTCGACCGGCAGGTCGCCCAGGCCGGCCTCGCGCAGCAGCGGCACGTCCGGCGCCAGGGGGCTGCGCTGCGGCAGCAGGGCCACCAGCGCGCGCAGCTCGCCCTTCTGCACGAAGCTCAGGCCCGCAGCGGTGCCTATCATGGCCTGCACGCGGTTGGCCACCAGGTCCAGCGTGGCCGGCGGCTCGCCCTTGTAGCGCACGTGCAGCATGTCCAGGCCGAACATCGACGCCACCTGCGCCATGGCCAGGATGCCTGTGTTGTTGCCCGTGCCGTAGCTGACCTTGCCCGGGTTGGCCTTGGTGTAGTCGACGAATTCCTGGAAGGTGCGGGCCGGCACCTCCGGGTGCACGAACAGGAAGAAGGCATAGCGGCCGATGTCGGCGACGGGCGTGAAGTCCTTGACCGAATCGTAGGGCGGGTCCTTGCGCAGCGAAGGCAGCGCCGACAGGTTGCCGGAGGTCGCCAGCGCGATCCGGTAGCCGTCGGGCGCGGCCTTGGCCACGTCCTGCGCAGCCAGCTGGCCTTCGGCGCCGGGCTTGTTCTCGACGATGACGGGCACGCCCAGGGACTCCGACACCCCCTTGGCCAGGTGGCGGGCCAGCGCATCCGAGGTTCCCCCGGGCGGGAACGGCGCGACCAGGGTGATGGGCCGCTCGGGATAGGCGGCGTGCGCCAGGCCGGCGCCTGCGGCCAGGGCCAGGCACAGCAGGCGGGCGATGAGTTTCTGCATGGTTGTCTCCGTTGTCGCTTTTGTGGTGATTGTCTGTCGGGGTAATGGGCTGCCGGACTGCCGGCGATGCGCCGGCGCGCGGCGGGCTGCGCCTGCTCAGCCCGGCGCGCCGTCCCGCGCGGGCGGCGGCGCGGTGCGCAGCTGCTTGTCGCGCGCCGTCTGCGCCTTGATGCGCTCGCGCGCCTCGCGCCACTGCGCGTCGGTCCAGTCCATGTAATGGGTGAAGTAGGCGCCCTGGGCCAGGTGGTAGCCGCCGTCTATGGCTATCGTCTCGCCGTTGATCCAGGCGCAGCCGTCGGCCAGCAGGAAGGCGGCCAGGTCGGCCAGCTCCTCCGTGCGGCCCAGCCGGCGCATGGGGTTGTCGGCGGTCTCGCGGGCATGCGGGTCGGCGCCGGGCCGCAGGCGCGCGGTGGCGCCCTCGGTCGGGAAGATGCCGGGCGCGATGGCGTTGCAGCGTATGCCGTAGCGGCCCCATTCGACCGCCAGCGACTTGGTCATGGCCTCGATGCCGGCCTTGGACATCGCCGACGGCACCACGAAGGGCGAGCCGGTGCGGCCCCAGGTCGTCACGATGGACACGACGCTGCCCCGGCCGCCGCCGGCGATCCAGCGCTTGCCCACCGCCTGCGTGGCGTAGAAAGTGCCGTGCAGGACAATGTTGGCGATGGCGTCGAAGCCGCCCGGCGACAGGTCCTGCGTGCGGCTGATGAAGTTGCCCGCCGCGTTGTTGACCAGGCCGGTCAGCGGCCCGTCCTGCCAGATCCGCGCCACGGCGGCGTCCACCGCCGCCGCGTCGCGCAAGTCCAGCGCGACCGGCACGACCGTCCCGCCGTGCCGGTGCGCCAGTTCCCCCGCCGTGTCGGACAGTACGCTTTCGCGCCTGCCGCATATGTAGATGACCGCGCCCAGCGACAGCAGGCGGGCGGCGATTTCCCGGCCCAGGCCGGTGCCGCCGCCCGTGACCAGGATGCGGTGTCCGTCGAACAGACCGGATGCGAACATGTCTCCCCCTCCCGGGTGCGTTGGTTGTGCTGGAATCGGATGGCGGGCAGTATGGGACGAGGGTTGGAGACGGTCCAACACTTAATTTGGCAGGATTCAGACCTTTGAGGTCCTTGTTTCGTGTCGTCCCCGCCTCGGAGCGATGAGAACAGCCATAAGAAAAGCGCTTGCAAAGGCATCCCTCCAGCGCTAGAATAGAGAGCTTTCCTGAATTCTTTCAGGGTTTCCCTACTTACCAAACCTGCCGGCTATGGCGGGTTTTGCCTCTGGAGCCACACCCGCAACATGGCCAACACCGCCCAAGCCCGCAAACGCGCCCGCCAATCGGTCGTGCGCAACAAGCACAACTCCAGCCTGCGCTCGATGCTGCGCACGGCGATCAAGCGTGTGCGCTCGGCGGTGGCTGCTGGTGACAAAGCCGCGGCTGCCGACGTGTACCAGAAGGCCACCAGCGTGATCGATCGCGTGGCCGACAAGAACATCATCCACAAGAACAAGGCCTCCCGCCACAAGAGCCGCCTGGCCGCCGCCGTCAAGGCGATGGCCTGAGGCCCCGGCAGGCCCGCCGCCCAGCCCCGGTTCCACCCGGCTGGCGCGGCAGGCGCAGCCTGGCCGGCGCGCGAGCCCGGCCGTTCGCAAAGCCCCGGTTCTTCCAGACCGGGGCTTTTGTCTTGCGCGGACGGTGCGCGCAAGCGCCGCGGCACCGGGCGATCGGGCGGGTCATCGGGCAGGCCGATTCAGGTAAAGTAGACGCCCCCCACAACCACAACGAGACAGACACCCTGCCATGACGACCAAACCCCGAGTGATTCAGATCGGCCCGCTGTCGGGCTCGCCCAACGCCAACGAAAGGCTGCAGGCCGAATACGATGTCTTCGAACTCTGGAAACACCCGGACGGCGTCAAGGCGCTGGCCCAGCACGGCAAGGGCGTGCGCGTGGCGGTGACCACCGCCAACGCCGGCTGCACCGCCGAGATCATGGACGCCCTGCCCGACCTGCAGGCCATCTGCAGCTGGGGCGTGGGCTACGAAACCATAGACGTCGAGGCCGCCAGGAAACGCGGCGTGCTGGTCAGCAACACCCCCGACGTGCTCACCGACTGCGTGGCCGACCTGGCCTGGGGCCTGATGATCGCCAGCGCCCGTCGCATCGCCCAGGGCGACCGCTTCGTGCGCGAGGGCGGCTGGGGCCAGGTGCACGGCAGCTTCCCGCTGGGCGTGCGCGTCAGCGGCAAGAAGCTGGGCATCCTGGGCATGGGCCGCATCGGCCTGGCCATCGCCGAGCGCGGCAAGGGCTTCGACATGCAGGTGCGCTACCACAACCGCCGCCGGCGCGACGACTGCCCCTACGACTACGCCGCCACCCTGACCGAGCTGGCCGGGTGGTCCGACTTCCTGGTGGTCGCCACGGTGGGCGGCCCCTCCACGCGCCACCTGGTCTCGCGCGAAGCGCTGGAAGCCCTGGGGCCCAAGGGCATCATCGTCAACATCTCGCGCGGGCCGGTGATCGACGAGGCCGCCATGGTGCAGGCGCTGGCCGACGGCAAGCTGGGCGGCGCCGGCCTGGACGTGTTCGAGCACGAGCCCAAGGTGCCCGACGCGCTCAAGTCCATGGACAACGTGGTGCTGCTGCCGCACGTGGGCAGCGCCACCTTCGAGACCCGCCAGGCCATGCTGGACATGGTGTTCGAGAACCTGTCGGATTTCTTCGCCACGGGCAAGGTGCGCACGCCGGTGGCCTGAGCCGGCCCGGCCGCCCCGGCCCTTCGCCGCGCCGTCGCCGGACGTCGGCGGCGCCGGGCCGCAGGCCGTTCTGGCGCCTGCGCGCCCGGCATCCGGGGCTCAGGTCCTGGAATCCACGTCCCGCTCTTCGGTCCTGAGCGCGTTGTCGCGCGCGAACTCCACCACGAACTTCCAGGCCAGCGGCTCCAGCTGGCGCAGGCGGTGGTCGACCACCACGCAACGCGTGCCGTCGATTACCGTGGGGATCACATAGGGGGAATAAGTCAGGTGGCTGCCCGCCGTGCCGGCCGGGCGGTACGGCGCCATGACGCCGGCCAGTCGCTCGGCCCAGTCGCTGGGGCGAAACCGGGCGCCGTCTTCGGTGACGCCGTGAATGATGAGTTGCCGGACTTTTTCCGTCATGAACAAGCCGCCCGGGCACACGTGCGGGCCACTTCCCGCGTCACGTTGCCCGCGCCGCGGATTGTATATGATTGACCTTTTCGCCGTCGTGCCCATCCCGTCCCGCGGGCCGGGCGGGACGGTATTTTCTGGAGTCCGAATGCCCTCGCCACTGGCCAACATCTACGCCCGCCTGCCGGTTTCGTTCACTCACGGCCAGGGCGTCTGGCTGTGGGATGCGGCCGGCCGCAAGTACCTGGACGCGCTGGCCGGCATCGGCGTGTCCTGCCTGGGCCACGGCCACCCCCGCCTGGTGCGGGCGATCGGCGAGCAGGCCGCGCGCCTGATCCACACCTCCAACCTGTACGAGATACCCCAGCAGGTCGCCCTGGCCGGGCGCATCGCCGCGCTTTCGGGCATGCCGGAAGTCGCCTTCGTCAACAGCGGCTCGGAAGCCGCCGAGACCGCCATCAAGCTCGCGCGACTGTACGGCCACAAGCGGGGCAACGACTTCCCCCACATCGTCACCATGGATTCGTCCTGGCACGGCCGCACCCTGGGCGCGCTGGCCGCCACCGGCAGCGAAAAGGCGCGCCAGGGCTTCGGCCCCATGCTGGAAGGCTTCGTCCAGGTGCCCTACAACGACCTGGCCGCCGTCGCCCAGGCCGGCGAGCGCGAGCCCCGCGTGGTGGCCGTGCTGCTGGAAGTCCTGCAGGGCGAAGGCGGCATCCGCCCGGGCGACGCGGCCTACCTGCAGGGCCTGCGCCGGCTGTGCGACGAGCGCGGCTGGCTGCTGATGATAGACGAGGTGCAGTCGGGCATCGGCCGCACCGGCAAGTGGTTCGCCCACCAGTGGGCCGGCATCCGCCCGGACGTGATGCTGCTGGCCAAGGGCCTGGCCGGCGGCGTGCCCATCGGCGCGGTGGCCGCGGCCGGCCCGGCGGCCGGCGTGTTCAGCCCCGGCACCCACGGCACCACCTTCGGCGGCGGCCCGCTGGCCTGCGCGGCCGGGCTGGCCGTGCTGGACGCGCTGGAGCAGGACGGCCTGCTGGCCAACGCCGAAGCGGTCGGCGACTATCTCAAGGCCGAACTGCAGGCCGCCCTGCAAGGCGTGCCCGGCGTGGCCGAGGTGCGCGGCCGCGGCCTGATGCTGGGCGTGGAGCTCGCCCGCCCCTGCGGCGTGCTGGCCGCGCGCGCCCTGCAGGCCGGCCTGCTGATCAACGTCACGCGCGAGCGCGTGGTCCGCCTGCTGCCTCCCCTCATCCTGACCCGCGCCGAAGCCGACCGCATCGTCGAAATCCTCGTCCCGCTCGTCAAGACTTTCCTGGCCGAGGCCCACTGAGCCCATCATGACTCCACCCACGAACCCGACCGGCCCCCTGCGCCACTTCCTGCAATTCCGCGACTTCTCCCGCGCCGAGCTCGAATACGTCCTGGCCCGCGCCCGCACCATCAAGGACAAGTTCAAGCGCTACGAGCCGCACTTCACCCTGAGCGACCGCACCCTGGCCATGGTCTTCGAGAAGGCCAGCACGCGCACCCGCGTGTCCTTCGAGGCCGGCATGTACCAACTGGGCGGCTCGGTCATCCACCTGACCACCACCGACTCCCAGCTCGGCCGCGCCGAGCCCATCGAAGACACCGCTCGGGTCGTCTCGCGCATGGTGGACATCATCATGATCCGCACCTTCGAGCAGACCCGCATCGAGCGCTTCGCGGCGCACTCGCGCGTGCCGGTGATCAACGGCCTGACCAACGAGTTCCACCCCTGCCAGATCCTGGCCGACATCTTCACCTACATCGAGCACCGCGGCGAGCTGCGCGGCAGGACGGTGGCCTGGATCGGCGACGCCAACAACATGTCCTACACCTGGCTGCAGGCCGCCGAGCTGCTGGGTTTCACCCTGCACGTGTCCACCCCGCCCGGCTACGAGCTGGACCCGGCGCGCATCGGCAACCTGCCGGCCGGGGTGCTGCGCCAGTTCGACGACCCCATGCAGGCCTGCCGCGGCGCCCACCTGGTCACCACCGACGTCTGGACCAGCATGGGCTTCGAGGCCGAGAACGAGGCCCGCCGCGCCGCCTTCGCCGACTGGTCGGTGGACGCCGAGATGATGGCCCAGGCCGACCCGCAGGCCGTCTTCATGCACTGCCTGCCCGCCCACCGCGGCGAGGAGGTCGCCGGCGAAGTCATCGACGGCCCGCAGAGCGTGGTCTGGGACGAGGCCGAGAACCGCCTGCACGTGCAGAAGGCGCTGATGGAGTTCCTGCTGCTGGGGCGGCAGGACTAGGTCCCTCCGGCGGGGCTGCGCGGCGCTGCGCCCCGCATCCGGCGCCGCGCAGGCCGCGCCCGCTGCCCGGCGCCGGCGGACGCCTACCGGCCCACCCGCCCGCGCAGGGCGTCGAAGGCCGCCTGGAACACCTGCCTGCCTATCAGGTCGCGCAGCTCCCCTTCCCGCTCGGGCGCGCAGTCGAAGCTCGCCTCCCATTCCGCGAAGGTGCGGTCGCCGTCGGTCACCGGGATCAGCCGGAAGGTCGCCACGTAGCCGCTCACCCCCATGGGGCTTTCCAGGATGGAGTAGGTGCACGTGTAGTCGTAGTCCGACAGGGCCAGCAGGCGCTCGCGTATCAGGCCGCCGTCGCGCGTGTGGAAATGGCGCACGCAGCCCAGCTGGTCGGACGGCAGGCCCTCCTCGATGCGCGAATCGGCGATCAGCGGGTGCCATTGCGGCATGCCGTTGAAGTCCCGCATGACGCGCCACACCGTCTCGGCCGGCGCGTCGATGACGCTGGATACGTAGACCTGCACCATGGCCCTACTCCGCGCCGCGTCCGGCCGGCCCTTCCGGCGCCGTCCCGCCCGCGGCGTCCTCGGCCGCGGGCGAGCCCAGCGTGCGCGCGGCCAGCCGGCCCAGGTCGCCGCCTTCCAGCCCCGCCTCGCGCAGCAGGTGGTCGACCAGCGGCGCCTGCGCCCGGTAGCGCAGCGCCGAGTTGACCACCGAATCGGCCAGGCCGCCGCCCTGCCCGGCGCCGTCGCCCGCCGGCGACGACCCGCCGCCGCCCAGCCCGTCCACGTGCAGGATGCGTATGCCCTCGATGCGTTCCATGGGCCGCGCCGACTCGCGGATGATGCCGTCGAGCTTGTCCAGCAGCTTCATGCGCATGGCCGACAGGCGCGCCTCGGGCGTGAGCACGTTGGACGCCTCGTTCATGCGGCGCATGCCCTCGGCCTCGGTCTCGTAGTGCACCCGGCTCGCCTCGGCGCGGATGCGCTGCGCGTCGGCCTGGGCCTGGGCCTCTGCGCGCAGCGCGGCGCCGCGGTCGGCGCTGGCGGCCCGCTCGGCCTCGGCCGCCAGGCGCAGGCGCAAGCCCTCGCGCTCAGCCTCCTGGGCGGCGGCGATGAGCTCGATCCGCTTGCGCCGCTCGGCCGTCTGCACCTCGCGCGCGGTGAACACCTGTTCCTCGGCGGCCACGGCCTCGGCGCGGGCAGTGTCGGCCTCGGCCTGGGCGCGCGATTGCTCGCGCGACTGCTCGGCCACCGCGATGGCGCGCTGTTGCTCGGCCAGCTCCAGCTCCCTGCGGCGCAGGATCTCGGCGGCCTGCAGCTCGCGCTCCTTGGCGATGCGCTCGATCTCCAGCACCTGCTCGGAGCGGATGCGCGCCTGCTCCACGGCTTCGCGCGCGCCGATCTGGGCCTGCTCGGCCTCGCGCTCGCGCTCGGCCTGCTCGCGCGCCAGCGCCGCGCGCTGCTCGGCGCGGGCGACCTCCAGCTCGCGCTGCTGGGCCAGGCGCGCCTGCTCGGCGTCGCGGTCTATCGACAGCGACAGCTTCTCGGCCTCCAGGTTCTTGTGGCGGATGGCGATCAGCGTGTCCTGCTCGATGTCGTTCCTCTGCTTCTTGCGCTGCTCGATCTGCTCGGTGAGCCGGGTCAGGCCCTCGGCGTCGAAGGCGTTGCTGGGGTTGAAGAACTCCATCGAAGTCTGGTCCAGGCCGGTCAGCGAGGCCGACTCCAGCTCCAGGCCGTTCTTGAGCAGGTCCTCGGCCACGGCGGCGCGCACGCGGCGGATGTACTCGCCGCGCTTCTCGTGCATCTCCACCATGGACATCTCGGCGGCCACGGTGCGCAGCGCGTCGACGAACTTGCCGTCGACCAGCTCCTTGAGCTTTTCCGGCTCCAGGGTGCGCAGGCCCAGCGTCTGGGCGGCGGCGGCCACCGCCTCGGCCGAGGCCTGCACGCGCACGTAGAACTCGGCCATCACGTCCACCCGCATGCGGTCGCGCGTGATCACGGCGCGCTCGCGCCCGCGCGCGACCTCCAGGCGCAGGGTGTTCATGTTGACGGGGATGACGTCGTGGACGATGGGCAGCACGAAGGCGCCGCCGTCGAGCACCACGCGCTGGCCGCCCAGGCCGGTGCGCACGAAGGCGCGCTCCTTCGAGGCGCGCAGATAGAGCCAGTGCATCAGCCAGGCGGCGAGCGCCACCAGGATGGCCAGCGCCACCAGGCCCAGCAGGAAGGTACCGAATTGCGAACCCGACATGGCTAGTCTCCTTAGCGGGTGATTTGCTTGAAGCGGCGCGTGGTCTCGGTCAGCGCCAGCTCGGTGGGCAGCCGCTCCATGCTGGAGGCGCCGTAGAAGCCGTGGCACTGCGGGCAGCCGCGCAGGACGCGCGCGGCGTCCTCGGGCGTGGCGACGGGGCCGCCGTGGCACAGCACGATGGCGTCGGGCTTCTCGGCCAGCGCGGCGGCCGACCAGGCGTTGACGTCGTCCACGCACTGGTCCAGCGTGCGCGCGGTCCCGGCGCCGATGGACCCGCCCGTGGTCAGCCCCAGGTGGCAGACCACGATGTCGGCGCCGGCCCGCGCCATGGCCCGGGCGTCGTCCTCGCAGAACACATAGGGCGTGGTCAGCAGGTCCAGGGCGGCGGCCTGGCGCACCATCTCCACCTCCAGCGCGTAGCCCATGCCGGTCTCCTCCAGGTTGGCGCGGAACACCCCGTCGATCAGGCCCACGGTGGGAAAGTTCTGCACGCCGGAGAAGCCCGCGTCGGCCACGCGCTGCAGGAAGCGGCGCGGCTCGATGAAGGGGTCGGTGCCGTTGACCCCGGCCAGCACCGGCGTGCGGCGCACCACCGGCAGGACTTCGCGGGCCATGTCCATGACGATCTCGTTGGCGTTGCCGTAGGCCAGCAGCCCGGCCAGCGAGCCGCGCCCGGCCATGCGGTAGCGGCCCGAGTTGTAGATGACGATCAGGTCGATGCCGCCGGCCTCCTCGCACTTGGCCGACAGGCCCGTGCCGGCGCCGCCGCCGATGATGGGCTCGCCGCGCGCGATCATGGCGCGGAATTTCTCCAGGATGTCTTTGCGGGCGATGCGGGGCATGTCGCTTCCTCAGGGTCGGGCCGCGCCGCCGGCTGCAGCCGCCTCGTGCAGGGCGGCCGCGAGCGCGTCGGCGAACTCGGGGGCGTTGATGTGGAAAGGCAGGCGCTGCAAGCGGCGCTGCGGCGCGGGACGGAAATGGCGCTCGATCGCGTCGAACAGCGCCCGGTCGGCCTGCGGGTCCCAGAAGGGCTGGCCGGGCGCATCCAGCATGGACACCCCGCCCTCCGGGACCAGGAAGCGCACCGGGCCGGCCATGCGGTTGAGCTTGCCGGCCAGGAATTCGCCGATGCGCGCGCATTCCTCGGCGGTGGTGCGCATCAGCGTGACGTTGGGGTTGTGGCGGTACAGCTTGCGGCCGCGGAAACGCTCGGGCACCGTATCCATGGCGTGGAAATTGACCATGTCCAGCGCGCCGCAGGAGCCCACGTAGGGCAGGCCCGCGGCGATCACCGGGTCCAGGCGGCCGGGCCCGGCCGAGAACACGCCGCCGACGATCTCGTCGGCGATCTCGGTGGTGGACACGTCGACCACTGCAGCCAGCATGCCGGACTGCGCCAGCTTCTCCATGGACTGCCCGCCGGTGCCGGTGGCGTGGAAGACCAGGCAGTCGTAGCGCGGGCCGAGCAGGCGCGCGACGGCCTGCACGCAGGGCGTGGTCACGCCGAACATGGTCAGGCCGACGGCCGGCTTGTCCTCGGCCCGGCCGGACGGATCGTGCATCAGCATGCCGGCCAGCGCGTGCGCGGCGTTGCCCAGCACGCGCGCGCTGATGCGGTTGATGCCCGACACGTCGGTCACCGAATACATCATGCACAGGTCGCTGGGCCCGACGTAGGGCTTGACGTCGCCCGAGGCGACAGTGGACACCATGATCTTGGGCACGCCCACCGGCAGCGCGCGCATGGCGCGCGTGGCCAGCGCCGTGCCGCCCGAGCCGCCGGCGCTGACGATGCCGCCCAGGTCGCGGCGCGACAGCACGTAGCGCTCCAGCGCCACGGCCATGGCCTCGACCGCCGAGCCGCGGTCGCCGGTGAACACGGCGGCCTCGCCGCCCGGGTGGTGGCGCGCCACCTCGCGCGCCGGCACGCCGGCGCCGCTGGCCGCGCCCGAGGTGGACACGTCCACCGTCACCACGCGCAGGCCCAGGCGCCGCAGGCAGTCGCGCAGGTAGTCCAGGTCGCGCGCCTTGGTGTCGAAGGTGCCGACCACGTAGGCCGCGCGCTCGGCGCTGGCGGCCACCGGGTAGGCGTAGGCGGCCGGCGCGGCGGCGCGGCCCGCCGCGCCGGCGGCGGCATCCGCCGGCCAAGCCGCGGAAGGCGATGCCCGGCCGTCCCGCGCCGGCCCTTCGGCCGCGGGCGCCGGGCCGTCGGCCACGCCGCCCCAGCGGGTCGGGCGCCGGTCCTGCGGCGCCTCGGCCAGCAGCTCGCCGCCTTCGGCGCGCCGCACCGTCATGACCCGGACCTCGGCCGCAGCCGGGCCGGGCGCGTCCGCCTGTACCGCGTGACCGTCATCCCCGCCCGACTGCCGCACGCCCAGCAGGCGCTGCTGCAGTTCCACGTCGACGGCCAGCCCGGCGGCCGGCAGCACGCGGGCGATCCGGCCGTTGACCATCACCGCCACGGTGTCGGCCACGTCGATGGCCACGCCCAGGTTCTGCTCGACCAGCAGCACGGCGATGCTGCCCTCGCCGGCCAGCGTCTTGAGCATGCCGGCGACCTGCTCGACGATCACCGGCGCCAGCCCTTCGGTGGGCTCGTCCATGACCAGCAGGCGCGGGTTGAACAGCAGCGCCCGGCCGATGGCCAGCATCTGCTGCTCGCCGCCGGAGAGCTGCGCGCCGCCGTTGCGGCGGCGCTCGGCCAGCCGCGGGAAGACCTGGTAGACCCGGTCCACCGTCCAGTCGCCGCGCCGGGCCGTGACGCTGGCCAAGCGCAGGTGCTCGTCCACCGACAGCGAGGGCCAGACCCGCCGGCCCTGCGGCACGTAGGCGATGCCCAGATCGGTGATGCGGTGCGGCGGCAGCCCCAGGATGGGCCGGCCGGCGAAGACGATGCCGCCGCGCGCCGGCACCAGGCCGGTGATGGCGTTGCACAGCGTGGTCTTGCCCATGCCGTTGCGCCCCACCACGGCCAGCACGCCGCCTGCCAGCGACAGCGACACGCCCTGCAGGGCGTGGGCGCTGCCGTAGTGGACATCCAGGCCCTCGATGCGCAGCAGGGGCGCGCCGGCGGCCGCGAAGCCCGCTCCGGGCCCTACTGCGCC
>Ga0182738_1006776_pt1 | contig 11809 bp, 3 predicted proteins | sample eDN5th30CBELigMG_FD_128876 | JGI IMG/M metagenome (GOLD analysis project Ga0182738, IMG submission 128876) | Enriched Miracle-Growth compost microbial communities from Emeryville, California, USA - eDNA 5th pass 30_C BE-Lig MG (version 2)... ...
AAGTCACTCCAGGCATTTTCTCTGGGTCCATGGACTATCAACTCACTTGGGATGTCATTGATAAGCTTTCACTATTTTCTTTCAAGCTTACAAATCTTCTAACTTTTTTTCTTGGAACTTTTCTCTGATTTGCTCATTTCTGATTTTCTTTTTTTGGCTCAACTTTTCTTCTGACAACTCTTATCTTTTTTGATAAATTTCCTGTATCATCTGAAATTAATTTTCTTGAGTCCGCCCACTGCTCCATTTTTATTGTTAATAAAAATATTATATTTTTATTCAGGAAAAAAATTAATTTGTTGAACTTGAAAGATCCACTCTTGAATGTGAAAACTACATTCTGGATGAATCAAGATCCAACAATTTTTCAAGTCTTCTTGGCAGAAGTTAATATTTATCTGGATAAATGAAAAAAAAAGGCTATATATTCATTTCTTCTATTGAATCTCGAAAATTTGACTTAAGAAAAAACTTTAGTTTCTGAAACTGTCTTTGAAAATAATTTTGAAACTTCAGGAAGGTTAATTTGTTTCAAATGGAAATTGTTTTCTTCTCTCAATTCGTCAAAAATCACTTTTGACTCAGACCAAATATAAAATAATTTTTCTCTGTGGATCTCAAATTGAAATTTTACGCTTATTCTATGAAGAATTTTCTCAAGAAATAAGTTCTTTTTTTCAACTCATTGAATACAATTTTTCAAATGAAAATATCGACAACACCATGTGACCAAGAAAGATTGGTTCACTTATCTAAAATACTTGTTGTGACTTTATTTAAAAATTGCTTGAGGAGGAAACTGGAAAGGACTAGTTTTGGAGGTAAAACCTGGAGGACCTTTTTGAAGTCATTGTTGAGTTCTTTGATCTTTGAAAGAATCTGGATCCAAATCAAGATATTTACAAGCAAGAACATCACCATGAAAACTATAATTATCAATGTTTGTTTATTTTCTGCTTCATCTATGCAACCTGCGAGTTGGTCATTAATTATTGAATTCAACCTTGTGGCTTGGAAGGCTAATAGTGAGGATGCAGGCGAGATAATGACTGATCGTGCATAGAGACTGATTCCAAGATTGAGCATGGATGATCGATCAATTGTTTCGAAAACTCGAATTTGATATTCCATCGACTCTTTGAAAACAGCAATCAAAGAAACAAAATCTGTTAAAACTCCATTCTGATGTAGGCTATTGCAGTAATTCGTGTTGAAGCCTCCATATACAGAACAGTTTTCTCCATCAAACAGAATTTCTTTAATTGAAGGCTCGTATTCCCCATTTAATTCCATAAAGCCTTCGATCACTTCGGCTGTCATATGTGTGATTTCAGTGACAGAATTCATTGTATGGTTGAGCGCTGGAATCTCAGAAACGTTGAATGTGTTGTTTGACATAAACATTTCTACCATTCCTATTGTAATAATACTGACTCTTTCACTTAGATGATTTGATAATTGCAACTGACTTTGTTTGTGATAAATCTTGTTTAAGGACTGTCGTGAAGAAATAAAATTCCACAATATTACAGCAATCAGTATTCCAATGTAAAACCCTGTTTGCAGCACGGATAGATAGTATTTCTTCTTCGTCTTTTTTGTACTTATAATCTGAACATCTTGCTTTGAATAGTGACTACTATGAATATTCATTTCTTCTAATAACATCGATTGATCCCAAAATTTTCGAATTATCTCTTTGTCCTCAAAACTTTCTTCCTTTACTAGTGCTTGCTGAAAAATTTCAGTATTCTTGAGTGTTAATTTTACAGAGCCTGGGTGCAGTTTTATAAATGCTTTCAAGTACCATTTCTCCCGAGAGTAGTGTCTCCAAATTATCAGACTTAACAATAATCCAATTCCCAAAAGCAACAATGGACTGATTATCAGACACAATGAAACGAAGAAATTCAGAGTGTCTCTTTGCTCATTCACAGAGCTTTGGAAAATATTGGTGATCTGCTGGTTTTTTGCCAAAAAATCATTGATTGAATTCCTTCTTATATATTGATAAGCAGCTGCACTTTTTGGTTCTACTGGATCATCCAGTGACATCAAATAATCATAGGGCCTTCCTAGAGATTGCACTGCTTGAAAACTCGTCTCATTTATATATGAATCATCATCAATGTCGTAAATTGAACCAAAGATTCGAACATCATTTTTAAAGACTTTTTCATGGACATCAGCATCTAAATGGCCCAGCAATTTGAGAATATTGTTGTTTGCTGTTGACAGCTCCACAAGGTAACTCTTATAAATCGCGAGAAGCTGAAGAGGAGGGATATAAATTGAAGGTAAATACACAGAAACATCAATCCCAATTGAAAGAAGGTTTGTTACTTCTATAGCATAAGGCAATTTGCAAGCATAGTATGATCGAGTCTGAGCATAATTCAATAAATTCTTTTTAATCACTAAATCTTCCATTGTTGACAACGAAATTGCTCTTAAAAGTAGCTGACAAAACAATGTAATTGTCACAACCAAGTAGAATGCCAGACAAAGAGCTTTAAAGAATTTCGAATTCGTCTTTTTATTTAATGCTCTCTTCAATGACTTGTATGATTGTTTCTCCTCAGCCTCAGAGACTTTCAATGAACTGATTGAACAACTAATGAAGTCCTGCAAATCATTCGGGTCTTGCTTGATATTTAACTTCGACTTGCTCTTTTCATCCCGTAAAACGGTAAAATTATGTCGCAAAAACTTTTTCTTGGGATTAGAAGAAGGCGACATTTCTCCATTCTGCAAGATATGCCTAGTTGTTGAGTGCAAAAGATTTCCTTCTGTCTCAAGGTTCTGCCTTGGGGAGACAGAGGTAAAAAAGATTTGATTTCCATCATCACCGCAAAGTGTATTAAAATTATCATTTTGTGTTGTCATCATAAAGTAATTCTCTTCTCTGTCTGTTTCTTTTTCAACTCCCTCAGAAAGTTCGTCCATGCCAGGACTATCTTCCAGTAATGGTTCTCTTCCGCTTGATTTTGATAATACAATAAGCTTTAAAAATGACGATCCACCAGATATCTTGATTATTCGACAATGATATCTTATCCCAATTTCTGAACTTTCCAAAGGGAGAAGCTTGACCTCTCTTCCAGACAGAAATGTGTTGACAAGCTCAATATCCTCAGCTTCACAACTTTTTGAGGGAGTCAATCTTTTTGACTTCATGATGTCCTCATTATTCTCGATATGCTTTTGGACTCTGTTAAAAGCTTGATTCACTTTGGAAAGCTCCTCTGATAAATGTTTAATATTTATAGAGCTCTTTGGTGTCAAAAAGGAGGACCTTATACTCAAGCTTCTTGAGATTGTTTCGGTTGCTCCTTCAATATCCCCGTTTTCTTTCATTAACAAATATTCATTTGTTGAAGCCACTGGTCTCATTATCAGATTCAGATAAATATTCTCTGTGATATATGGATGAATACCCACACAAAAATCTGCTTCAAACATGAACCCCCTTTTATCATGCAAAAATGTTCGGTGAACTTTTTTGAGGACACTGGTGTCTCCTTGGTCAAGGATATTGTAGAAAAATTCTCGATAAAAGAGCTGCATGCTTGGCATAAATAGACCTGAAATATGAGATGAAATATATGACTGGCTGTCGCCTCCACAAATATTTTCAATTGACTTTGAACAGTATTTGATGATTCCACTTTCAGACTTTAATCCTCCCAAAATGAGAAAAGCGTTGGTTTCTTGATAAATATTTTCTCTCACCATATTTGCACTGACAAAAGACTTTTCGTATTTCAGAAATTTTTGAGTGTAAATTTCTTGGAGTTTCTGACACTTACTTGAGGAGTGTTCCAAAATTAGATAATACTCTGAGCAAATCAGCAAAGGAGAAAGCCAATAATCAGGAATCTGGCTCATAAATATATCAATTTTTTTCTGTATTCTCACTTTTGAGCTGTAGATTAATTGTGCTGTATTAAAAATCTCTCCAATATCAGAGACCTCACTCAGAATATTTTGACAAACTGTCATTTTCATCCCAGCTTGCTCAATCATTTCAGCTTTCAGGTCACATAATCGCTTTTGGTTCTCTGTATATTCAAGCAAATCACAAAAACTCTCCTGTCTATTTTCAGAAATAAAGTAGGCATTTCGAATGTTATGTAACAGAAAAAGGCAGCTTGTATATTCTTTTGACCATGGCTTTCTTGTAATCTCGCCAATTATCTTTAGTGGTTTGGAGAATAGACCATATTTCTTAAACCATAATTTTGCTATATACAACTTTATCAGCCTATGTTTCTGATGCTTCATCAACAAATTCTCAATATCCTCATCATTATAACTTTCTTCTTTTTGACAAAGCGCTTTTTTGGTCATTTGAAGCAGATAAGAGGGGTGGCATTTCTCTGTCTCTTTTCCAGGCAATCTTTCAACTCGAGAAAGCTGTTTTGAAAATGCAATTTTTTGCAGTAAAAATTCTGGGCTCTCCCTGATTTTTTCGTTGAGGAACAAATCCATAATTAATTTAGACAGAATGCTCCTGCAGATTCGAACTCCAAATACTCCCATAAAAATCCACAAGATGACAATCAATTGCATTGTCACTTGATGAGCGTCACAAGTTTTCAATATAACTCCAACAAAACTCACAAAATTCAAAGCTAAAACACAACCTGTCAGATCTCCAAGTAGAGTCAAGGCTTGACTCTGATAGAGAGGAAGCTTCATAAAGAATCTTTGAATTCTCCATATGCTCATCATCAAGTTCAATAGGCTGTAAGTCCACAATCCTGCCTCTTCATGAGAATTCAGGCAAAGCTGGAAGATCTGAAGCACCATCTTTTGTCCAAGGGTTATCATTTGCATTTCACTGTTCTTTCCCGAAAGAAAATGTTTTCTTGGCAGCATATCACAAAACTGCGATTCAATAAAGAATGAGATCAGGTATTCTGTCGCTATTAGCAGACTCAGCACGACAATAATCACAATTTTATTAGCTTGAACCCATTCAGAACCCTCATTTTTTATGTTTACAATTGTATGTACCCAGAATGATGTCAAAAAGAAACAGAAAAAACGTACTTGCACCTTAAATACCCACCTCCACGCCAACAACAAAATCTTTGGACCCTTGAAATTCCAGTGAGCAAGGCACATAATGTAGATAATAAGTGCGTATTTGAGGCCTGTGACGGTAATCATCAAGATTACGATCGACCATGCAAGAGAACTTGACTCTTTAAACTCCAACAAGGAACTGGGATTGATCAACTTAAAGAAGTACAAAATCACCCTTTCAAACAAACTTTGCTCGGAATCTAGCGAGCCCGAGTAGAGCAAAAGACTTTGTGATATCAATTGAGCATATTCATAAAGCAGCAAAAGCTTTTCTTTCCAACAGGAGCTTGATCCGTTGTCTTCTTTGAAACTCAAAATAGCTATCTTAGATTTCAATAACAAGTTGCTGTGACAATAATGCTTGAGGCTATTTTCTTGGTTCTGACTTCGCGAAAGCATTCTGTAACAACCCTTTTGAATAAAAATATTAAAATCTCCTACCACTTTTACAGTAATTAATCTGATTAATGGGGAATTAAGACTTAAGCAAACAGTAATTTCGAGCCTCAGATGTCTGCTTTTTTTAGTACTCATCTCTTTCTAATTGTAATACAATTATCTCTGCTTATCGGATCTAAACCTTAATTCTCATCTTTTAAGGATCTATCAAGACTTAACTTTCTCTCTTTGTTCATTCATGCCTGAAGATGAAGTTTAAGGTCGAACGTTAAAACCTAGTGGCAGATGATTTTCATTCAAACAAGTCGATATTTAAAAAATTATTTTATTTGAAACTCTTCCCATTAGGCTGCAAAAAAACCTCTATCATCTGTCAAAACCATTTCATATAAACCATAAAACTGGAAAGTAGGAGCCAAATTCACTACGATTCGACCTTGAGAAGTTAGATTTTCACAAATTTCAAGAGACCATAAGAATCATCTGTTAGCTGTCGTCAGAAAAATTAATTTTTAATTATCTTTCTCTTGTCATGTCCTGAAGCCTTAATGTGAGTGTCCGTTGTTGTGAAGATGCAAACCTTGGCTTTCAATCAATTCTAATCCTCTTGGCTATCTATTCCATCACTTGAGGAGTGGATTATAATGTTTAAAACCGAAATTGATTGAACGATAAAGATGAGTTTGAATGAGCATTTAAAGCCACATTTAAAAGATCCAATTAAATTTGGATTTCTCAAAGTTTTAATCGAAAAACTTCTGGCTCTAAGGAGTTTTTGTAGTTTATCTCGATCTCATAGTCAACAAGATCATAAAATAAATATATAGTTCCAGTCCCTTAATTAGATTCAAAACTTGAAAATTCCAGGCAAACTCCTCAAAAGATGAGTTCACTCCATATCATCTTGATTCCGAAAAACCCTTAATCAAAGCTTTTCAAATCGCCAACTGATTCTGTTGAACAACGTGAAAAAAAAAGAAATCTCAGAATTGTTTCATTTCTCAAGAAGCCTTCAATTATCGTATTAATTCCGTATGCTTACCAACAAATTAGCCTAGTCAATAAACTGTCCGCTCAGGAATTCAAAAGAGCCTTTGGGACTATATCGCGTGTGAACTCCGAAGGAAAGGTTCACATTTTCCTAATCTTAAAAAAAGAAGCTAACCTCATGATGTCCTTTTATTAAAATTTGAAAAAAGAAGTTTTCCGGCAAATCAAGAAAGCGAGCCAAATTCTAACTTTCAGAGTTCAGTTTTTTTTGAAAGGCAACTGATGAAAACATGAAATATCTTGTCTCTTCTCCTTAACAATTTTTCTTTTGAATTCAAACAGGAGCAACAAAAACCTTTCTTACCATTTTTCATTTTTCCAAATATGAGGGAAAAAAATTTTTTCAACCTAAGGCAAGGTTTCTCTGTTTCTCAAGTTTAAGGTCTATCAATCTTACTCTTTCCACTGTGGCTATTATTGATGAACTTTCGGAACTTGTAACGATGGAATTTTTACTAAAATTGAATAAACTCAGATAATTCATTGTATGCGTTAGTTAAGAAAAAGTTCGTGAGCTCTCTGGTTCAGTTCTTGACTCAAGAAAAATAAAGAGAGCTAATTTCCCTTTTTGCCAAAACTTAGAAACAAAGTGTACGAATGCCTCTTCTACCTTTGCTCAGGCCTGGTCTCTGAAGCTTTTCAAAAATGCAATGGTGTCCATTCAACTTATCTTTTTCAATAAAATGTTAAAAAATCTTCAAAATTAGGAATCTGAGAGCTTCAGGTGGGATGAGACGTCTTTAAACGAAAAGAGTTTTTTGAAAAAAAGATTGAGTTCAGCTTTAAATTCATTGAAGCATTTTTGGGTTTTAATTTTTGCTCACAGTTTTAATTTTGAATTTAATTTCTAAATATCTAAGAGTTACTCATATGAAAAATAAGATAAAACTCATCCCTAAATCCTTGAGTCCCGTAGAAATCTCTCGAAACAAACTCAAATATGTCATGAAAAACAAGAAAAATGGAGTTCCGAACCTCAAGCCCAAAGGATAATCTCTGATTTCAAGAATTTTAACGATTAGCGTTGTTGACTAAAAGCCCCCCTTTTTTACTCAAACTTTCCTTGAGTGAACTTGAGAGAGTTTCAGACCTGAACGTCTTTGAGAATTCCAAAATAAGGGACTAACAGGATTGATACTCCCAAACTGAACTTCCGAACCCTTTCAAAAACAATTCCGAGGAGTTTGAAATAAATTTACTGATTGTTTATTGCAATGAGAATTTTGAAGGTTTTTGCACTCTTTTCTGATTTGCTTTTCATTCTTTCAAGCTCTTAGGCCAAGTGATCTTCAGAAAAACACTTCTTTCAATTAAAAAATATTTTCATTTCTTGCTTTCATAGAAAAAAAAAACTTTCGCAGAGAAGACGACGTTGATTAAAACTTGTTTTTTGCAGAGTAGTCTTTCGAGCAAATTTATGATCGAGGACTTCAAAGTTTGAATATCTCAATTTTTTTTTCTGGGGCCTTTCTCCTTTCCTCTCTGGCTTAAGAAGATCTTGGTTCAAATTTTTTTTCCATGAAAATTATTTTGATGAACTTTACTCTTGTCAAAAAAGAAACTAAGAATTTAAGGAAAAAATATATTTCTGGTCTATTTTTGTTGACGACAAGGAAAAATCTAGAAGCAAAAGTTGATTCAAAATTACAGATTCCCAAACGAAATTTCACAACAAATTTTCAATTTTAAAAAGAAAGAAAAAAAGAGGAAAAACCATCCAAATATTTTTTTTATTTTGAAGAAAAAAATCTTTTCTTTCAGTCCAAATGATAGTGACAGAAAACTAGCTTCAAATAAAAAAAAAAAAATTCGAACAAGATTGAAATGGCTTTAGAAGAGTTTTTTTTTGAATATTTTCAGTTTCTGAAGGAGAGAGGAGCCCAGAGATGAACTATTTTGTAGAGTAATCATGATATTTTCTGATCTCTTTCGCAAGAGATTTTTCCAAGATGAAGTCTACTATCTTTGAGACTGAAACTCCTTTTTTATTAACTCAAAAAAAATTCTTCATTATCACTCGCGTTGATCTTTCGCGACAAATCCTGAAAAAAGTTTTGAAAATTTTTTAACTTTTTTTTTGGAATATGAACCGAAAGTTCTTCTCATGAAAGAAATTACAAAAGAAAATTTTTTTGCGTTGAGAAATTTTTGAAGACAAGAGAACATTTGCCATGATGTTCGCCAATGACCACTGGCTTGAAAAATCAGATATTCTGCAAACTCTGTCTTAAAATTTAATTTGCAAAAACTTTTCCCTATTTTGGTTTCTCAATGAGCAAACAAAATTTCGAACTTTAAAAAGGAAATTCTGTGAGTTTTTCATTCGTAAAAACAAGGCTTCCCAATCTTTTTTTAGAATTTCAGGCATTGCCGAATGCCTTTTCAAAAAAGTCCACATTTTCCTAAAAAAAAAACGACAGAGATTGTTTTTTTGGAAATGGTGTGTGCATTAAATCCCAATACCTTTTTCTTGCAACTTAGTCACTTGAAAAGCTTGAGCCAGAAATATTGCGATCCGGACTTCGAATTTATTTTATAAAGAACTCTCTCAAATGATGAAAAGAGTGGGAAGAAAATTTCTTTCCTTCAAAAATCTCCCCTAAAAAAATTCTTCACAAAATTCTGAAAAATCTCTTGAAAAAAATTCATTTTTTGGGAAAAGGGTCAGATTTGACGAACCTGTCGGATGAGTTTACAAAAGATCCGATAAATGAGTTTGAAAATCTGACAAAGGAAGACAAAATTGACACTTTGGGAAGCCCTCGACTTTCAAAAAAATTTTCAAAGAAAATTTGAAGCATGATGAAGGTCACTCCTTTTCTTGAAATCACTAAGAAGGAGAATCTTTTAATATGTCAAAATCGATCTTTTCAGAAAAGTTATAATAAAGGAATTATAAAATCTCAGTCTTTTGGATTAATTATAAAGGATGAATAAGAAAAGAAGAAATATTGACTGACTCTTCAAAGCTCTCTTTTGAAGTTTTCGCCAACATTTTTGATAAAATCTCCGATCAAAAAAATTTTCTTAATTTTTTCTATCGTGAAAAAAAAAATTTCTGCCATATCTTCCTAATTTTTTTTTCAGAATTATATTTCCCTAAAAAGGTTTGATCCCTCCTCAGCATTCAGTCATTCCCTTCAATGAGATTTGAAATCTCTTCCATTTTTCCTTGACTAGCACCTATTCAATATTCTATTTTTCTTCATTCATTGAAGGAAATATCCCAATAAAAGGAACAATACCATTCCATATTTTGATAAAAACCAACTCTAAAAACCTGAAATTTATCTGAGAGAAAAACTAATTCTTAATCGATTTTTACCATAATTTCTAACTCATGTCTATTTCACCAATATTTTTTTTAGTGAGTTAATTCTTCCTCTCAAATAAGTCTTGGCCATGAGCTTCATCCGTATCATATTTTGTCAAAGGAATTCATTCTCCATCTGGATTCAATGTGAAAAGAAACTTCAAGACCCGATGAGATATCATCCACAGTTTTTTTGAAGTTTCTCTGAAATAAAAATTAAATCAATTACTGAAATTAAAAAAAATCGAATTTTTCTCACATTAATAAAAGTTTAATAAAAACCTAAATATCTGACGTTTTAATCTTTTATTATATTTTAAAAATAGGCAGGATTTATCTCCTTCCAGATTTGACTGGAAAGAACTCTCTTTGAACATAAATTCACAACCTCTCTCTAGGATTTTCATTTCCCTTTAATATTCATCTTAAAAGAACACAGCCTGAAAGTTTTCTGCAAAAATTCACACAAATCTCAATTGATTCCTTTTGCGAGGGAAAATTATTATTCTGAGTAAATATAGATGATTTTAACTCGTTTTTTTCAGACAATTGATTTCAAAGTTTCGCTTAGGTTTTTTTTACAACGAATTGTAAAATAAACTGAATTATCGGCAAAGTCTAATAAAACGCATCAATGGAAGTAAATGGAGATTCTTCGAATGCAGGCCAGCCATTTGGTATCCGATCGAGGAATGTGCTTATTGAAGGTCATTCTCAGCCAGTCGAAGCAATTATTTTGATAAAGGATGAGAAAATCCATGAAATCCATAATTTATCACAACTCGACCAAATTAGCTTGAAAGCAATTAATGCTGATTGGAAGGTCGAAGACTATGGAGACCTTTATATATTTCCTGGGATTATTGACACGAATGTCCATTTACATGCTGGCTCTTCTGATGAATGGGAAAATATATCTTATGCGACAAGTCTAGCTGCATCAGCAGGCGTAACTACTGTTGTAGACAATCCTATTATGACAAAGTGCTTTACATCGGGTGAGGACTATATTCAAATACTTGAACAAAAAATAGAACTCCTAAAACAAAAGAGCAAAACGGATTTCGCATTCTATGGTTTGCTTGAGGAGAGAACTATTGGTCATATCAAACAAATTTTGCATTTAGGAGCAGTTGGATTAAAGTGCTATTTGCTAAACTGCTTTCAACATGATGTTGGCTTTATGAAACCGGAAGACTTGCAAAACACATTGCAAAAGGTTAGTCATGATTTTCCCAATTTACTTCTCGCTCTTCATCCAGAAGTTGCGACCGAAAGAGAGCTTTACTTATCATCACCCTGCAGATTTGTTGACGTATCAAAAAGACTCGATCCTGACTATGAAATCAAGCCACTTGATTTAGGTGGTGCTGCAAACAAAGGCTCATTTCTTGAAGAGCCACAAGAACAGCAACCTCAAGCCGCTTCAGATGGAGAAATTGATGCTGATGATGTTGACACACCAAGCAAGCTCGAACCTCAAGTCAAGAAACAGAAGGAAAAATCTGAAGTTACTCAAATAGCTCATTTTGAATTGCTCTCTTATGCAAGTGAAACAAAAAACTGTAATCAAGACTCAAGCTCAGACTCTGACCTCCAAATATTGCCGGAAGCGCAAAATAGAAAAAATTTAGAAGACGAAACAACAAAGTCTCCAACTCCTGAAATCTTTGAAAATTCTCAAGGAAAAAGAAAAATAGAGATGCTCGCTTTTGATGAAGAAAAAATTATTGAGGTTGATTCTGAAGATAATCCTATGACCCCTGTCCCAAATCCAGATGAAGATGAAGAAAAAATTGATTCTGCTTCATTAAAGAAGTCCATCTTTGCTCAAAAACGTTGGAATTTCGAAGAAAAACCACGTTCAGGAGAAACAGATCTAATGCGAAAATCAAGTAAATCAGATGACAAGACTTCCCAAAATCTAGCAAGCTTAAAAATCGCCAGCAAAAGATC
>Ga0182738_1006777_pt1 | contig 11809 bp, 8 predicted proteins | sample eDN5th30CBELigMG_FD_128876 | JGI IMG/M metagenome (GOLD analysis project Ga0182738, IMG submission 128876) | Enriched Miracle-Growth compost microbial communities from Emeryville, California, USA - eDNA 5th pass 30_C BE-Lig MG (version 2)... ...
GAACTGCTCGGGCGTGCTGGCGCGCGCCTCATTGCCCATGTCGCGCAGGCGGGCGTGGATTTCCGGCACCGCCACCGCGGCCTTGACGGCTTCGGCGAGCTTGCGCGCGACGTCGGTCGGCAGGCCGGCGGGAGCGGCGAGGCCCAGCCAGGACACGACTTCGTAGTCCGGCACGTCCGCGGCGGCCGGCGGGATGTCGGGCTCGAGCGGCCAGCGCTCGAGCGACGTGACGGCGATGGCACGCGCCTGCCGGTTCACCAGTGCACCGTGGAAGTTGGTGAAGGTGCTCACCGACATGTCGAGGCGGCCGTTCATCACGTCGGCGATCAGTTGCCCCTGGTCCTTGTAGGCGACCGGTTCGATCTCGATGCCGGTCCGCGACTTCAGCAGTTCGATGGCAAGGTGCAACGTGTTGCCGGTGCCGGCATGTCCATAGTTGAGCTTGCCGGGACGCGCGCGGGCAGCGCCCATCAGGTCCTTCAGCGTCCGGAGGGGGGACTTCTCGCCGACGAACAGGCCGAACGGAAAGAGCGTGATGGTCGATATGTAGGAGAAGTCCCGCAGCGTGCTGAAGGTCACCTGCGGATCCGTGGCGCTTATGACGTTGGCGCCGCCCGTGATGAGATAGAGCGTGTAGCCGTCGGCGGGCTGGTTGGCCACATACTGGGCAGCGATGCGCTCGCCGGCGCCGGGCTTGGGCTCGACGATCACGCTTTGCCCCAGCGTGCTCATCAGGCTGGGGGAGACGACGCGCGCGATCGTGTCCGGATTGGAGCCGGCACCGTAGCCATGGACGATCCGGATCGGTTTCGACGGATAGGAGGATTCGGCCCGCAGGACCGCCGGCGCTCCGGCGGCCAGGGCGAAAGAGCCGAGAAATCCCCGGCGGCGCAGCCTTGGCATGGTGTCGTTCCTCCTCCCCGGCGGTCGTGGTCTTTGCCACGATTCCTCGAGTCGCCTTATTCTGGCGTCAGTAGCCCCATCTTGGCCAGCCCTCCGTTGTCCTCCCCTTCCCCGCCTACGCCAGCGCCCGTTCCAGCACCTGCGCGACGTGCAGCGCGTGGCGGTTGGCGCCATCGGCGATCTGATGGCGGCAGGAGGTGCCGTCGGCGACGATCAGCGTGTCGGCGTCGGCCTTGCGCACCGCCGGCATCAGCGACAGCTCGGCCATCGCGACCGAGGTGGCGTAATGCTCGGCCTCGTAGCCGAAGCTGCCGGCCATGCCGCAGCAGCTCGACTCGATCGGCTTCACCGCGAGCTCGGGCACCAGCGCCAGCGCTTCCTGCACCGCGCTCATGGCGCCGAATGCCTTCTGGTGGCAATGGCCATGCAGCAACGCCGTCTTCTCGGCGAGCGGCTTCAGCTCGAGCGCGAGTCGGCCCGCCCTCTTCTCGCGTACGAGGAATTCCTCGAACAGCAACGCACTGTCGGCCGTCTCGCGCGCCGCTTCGCCAAGGCCGAGCGAGAGGAATTCGTCGCGCAGGGTGAACAGGCAGGACGGCTCGAGCCCGATCACCGGCACGCCGCGCGCCACGAACGGCACCAGCGCCTCGATCAGCCGCTCCGCCTCGTGGCGCGCCTTGACGACCTGCCCGGTCGCAAGATAGGTCCGGCCGCAGCACAGCGCGCGCGCCCCGATGGTCGGCCAGGCCACGGCGACCCGATGGCCGGCCGCGCTCAACACGCGCCGCGCCGCGTGAAGGATCTCGGGCTCGAAATTGTTAGAGAAGGTGTCGGCGAAGATGACGACGGTTGCATCGACCTCGTCCGGCTCCGTCGTCGCGAGGAACGTATCGCCCCGCCACTTCGGCAGCGCGCGTTTCTTCGCGAACCCGATGAAGGGCTGCACGAACGCCGCCATGTTGAACAGCCACGGCATCCGCCGCGCCCACGGCGCCATCGCCGGCAGGTCGCCGACCAGTCTGTCGCGCAGGCTGAGCCCCTTGCTCATGCGCCGCGCCGACCTCACCTCGATCTTCATCTTCGCCATGTCGACGCCGGTCGGGCAGTCGCGCTTGCAGCCCTTGCAGCTCACGCACAGGTCCATCGCCCGGGCGACGGCATCGGAGGTCAGTGCATCGGGGCCGAGCTGGCCGCTCAGGGCGAGCCGCAGCGTGTTGGCCCGACCGCGCGTCAGATGGATCTCGTCGCGCGTCACGCGGAAGGAGGGGCACATCGTGCCCGCGTCGAACTTCCGGCAGTGGCCGTTGTTGTTGCACATCTCGGTGGCCTTCGCGAAGCCGCCGCTCGCATCGCCGCCGGCGCCGGGCTCGGTCAGTTCCTCGGTGCGCGGATCGTTCTGCACATTCCACGCCGACCAGTCGAGCGCCGGCTTGTATGCGACGCTGCCGTAGCCCGGCTTGAAGCGGAACAGCTCGCGGTCGTCCATCTTCGACGGTCGCACGATCTTGCCCGGATTGAGCCGGTTCTCGGGATCGAACAGATCCTTGATCGCCTCGAAGGCCTTGGTGAGGCGCGGCCCGAACTGCCAGCCGACCCACTCCGAGCGCACCAGCCCGTCGCCATGCTCGCCGGAATAGGCGCCCTTGTACTCGCGCACCATGGCCGAGGCTTCCTCGGCGATCGCGCGCATCTTCTCCGCACCGTCGCGGCGCATGTCGAGGATCGGCCGCACATGCAGGGTGCCGACCGACGCGTGGGCATACCACGTGCCCTTCGTGCCGTGCTTCGCGAAGACCTCCGTGAGGCGCTGCGTGTAATCGGCGAGATGCTCGAGCGGAACCGCGCAATCCTCGATGAAGGAGACCGGTTTGCCGTCGCCCTTCATCGACATCATGATGTTGAGGCCGGCCTTGCGAACCTCCCACAGCGCGGCCTGCGGACCGGGCTCCGGCATCTCGACGACGCTGCCGGGCAGACCGATGTCGCCCATCAGCTCGACCAGCCGCTGCAGGTCGCGCAACTGGTCCTCGCGCTCCTCGCCCGCGAACTCGACCAGCAGGATCGCCTCGGGCCTGCCGATCAGCGCCCGCTCGATCACCGGACGAAACGCGGGATTGGCGCGCGCCAGCTCGATCATCGTGCGGTCGACCAGTTCCACCGCCGTCGGCTTCAGCTTCACGATGTGCTGCGCCGACTCCATCGCCTGGTAGAAGCTCGGGAAGTTCACGACACCCAGAGTCTTGTGCCTGGGCAGCGGGGCGAGCTTCAGCGTCAGCCGCTCGGTGACGGCCAGCGTGCCCTCGCTGCCGACCAGCAGATGCGCCATGTTGACCGAGTTGTCGGTCGTGTAGGGCCGCTCCGACTGCGGGAAGAAGATGTCGAGGTTGTAGCCCGCCACCCGGCGCAGGACCTTGGGGAACATGCGGACGATCTCGTCCTGCTCCGCGACGGCCAGGGCCGCGACCTTGTCGGCGATGGCCCGCACCGCCGGATGCATGTCCTCCGGCCGCCTGGCATCGAAGCGCGCACGCGTGCCGTCGGCCAGGATCGCGTCTAGGCCGGCGACGTTGTGCACCATGTTGCCGTAGCGGATCGACCGGCTGCCGCAGGAGTTGTTGCCGGCCATGCCGCCCAGCGTGCATTGCGCGGCGGTCGAGACGTCGACCGGGTACCACAGGCCGTGCGGCTTGAGCCAGGCGTTGAGCTGGTCGAGCACGACGCCGGGCTGGACCGTGACCTCGGCCCGGCTCTTGTCGAAGCCGACGACGTTTCGCATGTGCTTGGAGAAATCGATGACCAGCGCCTCGCCCACCGTCTGGCCGCACTGCGAGGTGCCGGCGCCGCGCGGCAGGATGGCGGCCTTCGCGTCGCGCGCCACGTCGAGCGCGATGCCGAGATCGGTCTCGTCGCGCGGGATGACGATGCCGACCGGCTCGATCTGGTAGATCGAGGCGTCGGTCGAATAGCGGCCGCGCGAGGCGCGGTCGAACAGGACCTCGCCCTTGACCGAATCGCGCAGCCTGTCTTCGAGCGTGCTCACGGCGGCGTCACTCCTTCATCGTCTCCAGCACCGCGCGCTGCTTGGCGCGCAGATGCTGGACCAGCAGGACCCGTAGCCGTTCCCCATCGCGCGCCGCAAGGGCGTCGAGCATCAGGCGATGCTCGGCGATCGCCTGGTCCCATTTGGCCTGCACGAGGTTGGAGCGGAAGCGCAGCGCGTGCAGGCGCGCATTCAGGGTCCTGAAGGTCTGGGTCAGGATCGGATTGCCGGCAATCGCGTTGATCCGCTCGTGGATGGCGCGATTGGCCCGATAGTAGGCCGGCAGGTCGCGGCGCGCATGCGCCTGCTCCATGGCGGCCTGCAGCGCCTGGAGGTCGGCCAGGTCGGCATCGGTCACGCGGGAGGCGGCCAGCTCACCGGCCAGCCCCTCCAGCGACGCCATCACCTCGAACGCATGACCGACATCTTCGCGCGACAGGGTCACGACCTGGGCGCCGCGATTGGGCAACTGAACCAGCAGCCCGTCGGCCGCGAGCATGCGGAAGGCCTCGCGCAGCGGCGTCCGGGACACGCCCAGCCGCTCGCTGAGCTCCCGCTCGTTGAGCCGTGCGCCGGGCACGAGCTGGCCCTCGATGATCAGCGTCCGCAGCCGCTCGGCCGCCGCCTCCGGCAAGGTCGAACGTGCGATCGGGAAATCCATGCCATCCATGCTGGACTCACTCTCGCATATTGTATACAAAATGCAACGAGAGAATCGCACCGAGGACGACATCCATGCGCCTGAACGCCCATCCCAGCGGCCGCCATTTCCTGCAAATCCCGGGGCCGACCAACGTTCCGGACCGGATTCTTCGTGCGATGGATTATCCGACCATCGATCACCGCGGCCCGGAGTTCAACGCGCTAGCCAAGAAGGTCCTGCGCAGCGTGCGGCAAGTTTTCCAGACAAAACAACCGGTTGTCGTCTATCCCGCATCCGGGACGGGAGCCTGGGAAGCGGCGCTGGTCAACACGCTGTCGCCGGGCGACCTGGTACTGATGTGGGAGACCGGCCACTTCGCCTCGCTATGGAAGAAGATGGCCGACAAGCTTGGAATCAAATCTGAATTCATGGGTGGCGACTGGCGCCTGCCGGCCGATCCGGCGGCGATCGAAAAGCGCCTGACGGAGGACGCCGGCCACGCCATCAAGGCGGTCTGCATCGTCCACAACGAGACCTCGACCGGGGTGGTGAGCGACGTCGGCGCCGTACGGCGGGCGATCGATGCGGCGAAGCATCCGGCCCTGCTGCTGGTCGACACGATCTCCTCGCTGGGCTCGATCGACTATCGCCACGACGCCTGGGGCGTCGACGTCACGGTAGCCGGATCGCAAAAGGGCCTGATGCTGCCGCCCGGCCTGTCGTTCAACGCGATCAGCGAGAAGGCGTTGACCGCCGCGAAGAGCTCGAAGATGACCAAGGCATTCTGGGGCTGGGAGGAGATGCTGGCGACCAACGCCAACGGCTGGTTCCCCTACACGCCGGCCACCAACCTGCTCTACGGCCTGAACGAGGCCTGCGACATGCTGCTGGAAGAGGGCCTCGATTCGGTGTTCGCGCGCCACGCCCGCCACGCCGAGGCGACCCGCACGGCGGTGACAGCCTGGGGCCTCGAGATCCTGTGCAGCGACCCCAAGGCCTATTCCGGCTCGCTGACGGCCATCGTCATGCCCGAGGGCCACGACGCCGACGCCTTCCGCAAGGTGGCGCTGGAGAATTTCAACATGTCGCTCGGCCAGGGGCTGACCAAGGTGGCCGGCAAGGTGTTCCGCATCGGCCATCTCGGCGACTTCAACGACCTGATGCTGATGGGCACCCTGTCGGGCGTCGAGATGGCGCTCGGCCTCGCCAAAGTCCCCCATAAGCCCGGCGGCGCCCAGGCCGCTCTCACCTACCTGCGCGACACCGCGCCGGGCGCCCGCCGATCATGAATTCCCTCTCGCGCAAAGCGCGGGGAGTGGCGCGGCAATCCGCGTCGGAGGGGTCATGGGCCGCACCGATACCGTTGCTCATGACCCCTCCGGCCCTTCGGGCCACCTCCCCGCGCCCTGCGCAGGGAGGAAAGATGTTGGCCCGTGACAAGCACCTTGCGAGAGTGCCGCGCTGGAATCACAGAGCAGGAAAACGCCGTGCGCCTTTACGTGACACCCGCCTCTCCCTGGGTCCGGAGGGTCAGGGTGGCGATCCTCGAGCTGGGGATCGCCGACCGCTTCGAGTTCGTGCAGACGAAATGGCCGCATAGCTGGGGCACGCAGACCGTCACCACGCTCGCCACCGACTTCACCGCGGCTACGCCCGTCGCGCGCATCCCCGCGCTCGTCGCCGACGGCGTCACGCTGACCGATTCTCACGCGATCTGCGACTACCTGAACGGCGAGCTGGGCGGCTACAGGCTGCTGGCTCGCGAGGGCGCCGCGCGCTGGAAGGCGCTCGCGACGATCGCCGTCGCCAACGGCATCATCGAGGCCCAGGTCGCCCGGCGCGCCGAACTGCTGCGCACCGGCCAGGATCGCTCGAACGATTTCATCGCCAAGATGCGGGACCGCCAGATGCGCTGCCATGCGGCGCTGGAAGCGCAGCACCTGCCGGCTTTCGGCAGCACCTTCGACCTCGCGCAGATCACGACCGCCGTCGCCTGCGGCTACGACGACTGGCGTTATGGCCCCGAATGGCGCGACGCCGCGCCCCGGCTGGCGGACTGGTACGACGCCGTCGCCAGGCGCCCGTCGCTCGAGGCCACGGCGCCGGCCGAAACGCCGCAGCGCTGACGCCCCGGCGCGAACGCATCGGGTGACGGCATCGATGTCGCCGTGCCCGAGCGCGATCGCCGCTGCCGCGCCAGGACGGCTATCGGGGCGCGTTCCGCGACGCGCCCGGTATCCCGCTCACACCACGCCGAACGCGCGCATGGCTTCGGCGACACGGATGAAGCCCGCGATGTTGGCGCCGAGCACGTAGTTGCCGGGCGAGCCGTACTCGTCGGCGACCTCGGCACAGTGATCGTGGATGCCGTTCATGATGCCGGCGAGCCGCTCCTCGGTCGTCTCGAAGCTCCACGAGTCGCGCGAGGCATTCTGCTGCATCTCGAGCGCGCTGGTGGCCACGCCGCCGGCATTGGTCGCCTTCCCCGGACCGAACAGCACGCCGGCATCGAGGAACAGGCGCACCGCCTCCGGCGTGCAAGGCATGTTGGCGCCCTCGCCCACGGCGAGGACCTTGTTCTTCACGAGCGTGCGCGCGTCGCGTCCCGTCAGCTCGTTCTGGGTCGCCGACGGCATGGCGATGTCGGCGGGCAGATCCCACAGGCAGCCGTTCTCGACATAGGCTGCCGCGGACCCGCGCAGCCTGGCGTAATCCTGCACGCGGAGCCGACGTTCTTCCTTGATCTCCTTCAGGAGATCGAGATCGATGCCGGCTTCGTCGTGAACGTAGCCGTTCGAATCCGAGCAGGCGATCACGCGGCCGCCGAGCTGGATCACCTTCTCGATCGTGTAGATCGCGACGTTGCCCGCGCCGGAGACGATCACCTTCTTGCCGTCGAAGCTCTGGCCCCGCGTCTGCAGCATGCGCTCGACGAAATAGACCGCACCATAGCCGGTTGCCTCGGTGCGCACGCGCGATCCGCCCCAGGCCAGTCCCTTGCCGGTCAGCACGCCCGACTCGTAGCGATTGGTCATCCGCTTGTACTGGCCGAACATGTAGCCGATTTCGCGCTGCCCAACGCCGATGTCGCCCGCCGGCACGTCGGTGTACTCGCCAAGATGGCGCGACAGCTCGGTCATGAACGACTGGCAGAACCGCATGACCTCGCCGGTCGAGCGTCCCTTGGGGTCGAAGTCCGAACCGCCCTTGCCGCCGCCGATCGGCATTCCGGTCAGGGCATTCTTGAACACCTGCTCGAAGCCGAGGAACTTCACCGTCCCGAGATAGACCGTCGGATGGAAGCGCAAGCCGCCCTTGAACGGGCCGAGCGCGGAATTGAACTGCACCCGGAAGCCCCGATTGATCTGCACCTGACCGCGGTCGTCGACCCACGGCACGCGAAAGATCACCTGCCGCTCCGGCTCGCACAGCCGCTCGATCAGGGCGTCTTCGGCATAGCCTGGATGCTTGGCGATCACCGCGCCGAGGCTGTCGAGCACCTCGCGCACCGCTTGATGGAATTCCGCTTCACCGGGGTTGCGCCGCAGCACCTCGGCAAGAATCGGCTCGAGCTTCTCATCAAGCATTCGTCGGCATCCTTCCATTCCGTTCCGTTCGCGATGGAGCGTGGAGGAGCACTGGCGCCTGTCCCCGAGCAAGGGACATGACGACGCACGGCGACCGAGGTCAGCGCTTGTGAATGATTGCCATATCCCACCACCCCGCTCTGAGGAGCGTAGAGTCTCGTTCATTGGACCGCGCGCATCCTGCGCGCTCATGATCATGAGCGCGCAGGATGCGCGGTCCAGAAGAGCATGACGCGTCGCGTCCGCGGCGAGCCCGATCTCATCAAAAAATTCACAAGCCCTCAGCGCGAGAGCGGACCTGGATCGCCTCCGGGCAGACGGCGAAGGCACGCCACGTGATGGCCCGGCGCGACCTCGCGCAGGGGCGGGTCGTCGACCTTGCACTCGGCCACCGCGTAGGGGCAGCGGGTATGGAAATGGCAGCCGGGCGGCGGCTTCGCCGGGCTCGGCACGTCGCCCTGCACGATCGCGCGCTTGCGCCTGGCGCGGCGCGGGTCGGGCGCGGTGGCGGCCGAGAGCAGCGCCTCGGTGTAGGGATGCAGCGGCCCGGCGAAGAGCTGCCGCTTGGTCGTCAGCTCGACGATGCGGCCGAGGTACATGACCGCGATGCGATGGCTGATGTGCCGCATCACCGCGAGGTCATGGCTGATGAAGAGATAGGCGAGGCCGCGCTCCTCCTGCAGGTCGATCAGCAGGTTCAGAACCTGCGCCTGCACCGACACGTCGAGCGCCGAGACCGGCTCGTCGGCCACGATCACGTCGGGGCTGACCGACAGCGCCTTGGCGATGCCCAGGCGCTGGCGCTGGCCGCCGGAGAACTCGTGCGCGAACTTGCGCATCGCGTCGGGCCGCAGGCCGACCCGCTGGAACAGCGCGGCGACGCGCTCGTCGCGCTCCCGGCCGCGGGCGATGTCGAAATTCTCCAGCGGCTCGCCGACGATCGTGCCGGCCGCCAGGCGCGGGTTCATCGACGAGTACGGATCCTGGAAGATCGTCTGGATGCGCTTGCGGTGCGGCCATACCGCACCCGGCTTCAGCTTCGTGATGTCCTCGCCGCCCAGCACGATGCGGCCCGACGTCGGCTCGATCAGCTTCAGGATCGTCTTGCCCACCGTCGACTTGCCGCAGCCCGACTCGCCGACCAGCCCCAGCGTCTCGCCCTTGGCGATGGTGAAGCTGACGCCGTCGACCGCCCTCACCTCGCCGACCCGGCGCTGCAGCAGCCCGCCATGGATCGGGAAATGCTTCACGAGCCTGTCGACCTCGATCACGTTCACAGTCCGGTCTCCCAGCAGGCGACGATGTGGCCGCCGCCGGCATCGACGATGGGCGGCGCCGTCGTGCGGCACCGGTCGGTGGCGAGCTCGCAACGCGCGGCGAAGGCGCAGCCGATGATCGGCTGCGTGAGCCGCGGCACGAGGCCGGGGATCTCCTGCAGGCGCGGCCGCCTGCCGCCCTCCTCGGCGTCGACATCGAGCCGCGGAATCGCGCGCATCAGGCCGCGCGTGTAGGGATGGAGCGGGTTGTCGAACAAGGCCTCGACCGGCGCCTCCTCGACCTGGCGGCCGGCATACATCACCACGACCCTCTGCGCGGTTTCGGCGATCACGCCGAGGTCGTGCGTGATCAGCACGATGGCGGTGCCGGTCTTCTCCTTGAGGTCGAGCATCAGGTCGAGGATCTGCGCCTGGATGGTGACGTCGAGCGCGGTGGTCGGTTCGTCGGCGATCAGCACCTGCGGATCGCAGGACAGCGCCATGGCGATCATCACCCTCTGGCGCATGCCGCCCGAGAGCTGGTGCGGGTATTCGTCGAGCCGGCGGCGCGGATCGGCGATGCGCACCAGGTCGAGCATCTCGCAGGCCCGCTCGCGCGCCACCTTCTTCGACACGCCCATGTGGCGCACGACGTTCTCGGCGATCTGGGTGCCGACCGTGAGCACCGGATTGAGGCTCGTCATCGGCTCCTGGAAGATCATCGAGATGCGATGGCCGCGCAGGCGCTTCATCTGCTCTTCCGACAGCGTCGTCAGTTCCTCGCCCTCGAAGCGGATCGAGCCGGACGCGATACGGCCGGTCTCGGGCGGGATCAGGCGCAGGATCGACATGGCCGTCACCGACTTGCCGCAGCCCGATTCACCGACGATGCCCAGCGTCTCGCCGCGGGCGAGGTCGAACGACACGCCGTCGACGGCGCGCACCACGCCCTCGAGCGTGTCGAATTGCGTCCGCAGGTCGCGGACTTGCAGGATCGCGTCCATGGCCGCCGTCACAGCCTTCTCGCGAGCCGCGGATCGAGCCGGTCGCGCAGCCCGTCGCCCAGCAGGTTCACGGCCAGCACGGTGAGCGCGAGGAAGGCGCCCGGGATCAGGATGGTCCACGGCGCGATCTGGAAGAAGCTGCGGCCCTGCGCGATGATGTTGCCCCAGCTCGGCACCTCGAGCGGCACGCCGGCGCCGAGGAAGCTCAGGCTCGCCTCGATCAGCATGCCGGAGGCGCAGACATAGGTCGCCTGGACGATCAGCGGCGCCAGCGTGTTGGGCACGACGTGGCGCCACAGCAGCTTGGCGTTTCTCGTACCGCCGGCGATGGCGCTCTCGATATAGGGCTGGCTGCGGATCGAGAGCACGACCGAGCGCACCACGCGCACGACGCGCGGCACCTCGGGGATGACGATGGCCACGATCACGATGCCGAGTCCGGGCCGCGTCAGCGTGATCAGCGCGATCGCCAGCAGGATCGAGGGAATCGCCATCACCCCGTCCATGATGCGCATGACGACGCCGTCGATGCGGCGGAAGTAGCCGCAGGCGAGACCCACCGCGAGGCCCAGCACGCTCGAGACCGTCGCGACCGAGAGGCCGACGACCAGCGACACTCGCGCGCCGTAGATCGTGCGGGTGAGCACGTCGCGGCCGAACTGGTCGGTGCCGAACCACCAGCGCTCCGACGGAGGGCGCAGCCGATTGACCGGCGCGATCTTGAACGGGTCGCCGACGAAGAACGGCCCGGCGATCGCGGCCGCGACGAGCACAAGCAGCAGGACCGCGCCGAAGGCGATGGTCGGGTTGCGCCGGATCGCCGTCGGCAGCGAGAAGCGACGTGCCGGCAGCGGGAGGTCTTCGGCTATCACTGTCACGTGCCGTCACCATCGTCTTCGACGGGCGCAATGCAACGCTTTTCATGGTCTTCCGGACCGCGAGCTTCCAGCTCGCTCATGATCATGAGCGAGCTGGAAGCTCGCGGTCCGGAAGAGGACGACGGGCAAACCATCAGTACCGGATCCGTGGATCGAGGAAGGCGTAGGAGATGTCGATCAGCAGGTTGACCAGCACCTTGGCGGCGGCGAACACCAGGATCAGGCCCTGCACGATCGGGTAGTCGCGCTTCAGCACGGCATCGACCGTGAGGCGGCCGAGACCGGGAATATTGAACACCGTCTCGGTGATGACCACGCCCGAGATCAGCAGTGCGATGCCGATGCCGATCACGGTGACGATCGGCACGGCGGCATTCTTCAGCGCATGCAGCAGCAGCACGCGATCGGTCGCCAGCCCCTTGGCGTTGGCGGTGCGGATGTAGTCCTGCTGCAGCACCTCGAGCATCGAGGCGCGGGTGATGCGCGCGATCAGCGCCA
>Ga0182738_1006779_pt1 | contig 11807 bp, 7 predicted proteins | sample eDN5th30CBELigMG_FD_128876 | JGI IMG/M metagenome (GOLD analysis project Ga0182738, IMG submission 128876) | Enriched Miracle-Growth compost microbial communities from Emeryville, California, USA - eDNA 5th pass 30_C BE-Lig MG (version 2)... ...
CTCCTCGACGGCAGCACCCGCGTGGGCCCGTTGGTTCGTCGTGGCGGGCGCCGTGCTCGGTTTGGCGTTCGTCTTCCTCACCCCCGCACTCGAGGGCACCGACGAAGCTGCGCACGTCTCCCGGGTGGCGATGATCGAAACGGGACAGGTCATTCCGCCGAAGACCGCGGACCGGTCGCCCGGCAACGGTGCCGACGCCTGCATCACTGCCTACCTGTACCGCCATCGCGCCGAGGCCCTCGCCGGTAGGTCGCCATCCTGGTCCGGACAGTTCCGCAATCCTCGTTGCGCACCCGTCGATTGGAGCCTCACCGGTTTCGCCCATACCGCCGACGTGTACTCGCCTGTCCCGTATCTTCCCGCGCTCGTCGGTTTCCGGCTAGGTCGGGCGGTCGGCGGTGCAGCAGGCAGCATCTACGGTGCTCGACTCGTGCAACTGGCCGCATTCGTCGCGTTGATGGCCTTTGCGATTCACCGGACTCCCTGGGGAAAGCCGTTGCTGTTCACGATCGGGCTCCTCCCGGTGGTGATCCAGGGCGCAGCGAACGTCTCCGCCGATCCGCTCACGCTGGCGCTCGCGTGTTGCGCGACCGCATTGGTGCTCGCAAGCATCGACCGGGCGCGCATCGGCGAGGCAGTCGGTGCCGGGACCTGGTGGACGTTCGCGGCGGTGGGTCTGGGACTCGCCCTGTCGAAATCCGCGTACGTCCCGTTCGTGCTGCTGCTGCTGGCCGTTCCCACCGCCGCGTTCGGGACGCTCCGCAGGCGCCTGGCGATCGGCGTCGGCACGCTCGCCACCACCGGGATCATTGCCGGGCTCTGGAACTTCGGCGTCGTGGCTCACGTCCAAATCGACGGCGTCAACCGATCGAACAGCGACCTTGCTGCAGCCTGGATCCGTCGCCATCCCGTCGGGTTCCTGCAGGCGATCGTGCGCGGCTGGGCGAACCCGCACGAGCACCAGGCGCTGCTGACCGGTGTGTTCGTCCCGGTCCGTCGGTGGGCACACAATTTTCCGATCCCGATCTGGCTCGGATTCCTGTGGCTCCTCGCCGTCCGAGTCGTCGACCCGCTCCCCCGCCGTCTCGCGCGACTGATCCGGGAGTCGGCCCGTGGCGGGCGAGCCGGACACAGCGCGGCCGATGCGCCGACGGTCCCACCACGTGAGCGGATCATCGCAGTGGTCGTCGCGCTCGGCGTGGCCGGCGCATGCGTGCTGTTGATCGAGTACGGCCTGGCCATCTCCGCGAATCCGCCCGGCGCCCGATCGATCATCTGGGTGCAGGGTCGGTACTTTCTCCCCCTGGTACCCCTCACCCTGTTCGGGGTCTCCGGCCTGCAACGACCGGTCCCCCGACGCTGGCTCGCGCTGATCCCGGTGATCAGCGTCACCGTGGTGGTGCTGTGGATCTGGTGGGCGTCGTCGGCGGTGTGGGGCTGGATCTGAGCCGCGACCGGGTCCGTCAGCGACCGGGCGGCGAGGCCTCGGCGATCTCGGCGGCGCTGGGCACGCGTGCTTCGGCGGCTTCGGCAGGAAGCAGGGCCTCGATCGCCCGCATGATGCGGTCGGTGTCCGCTCGCTCGCTGCGGTATTTCAGCTCCACCGGGGGGCCCACCGCCAGTCGTACCAGCGGCGGATCGGTGATGTTGGTCAGATCGGGCACCCGCGCCGCCCGCGGCCAGACCTTCTCGGTCCCCCAGATGCCGACCGGGACGACCGGCACCCGGCTCAGCGCCGCCAGGCGGGCGGCACCGGGGCGGCCGTGCAGCGTCGGTTCGAAGAACTCCGCACCACGGGGTATCGTCCCCTGGGGAAGAATGACGACGAGTTCCCCACCCTCCAGCGCCTCGGCGGCGCGTTCGAGGGGCGCGTGGGACCCGGTGCCGCGATCGACCCGGATGGTGCCCATCGCCCGAGCGATCTGCCCGACGACGGGTGCGTCGACGACTTCCTTCTTCGCCAGGAAGCGGACGGCACGGTCGACGCGGCCCGCGAGGTAGCCAAGCGCGATCGGGTCGAAGTACGAACGGTGGTTCGCGACGATGATCGCCGGCCCGCTCCGGGGAAGGTGTTCGAGCCCGTCGATCTCCCAGCGGACGAACCGCAGGAATTCCGGACGCAGAATGCCCTGGAGCAGCCGTTGGGGCTCCCAGCCGGCGACCTTGGGTACGCCGGAGGGCACGTCGAGGTAGCGCTGGGGCCATCGGCGCACCCACGCCATCATGCGCATCCTCGGATCAGGGTTGATCACCATCGGGTTGCCGACGGCGGCCAACAGCGGCGCATCGAAGATGCTGTCGCTGTAGGCGTAGCTGGCGGCGAGGTCGATGTCGTGGCGGTCGGCCCAGGCGCGCACGGCGGCGAGCTTGCCCGGCCCCCAGACGAACTCGCCGACGATCGTGCCGTCGTAGGCGCCTTCGTGCACGCCGTAGCGGGTGGCGATCACGTCGTCCATCCCCAAGGCCCTGGCCAGCGGTTCCACCAGATCGAACGGCGAGGTGGTCGCCATGACCACCGGACGGCCGGCCGCATGGTGCTCGGCGAGGAGCTGCCGCCCGAAAGGCTGCACGTGATCGACCAGCCGTTCCGCCGCGATCTCCCCTGCTTCACGCACCGCGCTCCGGCTCCATCCGGCCGCGAACCGCGCCGCAGAACGCGTCAGCGCCATGGCCGGCAGGGTCTCGCCGACCGCATCGAACACCCGGTAGATGAGGTTCTCTCCCGGAATGGTGCGGTCCCCCAGGATGCCGAGCTGGCGGAGTGCCTCGGAGATCACCGGGCCGGACGCGCCGCGCAGCAGGGTCCGGTCCAGGTCGAAGAAGGCGGCTCCGGAGGACATGGCCAGACAGTAGCCGACCTTTTCGGGAGAACAATCGAGGGACCGGCCGGGGGAGGCCGGTCCCTCTGGGGACCATCGAGCGGAGGGGGGCCGCTCGAGGTTCTCTCCGGAGGAGACGTCAGGGGGGTCGTCTCGACTCCGGTTGCTTGTCTGCATGCTCGCGCACAGCTAGCAATCTGTCCAACAGTTCTAAGTGATACTCGGTATCGCTTCTGGCTATAGTGTGGGCGATGGACCTGCGACAGCTCGCCGCGCTCACCGCGGTCGGTGAACACCGGAGCTTCTCCGCCGCCGCCCGCAGTCTGCACACCGTGCAGTCGAACGTCTCGGCGCATGTCGCCAAGCTCGAGAACGAGCTCGGCGTCGTGCTCGTGGATCGCAGCGACTGTTCGTTCACCGACGCGGGCGAGCTCGTGGCGGCACGCGCGAGGCGCATCGAGGCCGAGCTCGACGCCCTCGGCGGCGACCTCGCCTCGAGCGAGCAGGCGGTCTCCGGATCGGTCCGCCTCGGCATGATCGGCACCACGGCCCGGTGGCTGCTCCCCCTACTGCTCCCTGCGGTCGCGCAGCGCCATTCGGGCATCCGCCTCACGATCATCGACGCGACCACGACCTCGCTCATCCCCCAGCTCCTCGCCCGGCGCCTCGACCTCGCCGTCGTCAACCTGCCGGTGCACTCCGAGGACGTCTCTGCGGAGCTGCTCTTCGAGGAGCGCCACGTGCTCATCGTGCCGCGCGGGCATCCGCTGAGCGGTCGTGACGAGATCGACCCGACCGAACTCTCTCGGCATCCACTGCTCCTGCCGCCTCCGGGCACCTCGTTCCGTGACGAGTTGGACCTGGCGATGACCCGCTTCGGTGTCCGCCTGGAGGCAGCCGCCGAGGTCGACGGTGTCCGGCTGCTGGCCACGCTCGCATTCGAAGGCTTCGGCGCGTCGATCGTCCCTTCCAGCGCGGTGTCCAGACGAGCGGGCTCGGAGTGGACGCGCGTCGGCATCACGGGTCTGGCCCCGCGCGCGGTCGGACTCGCCACGGAACGCCGGGCCTTGTTGTCGAACGCCGCCCGCGCGGTGCACGCGATGGTTCTCGACCAGTGCCGTGAGCACGCCGCCGACTTCGCCGAGATCGAGCCCGCGATCGCGCCTTCCACCAAAGCAGGAGGTCGCCCGGCACCGCACTAGGCTCGCCAGTGAGAGGGTGCCGCGGCACGCTCCGGGGTCGTTTGCACCGGTGCCGCAGCAACGAACGACAGCAGGCAACTTCCAGGGAGTAGCGCCGTGGCCGAGAGCGTAACGATCACCGACAACCGGACCGGGGAGGCGCTCGAGATCCCCATCGTCAACGGTGGCATCGATGCGCGTGAGTGGAACAAGCTGCTCGGCAACATCTGGTTCTACGACCCCGGTTTTGCCCAGACCGCCTGCACCGAGTCGGCGATCACCAAGATCGACGGCGAGGCCGGCACGCTGCACTACCGCGGCTACCCGATCGAGCAGCTCGCCGAGAACTCGACCTATCTGGAGGTCGCGTACCTGCTCATCTACGGCGAACTCCCCACCGTTGCCCAGTTCGAGGCCTGGCGGCACGAGATCACCTATCACACGTTCATCCACGAGAACGTGCGCAAACGCTTCATGGAGGGCTTCCACTACGACGCCCACCCGATGGGCATGCTGGTCTCCGCCTTCGGCGCGCTGTCGACCTTCTACCACGAGGCCAAACAGATCGACGACCCGGCCGTCCGCCACAAGCAGATCGTCCGCCTCGTCGCCAAGGTCCCCACCCTGGCGGCCTGCGCGCACCGCTTCAGCGTCGGTCAACCCTTCGTCTACCCGGACAACACGCTGGGTTTTGCGGCCAATTTCCTGTCGATGATGTGGAAGATCGCGGAACCGCACTACGAAGCGGACCCCGTGCTCCAGCACGCGCTCGACGTGCTGTTCATCCTGCACGCCGACCATGAACAGAACTGCGGTGCCGCAGCGATGCGGGTCATCGGCTCGGCCCACGCCGACCCCTACTCGGCCTGCGCCGGCGCCGCGGCAGCCCTGTACGGCCCCCGCCACGGCGGTGCGAACGAAGCGGTGATCCACATGCTCACCGAGATCGGCTCGATCGACAACGTCGACGCGTTCGTCGCCGACGTCAAGGCCGGAAAGGGTCGTCTCCAGGGATTCGGCCATCGCGTCTACAAGAACTACGACCCGCGGGCCCGCATCATCAAGGACATCGCCCACGACGTGTTCGAGGTGACCGGCAAGAACCCGCTCCTCGACATCGCTCTGAAGCTCGAAGAGACCGCGCTGAGCGACGAATACTTCGTGTCGCGGCGGCTGTACCCCAACGTCGACTTCTACTCCGGGCTGATCTACCAGGCAATGGGTTTCCCGATCGACACCTTCACGGTGCTGTTCGCGATCCCCCGTGTCTCGGGGTGGTTGGCGCACTGGCAGGAGCTGTTGGAGCAGGACCAGCGGATCGCACGGCCGCGGCAGCTCTACATCGGTCACGAGCCCCGCGACTACGTCGCCATCGCCAACCGCTGAGTCCGTCGATCCCCGAGGCGCCGTGATGTCCCTCAGCGGCGCGGATCAGCGACCGCCCGGTTACTACGTCAACTCCTGGGCGGCGCGCACCTCACAGCGTCTGGCCGGACGCATCGTCGACTCGATGATCGCCTTCGGGTGCATCGTCGCGGTCGTCGTGCTCGGACCGCATGGTCGACCCCTGGCGCAGGATCTCATCATCGTGGCACTCGTCGCGACCATCGAGTCCGTCGCGATCACCCGGACCGGGGCGACGCTCGGTATGCACGTCGTCGACATCCGGGTCGCCCCGCTTCTCCGGTCCGGCCGGCCGGATTTCTGGACGGCGTGGCGACGCTCCGTTCCGGTCGCACTGTGCTACGCGGTGCTCCTGCCCGGCACGTTCGTGGCGTTGATCATGCCCGCCGCGTTGGTGCTCTCGATCGCACTGTCGCCGTTGCGACGTGCGTTCCACGACCGCTCGTCGGGAACCGTGGCGGTCCAGGTGGGCGCTCCCGCGCGCATCACCGAGGCCGACACGGCCCTGTGGTGGCAACCCCAGCGGGCTGTCGTCATGTCTCCCTGGGGTCGAGTGCCCGACCTGTACGACCGCCGACGGGCCCGTGCCCACCGCGTCGACGGCGCGTGGTGGCTCGCCGCCGTCGTCATGGTGATGACGATCGCATCGGTCGGCATCGCAGACGTGCCGAACCTGTGGTTGTGGTCGACGGCGATCTGGTTGGTCGCGATCACCGTCGACGAGGTCTGGTGGGTCACGAACAAGGGGGCGACCCCGGGACATCTTCATGCCGGCTACCGGATCGTCGATTTCGCCACCGGGACGACACCGACGCGATCCCGCGCGTTGCTGCGCGCGGTCGTCGTCGGACCGTTGTTGTACATCCCGCCACTCCAGTTGGTGCTCGCCCTCTGGGTGCGGGCCTCCGCTCTGCACCGGGGCCCGCACGATCTCATCGCCAACACGGTCGTCGTCGAACCCGGCTACGAACCCGTGGCGTTCGCTCCCCCGCCGGCCCCGGTCGCGCTGCCGGCGTTCCCGCCTGGACCGACGTGGTATCCGCCTCCGCTCTGGCACCCGCCGCTGCCGCCACCTCCGCCGTCGTCTCCTCCGCCACCGACGCCGGCGGGACCCCCGAACGTATCCGGCCCGTTCTGAGATGGCCTATCCCTTCCGAGACGAGTGCCCGAACCGGACGATGGCCTGGGGAACCTGGTCGTTGCTGCTCGTTTGTGTCGCGGTGTTCGCCTTCGCCCAGCCCAAGGCGATGCAGGGGTTGACCCACGGCCTGACGATCACCGACAACGCGTCGGCCGAGCTCCAGGTCCAGCATTTCCAGGACCGATGGGCTCTCGTGCCGTGCGAGGTGACCCACGGCCGGAGCATCACCGACGGAGCGGCCTGCAACGGCTACCCCGTGGATCAACCGGGCGCGTATGCCGAGAAGAACGTCTGGCTGCCGTTTCTCACCGCCCAGTTCCTGCATGCCAACATCTTCCACCTCATCGGCAACCTGTTGTTCCTCTGGGTGTTCGGCAAAGGACTCGAGGAACGGATCGGCGGTGCAGGGATCATCGGGCTCTTCCTCGCAGGCGGCATCGCCGCCTTCCTGGGATACGTCGCGGTGTCGCCCGAGAGCACCACGCCCGTTCTCGGTGCCTCGGGTGCGATCGCCGCGATCATGGGCGCCTTTCTCGTCCTCCAGCCCCGTCGGCGCCTCCTGAGCTTCGTGTACGCGGGCGGAGTCCAGGTGATCTACCTTCCCGCCTGGGCGTTGCTCGCGTTCTTCTTCGTGTCGCAGTTCTTCACCACCCGCGGTTCGCAGGTGGCCTGGCAGGCCCACGCCGCCGGCATGTTGTTCGGGATGGCGGTGGGGGCGGTGTGGTGGTGGCGGGACCCATCGCTGGCGGGGACGCGCTCGACCACGGGCCCTCCTCGCGCGGTCGGGGCAACCGGGACCGCCGCAGGAGACCGCGACGACTGGCCGGCTTCCCCGCCCCTGCACCCGCCGTCCGGCGGAGCGGACCTCAGCGTTCGTCGAGACGACGCACCGGCAGCTGCTCCTCCGGGCTGAGCGGATTCATCCGCACGCGCACGTCGGTGACCGCGGCCCCGCCGGCCGACACGATCACCGGGTCGAGGACGATCGCCGCGACCTCGGGAACCTTTTCGGCCAGCACCGACAATCGCTGCAGCAGCTGGACGACCGATGCGATCGCGGTTTCGGCCTCGGCCTCGTCGAGCTGCGCCGAGCCGACCTGGGGATCCGCGAACGCATCGCGTAGTCCGGCGCGGACCACCATCGAGTGGGCATCGGTGTCGGAACTCGGGACCACCTGCACCGCCGGCGGGTGCGCCTCGGCCACGAAGGCCCGGTCCACTTCGAGGGTGAGGACCGCGCCGACCAGATCACTGCGCACCAGTCCGATGCGGACGTCGACCCCCGATGGGGCCATGTGCTGCACGATGCCGGTTTCCATCGCGTCGCCGAGCAGGGACTGCATACGATGGTATGCCCGTTCGAGTTCCCGCGCGTCGTGCACGTCGACCGCCACGCCGCCCGCCTCGGTCTTGGCCGGACGGGCGATCCCCGCCGCCTTGAGGGCCACCGGCCAACCGATCCGTTCGGCGACCTCGACAGCCTCGGCCGACGAGCGGGCCTGCCCACGTGCGACCGGCGTCGCACCCGCCGCAGCGACCAGCCGAACCGCGAGATCGTGATCGAGCCAGCCCGATCCTGCACGCCGTGCATCGGCCACCACCGCGGCGAGCTGCTCGTCGGAGATCAGGTCGGTGTCGGGCAGACGACCCGGGTCGCGGTCCAGCCATTCCCCATAGCGGGCGATACGACCCAGCGCGCGCACCGCCCGTTCGGGGAACGGAAACACCGGCACCTCGGAGCTCCAGGCCGGGAGCGACCGCGGTTTCAGACCGAGATACGTGGCGACCACCGGCACCGGCGAGCCATGGGCGGCTTCCACGATGCGGGGCTCGAATGCATCGATGGCACCGGGAGTCGAGGGCGTGCACAACACGAGCACCGCGTCGACCGCGGGGTCGTCACAGAGCATCGACAAGGCCTCGGCAAATGTCGTTGGGTCGACGTCGAATCCCAGGTCGACCGGGTTCGCACGGCCCATGCAGGTGACCTCGGCGGGTACGAGGTCCACGCCCGACGCGGCGTCGAGCGCCAACACCGCCGGACTGCGGGCGTTCGACAGGATCGCCAGGCGTCGCCCTCGTGCGATCGGTTGACGGGTGAGCACGAGCGCGACGTCGAGCAGTTCCGACAGCGTGTCGACCCGGATCATCCCCGTCTGGGCCAACAGCGCGTCCATGTTCGCCGCGACGGGAAGCCCGGTTCCGCCCGTGTCGAGCGCGAGTGCGCCCCCACTCTTGACCGCGACGACCGGTTTGGATCGAGCCAGGGTGCGCGTGGTGCGCGCGAACGAGGCCGGGTCGCCGAAGCTCTCGAGGTACAACAGGACCAGCTCGGTGGCTTCGTCGTCGGTCCAGTAGCTGAGCAGGTCGTCGTTGGTGACGTCGGCCTGGTTGCCCAGCGACACGAACGTCGAGATGCCCAGTCCCCGCCGCGCTGCGTGCTCGATGATCGCCGCACCGAGCGTTCCCGACTGCGACGAGACCCCGATCGCACCGGCGATGGGGTGGACGTCGACGAACGTGGCGCGCAGATCGACGTCGGGCGCGGAGTTGACGACTCCCATCGAATTCGGCCCCAGCACCCGCATGCCCCAGCGCCGCGCCCGGGTCACCAGCTCGCGTTCACGTCGAGCACCGTCTTCGTCGGCGTCGGAGAACCCGGCGGTGATGACGATCAACGCGTGCACATGGCGACGGGCACACTGGGTGACCACCGCGGGGACCGCGTCGCGGGGCACACAGACGACGGCGACGTCGATGTCGTCGGGAACGGCGGCGATCGTCGGCCAGGCGCGGACGCCGGCGATCTCCGCGGCCTCGGGATTGATCGGGACGACCGCACCGGTGAACCCGTTGTCGAGGATGCTCCGAAACACCAGATGCCCGATCGCGTCGGGCCGGCGGGAGGCGCCGATCACCGCGACCGACTTCGGCGCGAGTATCCGGTGGATCGATTTCGCGAACGCGGCCTGGGCCCGTTCGGACACCAGCCGTCGGGCCTCGTCGGTCGGTTCGATGCCGAGCGTGACCTCGATGACCCCGTCGGCGAAATGACTCTTCACGTCGAACCCGGCCCGGGCGAACACCGACAGCATCCGGCGGTTCTCGGGCAGCACCTGGGCGATGAATCCGCTCAGTCCGTGGGCACGGGCCGCAGCGGCCAGGTACTCGAGCAGCATCGTCGCCACGCCCCGGCCACGGTGGGCCTCGTCGGTGAAGAACGCCACCTCCGCGTACTCGGTGGTCGGGTACCGGTCGTATCGGGCCACGCCGACCAGTTCGTCGCCGATCAGGCCGATGAAGGCCATGCGGTCGACGTAGTCGACCCGGGTCAACCGCTCGAGGTCGGCCTTGCTCAACGTCGGCCGTGGTGAGAAGTAGCGGAAGTAGATGCTCTCGGGTGACTGCCGTTCGTGGAACGCCTCCAGCAGGCCCACATCGTCGGGCCCGATCGGCCGCAGATGCATCGTGCCGCCATCGGCCAGGAGAACATCGGCTTCCCAGTTGCCCGGAGCGTCCACGGCGATCCACGCTACGGTGTCCCGACATGGAGCACCCGACGGGACCGAACGAGTACACCATCGCCGGACGCACGGTCACCCTGCCGGTGCAGATCCGTGAGGCGCGCCAATGGGCCACGACCTGGTTGGTGCCGGCCTCCGCCGCGCAGGCGATGATCGACTACTCGGGACTGGAGGTGGCGCAACCGATTCCCGGCAGGGCGATGTTCTCGTTGGCGTTCGTCGACTACGTCGACGGTGATCTGGACGCGTACCACGAAGTGGCGTTCTCGTTTCTGGTCCGCGCGCACGATGCTGCCGGGGCCTCATCGACGTGGGAGCAGGCCCGCGCCGTGCGAACCGGTGGGATCGGCGCGTTCATTCACGACCTGCCGGTCGACCAGGAGTTCACCCGGGCGGCGGGCACCACGATCTGGGGCTATCCGAAATGGCTTGCCGACATCGACCTGGTCGAACTGAACGGAGCGACGGCGTGTTCGGTGTCCTGCGACGGTGAGCACCAGTTCACCCTCGTCGTACGTGACCGGGGATTCCTGCGCTTTCCCCAACAGATGCCGCCGACCTATTCCAGCCGTGACGGCGTGCTGCGCCGCACCTCCTGGGACCTCGACGTGACCGGAGGGTCGGCCCGGCCCGGGGGCGCCCGCCTCACGCTCGGATCTTCTGGGCCGCTGGTGCGCACGCTGCGACGTCTGCGTCTGCCACGCCGTGCGCTGCTGTCGGCCACCGCGCCCCGGCTGAGCTCGACCTTCGGTGCCCCCGAGGTGATCGGCCCAGCCCAGGATGCGTCCGCCGCCGACGCCGCGCTGATCAGAGGCTGACCCACTCTTCGCCTTCGATGACGCTCGGCCCCGCCGTCGGCGGTTGGTGGTGGGCGATGAGGGATTCGAACCCCCGACCCCCTGCGCGTCATGCAGGTGCTCTAGCCAACTGAGCTAATCGCCCCGGGAGGATGCGAGCGTAGCACCGACGCGGTGGATCGCACCTGGTCGGTCACATCCAGCCGTTCCGGCGGAACAGTCGGTACAGCAGCGAGCAGACGGCCAGGATCACCGCGAGCACGATGAAGTACCCGTACTTCCACTTCAGTTCGGGCATGTTGGCGAAGTTCATGCCGTAGACCCCGGCAACCGCGGTCGGCACGAGCGCGATGGCGGCCCAGGCCGAGATCTTGCGCATGTCCTCGTTCTGACGCACGCTGATCACGCTCTGGCGGAGCGCCACCATGGCGATGTTCGCCTGCAGCACGTCGTTGAGGAGACGGTCCTGGTTCTCGATCGCGTCCGCGCTTCGCTGCACATGGTCATGGACGTCACGGAAATACGGCGCCGAGTCGGGATCGATGCCCGGAACGAGTCCCAGCGTGAGTCGGTCGAGCGGGCGGATCAGCGGAACCACGGCCCGACGAAACTGGGCGACCTCGCGTTTGAGCTTGTAGATCCGCTCGACATGGTCGCTGTCGTCGTTCGCGAACACCTGGGCCTCGATCTGGTCGACATCCTCGTCGATGAACCCGGTCGTCTGTTCGTACTGGTCGACGACGCGGTCCGCGATCCGGTACAGCACCCCCGAGGGACCGAGCTTTGCGAACTCGGATCCGGCGTCCAGCTCGGCCCGCAGATGCTGGAGCACCGCGGTCGGCCCGTGGCGAACGGTGACCACGAAGCCTCGGCCTATGAAGATCGCCACCTCGGAGACCTCGACGATCTCGGTGTGATCGATGTAGTCGACCGGCTTGAGC
>Ga0182738_1006780_pt1 | contig 11806 bp, 11 predicted proteins | sample eDN5th30CBELigMG_FD_128876 | JGI IMG/M metagenome (GOLD analysis project Ga0182738, IMG submission 128876) | Enriched Miracle-Growth compost microbial communities from Emeryville, California, USA - eDNA 5th pass 30_C BE-Lig MG (version 2)... ...
CATGTCGATCAAATATCATCAGGCTACTTTTTCCTTTTAAGTAACCCATGAACTGCGATACACTTAATTTTGGTGGGATACTAACATATGGATATGATCCGGACAGGCATTTGCTTCATGTATAATGACACCTTTTCTTTCACATAGCTCTCTTATGATTTGTCCTATACTCTTTTTGTATTTGCCATAAATAATTTACCTTCTGTATTTTGGGGCAAAGACTATGTGATACTTACAATTCCATGTTGTATGTGCTAAACTGTTCATGTCCTTCATAAGGGCATACCTCCTTCTTGCGTGAGATAAAGTGGTCGGGAAACCAACTTTATCTCACGCAAGAAGGAGGTTTTTTTGTTACCTCGCTATAAGCTCTCCGGAACCCCCGGCATAGCCAGGGGTTTTCGAAACCATCAATAAAGAAACTCGCCAATTCCAATGGCGAGTTTTCCATTTTATATACTAATAACTATGCCAATGCTACTGTCAGATTGGCACACATTTTAAGAAAAATACCTCAAAACAGAAGCCTTTGTTAAAAAGAAACTTTTTTTTATGCGATACTTTCAGAAGCATCGATGTCATTAGACTGGTATTTTTTCGTATCTAATTCACCCATTGTTTTACTTGTTACAACACCAGAAACCATCGATCCACTTACGTTTAGAGCAGTACGGCCCATATCAATTAGTGGTTCAACGGAAATTAATACCCCAGCTAAAGCAACTGGTAGGTTTAAAGTAGAGAGAACGATTAATGTTGCAAAAGTTGCTCCTCCACCAACTCCGGCTACCCCGAAAGAACTAATCATAACAACAATAATTAAGGTTGCGATGAACGAAGGGGATAAAGGATTAATCCCTTGTGTCGGTGCAATCATAACTGCAAGCATTGCTGGATAGATTCCAGCACAGCCGTTTTGCCCAATAGATACTCCAAAGGATGCAGAGAAGTTTGCAATCGATTCAGGTACACCTAGTTTATTTTTTTGTGCCTCAATGTTTAAGGGCATTGTTCCAGCACTAGTACGTGATGTAAAGGCAAAAGTAAGAACAGGCCAAACCTTTTTCACATATTGCTTTGGGCTTAGTCCCATAATAGCAAGAATGATTAAATGAATAATAAACATCACGATTAACGCAACATATGAAGCAATAACAAATTTACCTAGCTTCACAATGGCATCAAAGTTACTTCCTGCAACAGTCTTTGCCATTAATGCAAGGATTCCATATGGAGTTAATCGTAGCACTAATGTTACAATTCGCATGACAACTGTATGTATAGCCTCGACGATTTTTTGAAAAAATGCTGCCTGTTCTGGATTTTTTCTTTTAATACCAAGGAAAGCAACTCCAACAAATGCGGCGAATATAACCACTGCTATCGTAGATGTTGGTCTAGCACCTGTTAAATCTTGAAATGGGTTAGCAGGTAAAAAGCTAAGAATTTTTTGTGGCACTGTTGTGCTTTGGACTTCTCCTAAAGTTTCTTCTAGTTGTTGTCCACGAAGGATTTCTGCATCTCCAGCACTTACATCAATTGCTTTTAGGTCAAAGCCAGCTGTTGTGGCAATACCAATTCCAGCAGAAATAGCTGTTGTAATTAATAGTGTTCCAATTACAAGACCACTGATCTTTCCAAGATTAGCAGATTTTTCAAGCTTTGTGAATGCCGCAATTATCGAAATAAAGACTAGCGGCATAACAATCATTTGTAATAGCTTTACATATCCGCTTCCAACTATACCAAACCAATCATTTGTATTCGTGATTACTTCAGAAGTAGGATCATAAATCAATTGTAGGATAGCTCCGAATACAACCCCAAGTCCTAATCCTGTAAACACACGTTTAGAAAAGGAAATATGTTTCTTTTGCATGTAGAAAAGAACGCTAAGCAAAATAAGTAAGATGATAATGTTTAAAATAGTGAATAAGTTCAATGCTATGTCCTCCTTTAATTTTGTTAATTCATATAGGTTAAATAGGAATTAATTAAATTCTTTAAAATCCTACCATTGTTTATCACATTTGTAAATAAAAATTTTAAGAAAGGAGGAATTATGATACTTAATATATGGTGCTTTTATTCTTGTTAATCAATTAGCAAATATGGTGAAGATAAAATACATGATGAATAGTGTTTGTTACAGAACTTTCTGTTAAAATAAAAAGCAAATAAGGCTATATGGGGGATTAGGATGTATACAATCGATTATCATTCTCCAATTGGAGTAATAGAAATAAGTGGAACGGAAAAGGCTGTTTCTTCTATCTTATTTTCGGAAAAAGAACTGGCAGAAAATCTGATTAATGCATCTACACCAAATGTGTTAGTTACGTGCTCCAAGCAAATAGATGACTATTTTAAAGGGGAGCGCTATGACTTTTCCTTCCCGATGGAAATAGGGGGGACACCTTTCCAAAAGCAAGTCTGGGACGCGTTAACGACTATTCCGTATGCTGGTACTGGATCCTATAAAGATATAGCCAACAACATAGGGAATGAAAAGGCAGTACGAGCAGTTGGAAGTGCAAATGGAAAAAATAAGCTATGTATTGTCATTCCTTGTCACCGAATTATAGGTGCAAATGGAACCTTAACAGGGTATGCTGGTGGCTTATGGAGAAAAGAATGGTTGCTTAGTCATGAGCAAAAATTTAAGCAAACAATCTAATAAGGAAAAGGAAAGAAGCCGAAAATCCTCTATTAATAAGAAGGTTTTCGGCTTCTTTTTTAGAACTTAAAAAAGCTCTATAAGAGTACCAGCTCCACCTGCGCTGCGTACGATGATAACCACTGATGTTATCCAACCTAATGTATATTATATTTGAAAACGATTACAAAAGCAAATATTGTGAATGCCTGAGCGAATTTTTCCGAATATTATTATTAATTAGGATAATATTCCCATTTATTATAAGGGAGGGCAAAGGGCTGTTTTGAAGTATTTTTCACCTATAATATTTAGCATAAATTATTGGTAATAGAAAATCCTATAGGAAAAAAGGAGGTACTATATGGAAGAGCAAAAAGGAACGAATCTATCCAACTATGATAGCTTAACAGACAGAGTTATTGCTGAAGATTCAGACGTGCCTAGTGTATCGATTAAAACAAATCTTGACCCTAAAAATGTGCTGGAAGACAACCCTTATTTTGATAAATCGAAAACATACAGCGAAGAAGAATTGGAAAAGTTAAAGAAATTTTTTGGAGGGTAGGAACAATTATTCCATAGAAGGAATGGAAAGACGCATAAAACGAAACTCCTTATGTAGATCATCTCTGATTTGTTTCATACAAGTCAGCTACGGAGGAGTTTTTTTATTTTCAAGAAAGAGATTAGTTATCCTTAAGTTTCTTTTCTTGCTTTTTTATACAGAAAGTGATTAAATGTATATACTTGTTTTTTATACTATACGGTATAAAAAAATAGATGGATTAGATTATTAAAAAGAAGTAATTCTTATGATTTATTATTAATAGAAACTATTGTGAAATCGTTATATATAGCTAATAAAGAAAATGAGAAAGGAGCGCTTTAAAGATGGGGATTGTAGTTGTAGAAATTTGTGACGGAAGCCTGATTACGGAAATAGATTTAGAAAAAATAATAGAATCAAAATATCCAGAAGTGGCAGTGATTGAAAGCAGCTGTCTTTCATTTTGTGGCATGTGTGCGAAACGGCCATATGCCATTGTAAACGGAAAAAGAATTTTTGCGAAAACCACAGAAGAATGCCTCCAATTAATTATGAAGCAAATTGAAGCTGAATTAGCTATTTTTGCATAATATCTTAAAAAGGGAAGTCTTTAAGCAAATAGTGCTTAAAGACTTCCCTTTTCTATTTACCTTATTTTAAGAAACAAACTGCACTAAAAATTTACAGTGGTTATCTCCTTCAGTGCGGCAACAAGTTCTGCTTATTGTATTTGTTCCTAGTACATTTTTTAGCATTTCTGTCTCACAGCGACAAGCTACTTTAAACTCCCTTGCTACTTCTAAGATAGGACAATTGTATTCTGTTATTTCAAAAGTATGGTCGTCCACTTTCGATAAATCTGCCATATATCCTTTTTCATTTTGAATCTCAACCATTTCCTGCATTTTCTCAGAAGGAGTCTTGTCACTCATCCGAGAGATATATTCATTTGTAAGCCGTTCTTCCCGTTTATTAAATAGCTGCTGAACAGAATCATCGCCATACAGCTCTTTTACATCATGCAATAAATCTATACTAATTCCTTCATAGCTTTTCGGGAAAAAATACTCTGCCCTTTCTGCCAGAGTATAGCTTTGAATAGGACGTCCCATTGGCTGTTTTACTAGTTCTGATTGAATCAATCCATCTTTTTCTAATATTGTTAAGTGCTTTCGCACGGCCATATGTGTAATTTGCAAGCGATCTGTAAACTCATTTACCGTTAAAGCTCCTTCTTTTTTTAGGAAATGAAGGATTTTATCTTTTGTAGTTTTTTGTTTAGTGGTCATCATAAACCTCCATTCTATACATTGGAGAGAAAATATAAGTAAATTAAAATGTAGTAAAATTTATTATACCAGATAGTATAAAATGTTGAAAGCAGTTAATGTGTACAAAGTCTGTAAAGATATATTTACAAAATTCAGAAGTAAAAAGGATTGCATTTTTTCTTACCTTGGTTTATTGTTTAATTATACTTTTTAAACCATTAAGTATAAAAATAAAAATATTGGAGGAATTACAAATGACTACATATTCATTACCAGCTTTATCTTACGAATTTAACGCTTTAGAGCCACATATCGATCAACAAACAATGGAAATCCATTACGGAAAACATCATCAAACATATGTCAATAATTTAAATGCCGCGCTTGAAGGGCAGGAAGCATTACAAGCAAAATCATTAGAGGAACTATTAAGTAATCTTGATGAAGTTCCAGAACAAATTAGAACAGCGGTTAGAAATAATGGTGGAGGTCATTTAAATCATTCTTTATTTTGGGAAGTAATTGCTCCTGCTACAGGAGAAAATGCTCCTTCTGGTGAACTAGCAGAAGCAATCACTAAAGCATTTGGAAGCATTGATGCATTTAAACAGCAGTTTACTGCAGCAGCTACAACTAGATTTGGATCTGGTTGGGCATGGCTTGTTGTTGACAAAGAAGGTAACTTGAAAGTAACAAGCACACCAAATCAAGATAATCCAATTATGGATGGAGAACGTGCAATCCTAGGTTTAGATGTTTGGGAGCATGCATATTACTTAAATTATCAAAACAGAAGACCTGAATACATTTCCAATTTCTTCTCTATTATTAATTGGAGTGTAGTTGCTCGGAAATTTGCTAATAATAACGAATAAGATAACGAAGATTAAGTGTATTATGCTTATCTTTAAGCTTGGAGGATAATATGAAGCTTGTAGGAATTTCCGGCTCATTAGTGGGTGCAAAAACTTCCAAAGCAGTAAATGAAGTTTTAGTTGCAGCTAAGTCGCTTGATCCAGCTGTTCAAGTGGAGTTGATTGATTTAAGAGAGTATGAGATTGAATTTGTTAACGGTGCGCCACTTAGCTATTATAATGATGATACGATTAAAGTAGTAAACACTATATTAGCAGCAGATGCTCTTGTTATAGGAACGCCTGTATATCAAGCTTCCATAACAGGCGTATTAAAGAATCTTTTTGATCATCTACCAGTAGATGCATTTAAATCAAAAGTGACAGGAATGGTTATCACAGGCGGTACAGATAAACATTTTCTTGTGATGGAATACCAATTAAAGCCAATTCTTACGTATTTCAAAAGTTTGGTTATCGTACAAAATGTTTTTGTGCATAATGATTATTTTGATGATGAGAACGAAATAACAGATGATGATGTTAAAAAGCGTATGATAAAACTTGCGGAAGAAATCATTTATTTAAAACGATAATCAGATTAGACAGATCTACTGATGATAGTAGGTCTGTTTTTTCTCGAAATTTGGGTTAATACGTCATAATCAAAAATTAGTTATAGTAGGTTTATTCAAGTAAATGAAGCTAAGAAAACATATCTTTTGCATTGGAGGAAAAGTAATAAAGATGTTAAAAATTAAATGAAGTAATTAGAGAATTAGCATGAAATTACGATGGATTCAAATAAATTATTAAAAAACGCAGATTTAATTAGATTCTGCGTTTTTTAATAATTTATAGAATATTCATATAATACACAAAAAATAATTGACAAATTAATTCAGAAAATTTAAAATAAATTTAAGTTTTAAAAAATGAACCATTGGTTCTAATATAGAACCAAATGTATGATATTGAAAAGGGTGCAAAATAAAATGAGTTCAAAAACAGTTTATAAAGCAATAGATATCCTCGATTCTTTTACTTGTGAGACACCTACATGGGGACTTAGAGAGCTTGCGAGAAAATTAGAGATGAGTCATACAATAGTACATCGAATTCTGTCTACTTTTGAGGAAAGAGGATATGTATTTAGGAACCCAAATACACAAAAGTATGAATTAGGAATAAAACTTCTAGAGTTAAGTAAAGTGGTAGAGGAGAATCTTAAATTACCAGAACTGATTCATCCTATTATGAAGAAATTAGCGTTAGAAACGGAAGAAAGTATTGTCTTAACAATGCTTGATAATAACGAAGGTCTTTTTGTGAAAATTATTGAAAGTAAGCAACAAGTAAGATTTGCAGAGTCTGTAGGAAAAAGATCACCTTTATATGTAGGTGCTTCCCATAAAGTAATTTTGGCATACATGTCACCGGAAATTCAAAATAGAATAATTGATTTAGGAATAGAGAGAGATGCACCACAATTGAAGTCTAAAGAAAAAATTATAGAAACATTGGAGTCGATTAGAAAGCAAGGATGGTTTTATACAACAGCTGAAACATTTCAAGATGTATCTGCTGTTGCGGTACCGCTATTTGATAGTAATGGTAAAATCTTCGGATCTATTTCTGTGGCTGGTCCTAGTTATAGACTTGATCATAAAAAAGTACTTCCCATTTTACAAAAATATCAATTAGATATAGATTCTATCCTAAATAAAATTTCTATACCAACAAGGCGTAATCCAAATATGATTAAACTAATATAAAAGGAGAAAATAAGTTTGGTTAAATTACTAGATGTACAAAATCTCGTTACAGGATATCAAGGGAAAAATGGGCAAATAAAAGCTGTCGATGGAATATCGTTTCATATTAATAGAGGAGAGACGGTTAGTATTGTTGGAGAATCGGGGAGTGGAAAAAGTGTAACAGCAATGAGTATTATGCGGCTTGTTGAATTTGATAATGGAGAAATTTTAGAGGGAGATATTGAGTTTAATAAGAAGAAAATCACAGCAATCTCAAATAGAGAGATGGAAAAAATAAGAGGTTCTAAAATTTCCATGATATTTCAAGAACCTTTAACAGCTTTAAATCCAGTTTTCACTATTGGAAAACAGATTATAGAATCTATCCATTTTCACCAAAAAATCGCTAAAAAGGATGCTTATAAAAGAGCAGAGGAGCTCATTAAACTTGTTGGGATTTCTGAACCTAAAACTAGACTGAAACAATATCCTCATGAATTATCTGGGGGGATGAGGCAAAGAGTAATGATTGCTATTGCATTAGCAAGTGAACCAGAGTTACTAATTGCAGATGAACCGACAACGGCTTTAGATGTCACTATAGAAGCCCAGATTTTAGATCTTTTACGCAAATTGCGTGAAGAAAAAAAGATGTCAATTATGTTAATAACACACGACATTGGTGTCGCAGCAGAAATGTCTAATCGCATTATAATTATGTATGCAGGAAAGATTGTAGAAATAGCTTCTACAGAAGATATCTTTAAACAACCATATCATCCTTACACAAATGGCCTCTTAGAATCTGTACCAAGTATGAACGGCGAGCGTGGTATACCATTACGTTCCATTGAAGGATCCATACCGAGCTTGCATGCCGTACCAAAGGGGTGCAGATTTTCACCACGTTGTCCTTACTCCACAGAGAAATGCAGAACAGAAGAACCACCACTAGAACAGAAAGATAATAGACAAGTTGCTTGTTGGCACGTTGAAAAACTCCTAATTAGTAAAGATTCACTTGAATATACAAAAGGAGGTGAAACGATTGAAAAATAGGAATGAATCTAATAATAATACGAATTACATACCAATTATTAAAGTGGAAAATTTAGTGAAATCTTTTCCAATAAAAGGGGGTGGTTATTTTTCCAAAAAGAAGAATGTTTTAAAAGCAGTCGATAATGTATCATTCGAAATTTATAAGGGAGAGACTTTAGGACTTGTTGGAGAATCGGGCTGTGGAAAGTCTACTCTCGGTAGAAACATTCTAAGGTTGCAAGAACCGACGGATGGTAAGGTTTTATTTTATAATCAGAATATTTTAGAGTACAAAAAGAAGGACTTAAGAAAAGTTAGGAAACAAATGCAAATTGTATATCAAGATCCTTTTGGTTCATTAAATCCTAGGTTCACAATAGGACAGAGTATTGGAGAGATGTACGAGATACATGGGATTGCTTTTGGTAAAGAAAAAGAGAGAAAAGTAAAAGAACTTTTAGAAACAGTTGGGATTGATTCAAATCGCTATGATAATTATCCACATGAATTCTCTGGCGGGCAAAGACAAAGAATAGGCATAGCTAGAGCACTTGCGTTAAATCCAGAATTTATTGTAGCAGATGAACCGGTATCCGCTTTAGATGTGTCCGTTCAGTCGCAAATTATTAATCTATTAATGCAATTAAAGAAAGATTTGGGATTAACGATGTTATTTATTGCGCATGGATTAAATGTTGTTAGACATATTTCTGACAGAGTAGGTGTTATGTATTTAGGTAATTTAGTTGAAATATCTGGAACAGATAATATATTTGATAAGCCAATGCATCCCTATACAGCAGCATTATTATCCACCGTTCCTGATATTGATACCACCATAAAAAAAGATCGCATCGTTTTAAAAGGTGAAGTGCCCTCCCCGGCATCTCCGCCTTCTGGATGTAAGTTTAGGACAAGGTGTCCACTTGCTACAGAACGATGCAAAAAAGATGTACCTAGTCTTATAGAAGTAGAATCAAATCATTTCGTTGCGTGTCATTTTCCATTGGTAGATGGAATGACAATAAAACAAGCACTTGCTAATAAAAACAAAAATAAAGAATTTTAAAAATAATCTAACTGTATTTTAAGCTATATTCTCAAAAATGTAAACTAATTACAAAAAGGAGTTATTTAAATGACACAAACATTTAAAACAAGTAATAAAAAAATCTATGATGGATATAAATCCTTTGAATATTTAGAAGCTGGCGTTGATTACAAGGAATATAAGTTAGCAAAAGAAATTAATCGTGTGGAACCATATATCTATCCTGTTACAAATGATGAAGAGGAACTAGTCCAAAAAATATTAATGGATGAATATATTGTATCCATGCATGAACATACATTTATAACACCGGAAAATTTATCTGAATTTTATGAATTTAGACGTCAAGGAAGAGATTGGACTGCTTATGAAGCATTAAGTAGATCTGGATTAGATGTAATTTTTGAAAATTTCATGGATGGAACAGCTATGGTTACGTCTCAAGCTGGTTGGAAATGGTCTGATGTTATCCATGATATCGGGATTAGATTTAGTGATATCGCTCATCAAGATATGGTTATTAAGGCAGAACGAATCGCTGATTTGTATCGAGCTAAAAAAGAAGGGAAGATTGCATTTGTTGGTGCATTAGAGTCTTCCACGATGATTGAGAATGAGTTAGATAGATTAGATGTTTTATATGGATTTGGTATCCGTACAATGGGCATTGTTTATTCAGAAGCGAATCAATTGGGTGCTGGTCTGAGAGAACCTAGTGACGGTGGCTTAACGGTATTTGGAAAACAAGCAGTAAAAAGAATGAATAAACTTGGAATCACAATTGACGTCTCACATTCTGGAGATAAAACAGCCTTAGATACAATCGAAACAAGTGATAAGCCAGTTACCATTAATCATGCAGGTGCGAGAGCTATTTGGAATACAAAACGTTTAAAGCCAGATGAAGTACTTAAAGCATGTGCAGAAAAAGGTGGGGTTATTGCTATTGAAGCAGCACCACATTCAACTGTTACCAAAAATCATCCAGCCCATAATATTGAATCGTTTATGGAGCATTTTGAATATACAGCTAATTTAGTTGGGATTGACCATGTAGCATTTGGACCAGATACGCTGTTTGGTGACCATGTTGGCCTACATACAATTTTATCTGGTCAACTTTCCATTAAGAGTGCGCAAATGCCAGGAATGGTTCGTGTTCCATATGTGGAGGGACTTGAAAATCCGGCAGAATGTTTTCCGAATATATTGAGATGGTTAGTTAAAAAAGGTTACAGTCTCGAAGATATAAAAAAAGTAATGGGCAAGAATATTCTAACTGTACTTGAAGCCACTTGGGCGAAGTAGATTATTCATAAAAGGAGTGTAGTTATTGATGATACGAAAAAGTGGTTGGACAAACTTATTTATCGTCATTATCTCAGTTATGTTGCTTTCTGCTTGTGCGTATGGAGGAGAAAGCTCGACATCAACAAATAATAGTAATAGCGTGAGTGGGTCAAAACAGGGAGGAAAAGTAGCCATACCTATAGTTGCTGATCCCACCTTTAATCCATGGCACCCTAATGCATATGCGGAATCCAATGTTATCAATCGAGTCTTATTTTCTGGTTTAACGAAACCAGGGAAAGATATGCTACCTGTCCCGGATTTGGCAGAAAAATGGGAAACATCTAGTGATGAGCTAGAATGGACCTTTTATTTAAGGGATGACGTATTTTGGCATGATGGTGAAAAATTTACGGCTGCTGATGTTGAATATACATTTAATAGTATCGTACTAAATGCAGACTTAGGAGCTAATAACGCTTCTTATTTCCAAAAATTGAAGAAAGTTGAAGTTGTCGATGATTATACAGTGACATTTCAATTAGAAACTCCTGTAGCAGCATTACCCGCATATCTAAGTTTTAATACGGAAATCATTCCAGAGCATATATTTAAAGGGGAAGATCCTTGGGATTTAACTTCTTTTAATAAATCACAGCCAATTGGAACCGGTCCGTTTAAATTAAAAAGTTATACTTCAGGTCAAAGTGTTATTCTTGAACGAAATGAAGATTATTACGGTGATATAGCTCATTTAGATGAGGTGGAATATAAAGTATTATCTGATGCGAATACACATGTGGCTCAGTTGTTAAGTGGAGAATTATCTATTTTTGCTTTAGATGATACTTCTGCAATCGAGCAAATTAAAAGCACCGAGGGAGTAAGTGTATATGGGAGAGAAACCCCGCGCTTTTTTTGGCTAATCCTAAATCAAAATTTGGAGAAATATCAAGATAAATCGGTGAGACAGGCTATTGTAACTGCTATTGATCGCCAAAATATAATTGATACGATATTACAAGGTTATGGAACGATTGCAGATGCAGCGATAGCTCCAGCACTAGAACAATATTATACAGATGATGTTACTCACTTCGATTACAATCCAGAGCGAGCAAAGGAATTATTAGCTGAAGCAGGATGGGTAGATTCGGATGGAGATGGAATTGTTGATAAAGATGGAGAACCGTTTACTATCGATTTTGAGATAGGTATACAAGGCGATTTAGAAGCTATTGCTCAGCTTATTCAACAGTATTTAATTAAAGTAGGAATTGATGTCCAGCTGAAAACGATGGAATGGAATACAATGATACAAGAGATTGTTGTAAAA
>Ga0182738_1006781_pt1 | contig 11806 bp, 9 predicted proteins | sample eDN5th30CBELigMG_FD_128876 | JGI IMG/M metagenome (GOLD analysis project Ga0182738, IMG submission 128876) | Enriched Miracle-Growth compost microbial communities from Emeryville, California, USA - eDNA 5th pass 30_C BE-Lig MG (version 2)... ...
CGCCAGCAACAGGCCAATCTGGCCGAACAACTGGCCATACGCGGACGTCAATGCCGTCTGAATAACACCCAGAATCGCCGCTGCCGGCGTCGTGCCCACCAGCACGTTGGCGCCTCCGACCACTACAGAAACAAAGGCTTGAACGATGAAGCTCGTCCCCATCGTCGGCACCGCTGTCATCGTCGGCGCATAAATGGCCCCTGTCAGGCCCGCCAACCCGGCCCCAAGCGCAAATGTGGCACTATAGATGCGGTCTGTACGCAACCCCGCACATTGCGCCATACGCGCGTTTTGCATCGTGGCCCTGGCAGCCACACCATAATTCGTATGAAAGAACAATCCGTACAACAACGCCAAAATCACCAACGCAACGAACGGCAACACGGCACGATAGACAGAGAACGAATACCCGCCGAAAGAAAACGATCCAAATGGCGTGCTCAATCCTTCGATCGACGGCCCTGCCAGCAACAGCATGCTCTGCTGCACAATCAAACTGATCGCCCACGTGGCGACGACGGAATCGAATAGCCGGTCGTAGAGGCGCCGTATCACCAACCTCTCGATCAATACGCCTGCCAGCGCCGCGATCAACGCCCCCAACAACATTGCCACCGGCATCGGGACACCTTGCTTCGCGGTGAGGATGGTGACATAGGCCCCACACATGATGAATTCGCCATGTGCGAGATTGATCACCCCCATCATGCCGAATATGATGGCCAGGCCCAATGCGGACAGCACCAAAAAGGCAAAGTTGTCGCCAAACTGGTAGAACAGTGAATACATCACTGCCAGTGTGCTCATGAACATCTCCTGAAATCCGGCGCCAAACGGTGCAGCCAGACGGCAGCCGGCCGCATGCTTCGGCCATGACGGCTCTCGTGAGACGTCATGACGCACATGCTTTAAAAAAACCAGCGCCTATCGAGACTATTTTTTGGGTGGATTGGAAGGTGAGTATTGCTTGCGATCAGCCTTCTCGGGCAAATTGCACCCGGCTTGACCCAGCCAGTACGGTTGAACGTTGTCCCAGGATTTCGGGAACTCGATCGAATGATCGTCCTTCACGTGAGCGAGATAAATTGTGTGACTCGCGTGATGGCTCTTGGGGTCGATTCGTACCTCGCCTTGCGGACCATTGACGCTGATCTCTCCGCTTTCCAACGCCTTGCGCACCGCATCGGCCTCAGTGGAGCCTGCTTTTTCCACGGCAGCCTTGTAAAGATAGACAGCGTCATAAGCATTCGCGGCTTCTTGATTGATATAAGGCTCGTCAGGAAACTTGGCCCGAAATCGTTTTTTAAAGTCGTTGCTGGCAGGGTTATCGATCTCTTCGATATAGTTGACAGTCACGTACATGTCCTTCAACGCAGGCGCCTTGAATCGCTTGTGCTCGTAGGCTTGTCCCACGTTCACCGAGCTGCCCATCGGCAGGTTCAGGTTCGCCGCGGCGGCCTGTTCATAGTAGGACGCCTGGTTGGCCCCCACCAACAGCGTCATGACAAAATCGGGCTTGGCTTTTTGAATGTTCTGAATCGTCTGGCCGAATTGCGAAACGCTCAAGGGAATGAACTCCTCTCCCACCAGCTCGCCACCGTTTTCCTTCACGATATTGCGCACCCACTCAGCCGAAATCTGGCCAAAGTTGTAGTCCGCGGCGATGGTATAGACTTTCTTGCCATACTTTTCCATCATCCACGGAATCAATGTCGAGAATTGCTGCTCCGGCACCGCCCCCGTAATGAACACATTGCTGTCGCACACACCGCCTTCGTACTGGTTGTTATACCAATACATCATCTTCGCCCGATCCATGATGGGCCGGATCGCTTCGCGGGAGGCGCTGGAAAATGCACCAAAAACCACATTCACCTTATCTGACTGAACAAGCCTGCGGGCCAGTTCCTGGAATTTGGTGTTATCGGACTGAGTATCGTATGCAATGAGCTCAATGGGACGGCCCATGATGCCGCCCTTGGCGTTGATTTCCTCTACCGCCAATTCCGTCGCGTGTATTTTGCCTATCGTAGCGATGGCGAAGTTTCCTGAGGCATCCTCAAGCAAACCCAGTTTGATCGGATCTGCCGCCATGACGGTGTAGGATGCGCTGGCGCACAACGCCAACAGTAAGCCTTGCAACACTCCAGATGTGCGAGACATCATGCTTTTCCCCTTGAATATGCTATGCGTGATCTGCGCGAAAACGAAAAAGCCCCCTGCGCGCCGAAAGGCGCGCAGGGGGCTTCTGTGCCGTGTCCTAGGGCCGGCATCGTTGGCGTACCCGAGGAAACTTCGTATTATTCTGGAACCATCAGGCCATACGAATCAATATAGTAAAAACCCGCCCAGGGAAAACCCGAGCTGGACGAATAATTTATCCTCTGCCCACAAACGGCATATTCGTCGCCATGATGGTCATGAACTGCACATTCGCATCCAACGGCAGGTTTGCCATTCCTACCACGGCGTGAGCGACATGCGCCACATCCATACGCGGCTCGGGGCGGCGATCGCCATTAGCCTGCAACACCCCGTCGGCCATGCGTGTCGTCATATCCGTCGCGGCATTGCCGATGTCGATCTGACCGCAGGCGATGTTGTAGGCACGGCAATCCAGCGAAATGGATTTCGTCAGACCGGTCACCGCGTGCTTGGTCGCAGTGTAGGCAATCGACAGCGGACGCGGCGCGTAGGCCGAAATCGACCCGTTATTGATGATGCGGCCGCCGCCTGGTTGCTGGGCCTTCATCAAACGGATCGCGGCCTGGGCGCACAAGAACATGCCGGTCAGGTTGACATCGACGACCTCCCGCCACACGTCCACCGGCAAATCTTCGATCGGTACGGCAGGCGTATTGCGCCCCGCGTTATTGAATAACACATCCAGCCGACCGTACTCGCGCTGGATCTCATCGAACAAGGCACGCACCGCCTGCTCGTCGCTGACATCCGTGGGCACGACCAAAGCGCGCGCGCTATCGTCACCCGCCGCCGTGCGGGTTTGCTCCAGTTGTTCGCGTCGGCGGCCTGCCAACACCACGCGATAGCCCTGCGCCAAAAATTCCAGCGCGACAGCACGACCGATGCCGCTGCCCGCTCCTGTCACCAACGCTACGGGCGAAACGTTCGCCTGCTCATTTACCTGCATAGTTATGCTCCGTTTAGATCCAACCCTCGGAATCCCAATACAAACACGCACCCTGACTTCGCACACAGCGTGACAACATGGCATCAGCCGGATAAAGCCCTGCAAGCGCCGTCCGTGGTAACACCAGGATTCAGGCTCAGAGAATATAATGGTTAATCGTTCGAATTTGTTATTCTTCGCGTCTTCCTTTGTTTGCTAACCCGATTTATGTCCAAACGCCCCGGCAATGTGTTTATGGTGGTTGCGCCTAGCGGCGCCGGCAAATCCAGCCTGGTCAAAGCCCTGCTCGACCAGGACAGCGCGCTGGTTCTGTCGATTTCCTGCACCACACGCGAGCCGCGCAGTGGCGAGGTAGACGGGCGCGAATACCGTTTTATCACTAAAGACCAATTCGAAACTCTGCGCGCAGATCAAGCGCTGCTGGAATGGGCCGAAGTTCACGGCAACTTTTACGGCACCCCCCGCGACTTGATCGATCAGGCCACACAGGACGGCCGCGACGTCTTGCTGGAAATCGATTGGCAAGGCGCACGCCAGGTGCGCCAGCGCTTTCCTCAGGCCATCGGTATATTTATTCTGCCGCCGTCGATCGAGGAACTCGAACATCGGCTCAAGGCCCGGGGCCAAGACGCTCCGCAAGTCATTGCGCGCCGATTACTGGCGGCCGGCGGCGAAATCGCGCATGCGCCGGAATGCGAATATGTTATTATTAATCAAGAATTTAGCGTAGCCTTGGCGGAACTGTCACAAGTCATCAGCGCCGCCCGGCTACGTTTTTCGTCTCAAGCCGTTCGCCATGCACCACTGTTCGCGCAGTTGGGCATTCCGGCGGATCACTGAGTCGCCCCTTTTCACAGCCCGTTCCAGGTGTAATTCATGGCTCGCATTACTGTCGAAGACTGTCTGAACCAAATCCCCAATCGTTTCAAGCTCACGCTGGCTGCGACTTATCGCGCACGCGAGTTGGCTCAGGGTCACGCCCCGCGCGTCGACAGCAAGGACAAGCCCACGGTCACCGCGCTGCGTGAAATCGCCAGCGGTCACACCGGTCTGGAAATGCTGCGTAAAGTCCCGACCTGATCCGGCCTAGGGGGTAGCAACATGGCTTTTCCCCGGCTGAAGTACGCTTCTACGGGCCTGCTCGCCGCCTTGCGAGCAGGATCCAGACTCGGGCGCCGTGGCGATAAAAAAAATTCGCCCATCGAGCTTTCTCGCACGACGAATGATGTCAGCCTGGCTGACACGCCCGCCTCTCCCGTCGCCTCGCTCGCACCGCTGACCGAAATCATCAGCAGCTATCTCGACAAAAAAGACGTCGAACGCGTACGCGAGGCCTACCGTTTTGCCGATCAGGCCCATTTAGGCCAGTTTCGTGCCAGCGGCTCTCCCTACATCTCGCACCCGATTGCCGTCACGGAAATCTGTGCCGCGTGGAAACTCGACGCCAATGCGCTATCGGCCGCCCTGTTGCATGACGTCATCGAGGACCAGGGCGTACCCAAGCACGAGCTCGCCGAAAAATTCGGCACGCAAGTCGCGGAACTCGTTGATGGCCTGTCCAAGCTGGACCGCCTCGATTTCGCCACCAAGGCTCAGCAACAAGCCGAGAGTTTCCGCAAAATGCTATTGGCTATGGCGCGCGATGTGCGCGTCATTCTGATCAAGCTGGCCGACCGCCTGCACAACATGCGCACGCTCGACGCGGTCAGTCCGGAAAAACGCCGGCGCGTCGCACGTGAAACGCTTGAGATCTATGCGCCGATTGCCCATCGCTTGGGGCTCAACGTCCTGTTTCGCGAGCTTCAGGATCTGTGCTTTGCGGCCATGCATCCCAATCGCTACCAGGTCTTGTACAAAGCCGTACTCGCCGCTCGTGGCAATCGGCGCGAGGTAATTGGCAAGATCAGCGATGCGGTGCGTGCCGCCCTGCCCGCCGCAGGCATCGAGGCCGAGGTCTCGGGTCGCGAAAAAACCCTGTTCGGTATCTATACCAAGATGGTCGAACAGAAAAAATCGTTCTCCGAGGTTTTGGATATCTACGGATTCCGCGTCATCGTCCATACCTTGCCGGAATGCTATCTGGCATTGGGCACACTGCATCAGCTGTACCGCCCCGTCCCGGGGAAATTCAAAGACTACATCGCCATCCCGAAGGTCAACGGGTACCAATCCCTGCATACAACCTTGGTGGGCCCTTACGGCACGCCAGTCGAATTCCAGATCCGTACGCGCGACATGCATCATGTCGCCGAAGAGGGTGTAGCCTCGCACTGGCTATACAAAGGGTCCGACATCACGCTGAACGACCTGCAAAAGCGTACACACCAATGGCTGCAGTCGCTCCTGGACATCCAGAGCCAGACGGGAGACTCCGGCGAGTTTCTCGAGCACGTCAAAGTCGATCTATTTCCCGATGCGGTCTACGTATTCACGCCCAGGGGCAAGATCATCTCATTACCGCGCGGCGCCACACCAGTCGATTTCGCCTACGCGATTCACACGGACATCGGCAACCAGGCGGTCGCCACCAAGGTCAACAACGAGTTCGTGCCATTGCGCACCGAGCTCAGCAGCGGCGACGTGGTCGAAATCATCACCTCACCCGCGTCGCGTCCCAATGCCCAGTGGCTGAATTACGTGCGCACCGGCCGGGCACGCTCGGAAATCCGCCACTATTTGCGCACGGTCAAATACGAGGAATCCGTCGCCTTTGGCGAACGCCTGCTCGAGCAAGCCCTGCAAGAATTGCATCTGAATCTCCCCTCCAAGGACGATCCCGCCTGGCAAAAGCTCGCCCGCAGCACTGGTGCGACATCGCGCGACGAGATCTTGGCTGATATCGGTCTCGGCAAACGTTTGGCTGCGGTCGTCGCGCGACGCTTTGCACCCGAGCACCAACTGGTTGCCACGACGGCTGCGGCTGTCGACGAGATCACATCGGCCCATAACGCGCCGATCTTGATTCAGGGCAATGAGGGCCAAGCGGTGCAATTGGCCTCCTGCTGTGGCCCGTTACCCGGGGACCCCATCATCGCTGGCCTGCGCTTGGGCCAAGGTCTGGTCGTACACACGGCCGACTGCCCCACCGCAACACGCCTGCGCGCCCGCGAACCCGAGCGTTGGGTCAATGTGGCGTGGGATACGCACCCGGCCAAACACTTGTCAACGCGCCTGGACGTCATCACGCGTAACGAGCGCGGCGTATTGGGCCGGCTCGCCGCCGAAGTCACCGCCGCAGACGCCAACATCGTGCAGATCACCATGCATGACGACGCCGTCTCAACGGTGTCGCTGCACCTGACCATTCAAGTCGACAGCCGCAAACACTTGGCCCAGGTGATCCGTGCTATCCGGCATGTGCCGCAGGTACAAAAGATCGTACGGGTCAAAGGCTGACTGCCCGCCACACGAAATAACCGCCTCACGGAACAGGCATGCGGCATGGCGGGCTGACCGCGGGCGTGCCCCACCCGCTCAGCGCGACTCGATCACCCTCTGTCCGTGAAAGCCCATGCAACCTGACCGGTTGATATCACCCACGGCTCACACCATCGGACAGGCGTCAATCGAGATAGCCCGTGTATCAAGACACGTGCTGCAAAAAGTCCTTCAACCGTTGGCTCGGCGGATTCGACAATAGCTCCGCGGGTGGTCCATCATGAGCGACCTTGCCGCCGTCGATGAAAATCAGGCGGCTGCCTACCCGGCGCGCGAACTCCATCTCGTGCGTCACGACCACCATCGTCATGCCCTCCTCAGCCAGGTCACGCATGACCTTGAGCACCTCGTGGCGCAGTTCCGGATCCAGGGCCGACGTCGGCTCGTCGAACAGCATCAATTTCGGTTTGATCGCCAACGCCCGTGCAATCGCCACGCGCTGCTGCTGCCCGCCCGACAACTCTGACGGATAGTGATTCATCCGTTCGGCGAGGCCAACCTTGCTCAATAGCTCCTCAGCCAGCTTGCGCGCCTCACCTTTGGGCATGTCTCGTGTGTGAATCGGACCAAACATTACGTTGTCCAACGCCGACATCTGCGGAAACAGATTGAACTGCTGAAACACCATTCCCGCCTCACGGCGGATTTCCCGCACCTGAGCCGGCGAGCCCTTGACGCTTTGGCCATCGACCAAAAGATCGCCGCCTTCGATCGTCTCCAATACATTGATGCAGCGCAGGAACGTCGATTTGCCCGACCCGGACGGCCCAACCACCACCACGACCTCGCCCGCATCGATATTGAGCGTAATGCCATTGAGCACGACGGAATCGCCGAAGCGTTTTATGACATCGTGAAATTCGACCATGCTCATAAAATTCGCATCCTTTTTTCTACCAGACGCAGCGCCAGCGCCAGCGCTCCAGTCAGAATCAGATAGATGATCGCCACCGCCGACCAGATCTCGACCGCGCGAAAGTTGCTGGCCATGATTTCCTGGCCCTGGCGTGTCAGCTCGGCCACGCCGATCACGATAAACAGTGAGGAGTCCTTCAGGCTGATAATGCATTGATTGCCCAATGGCGGAATCATGCGGCGAAACGCCACTGGCCCGATGATGTGCAGCAAAATCTTGTGAAAGGGCAACCCCATCGCCTGTCCGGCCTCTTTGAGCCCTTTGTGCACCGACAGCAGCGACCCGCGTACGATTTCGGCAATATACGCGCCGGAGTTGATGATCAGCGTCGCGATCGCCGCCCAGATTGCATCCACCCGCAGTCCGGGGATCAACAGCGGCAAGGCAAAATAAATGAACATCACCTGCACCACGATCGGTGTGCCGCGAATGACGGCAATATAGACCTGGGCAATACCCGATATGATCGCGGGCCCGTATGCCCGCGCCACACCTGCCAGCGCGCCGAGAACAAAGCCCCCGACCAATCCCCAAAACGTGATTTTGACGGTCATCCACGTACCGTCGAGCAGATTGGGCAGAGCGGCCCAGATGACAGACCAGTCGAATTGCACGGCCTTCCCCTATTTTGTTCAAAATTAGCGGGCCCGGGAATCCCGCCCTTCGTCCACCAAGCCCGCAACGGAACTGCCATCGCTGTACGCGCTCCCGAGGCGGCAGCGGCTGCTACCGCCTCGGGGAAACGCTTTGCGTTCAGGCGCCCGGCGGCAAAATCACTCAGGCTTTTTACCAAACCACTTGGTGTAGATCTCGTCGTATTTCCCGTTGGACTTCAGCGTCGCCAAGGCTTTATTGACCTGGGGCACCAGATCACTGCCTTTGGGGAAAGCGATGCCGTAGAAATCGCCGCTCTTGACGGTGCCCGCGACCTTGACGCGGCCCTTGCCTGCCGTATTCGCGTAGTACTGGACGTTGGGGGTATCGTGCACAGCGGCGTCGACGCGACCGGTGGCCAGCTCGAGATAAGCGTTGTCAATATTCGGGAACAGACGCAGCTTGGCGTCGGGCACCTCTTTTTTCATGAAATCGACCGTAGCGGTACCGGTCTTGACCGCAACACTCTTGCCGGCCAGGTCGGCGGCGGACTTGATGTCGCTATTGGCCTTGGGCACGAGAATGGCCAAGCCGCTCTCGTAATACGGATCGGAGAAATCGATGACCTGTTTACGATCATCGCGGATCGTAATCCCTGCCAGCGCAGCATCGATGTTTTTCGTCTGCAAGCCCGGGATAATGCCGTTGAAATCCATTGGCTGCAGCTTGTATTTCAGATTCAGTTCCTTGGCGATGGCGGCCCAGAGATCGATGTCAAAGCCCGTATAGGTACTGCCCTGCTTGAACTCAAACGGGATAAATGCCGTATCCGTGGCGACGATCAGCTCTTTATCCTGAGCCACTGCGGTCGTGGCGGCGCCGATCAGGCTCAGGCCCATCAGCATGGCGGCAAATTTGCGTTTTATCATCGATCTGCTCCTGTAGAGACAAAACCGGCCCCCGGTCAATCCAGGTGGCCATCAAGACATGGCGGCGGGTAACCGCATGTTTGCAAGGCATCTTACCCCATGCGTCCCCGTAGGCGTATACGGGACGACGCTAATCTTCCATCTGACCCCATAAATAAACTCCGAAGTTCCATGAAGACGAAACGGAAACTATCCTATGCCTATATGATCTTATAGCCTGTGACCTACTTCGATTGCGCTCTACGCCGGAGACCTCTTCATGCCGTTCAAACCCGTACGCATCACTGGTACTCGCCACCAAGTCGGCGTGGCATTGGGTAAACTCGCCCGCCCCTTGATGTCAGTCTATCTGGATCAAAGCATGACATGGCGGGCACTGCGCCCCTGGCGCGGCCACCCCTATCTGCAAGAGCTTGCTGGTCATGTCCAACGTTCCCTGCCCTCTCTCTGGGAGGAATTCGAAGGCTTGGTCGAGGGCCTGCAGATGCCGGCCGAAGATCTGTTGCTATGGAATTGCCGCGGCGACCTGCTGCACCAGACGACCGACGGTTGCACCTCGATCGCGATACAGGCCGCGGACGGCGCTCGCTGGATCGGACATAACGAAGATGGTGACCCGTATCTGTATGGCCGCTGTCACCTGATCGATGTGCAATTGGACGATGCACCGGGTTTTGTCGGTTTTTATTATCCCGGCTCGATCCCCGGCCATACCTTTGCCGTCAACCGCGCTGGCATCGTTCAGACCATCAACAATCTGCGCAATCGCGCCCGCCGTGCCGGCGTGCCGCGGATGTTTCTGGCGCGAGGCGTATTGGATTGCACCACACTGGATCAGGCACTCACGCTGCTGCACGACACGCCACGCGCAGGCGCATTTCACCACACCCTCGGCGCGGCAGGCGACCAGCGGTTGGTCAGCGTAGAGGCCGTGCCCGGATTGTGCTCCTTCGAGCCTGTCCAGCGACGCTACGGTCATGCCAATCACATGATCCACGCCGCGACCCAAGATATCTCGCAAACCATTACCGACTCGTCACGAGCAAGGCAAACCCGCGTCGACGGCCTGCTGGACGCCTGGCATCCGGATCTGGATCCGGATGCTCAAAACGAAAACAGCATCATCGAGGTTTTGCACGACACAGTGGGCTCCTTGCCCATTCTGCGTACCGATAAAGCCGACCCTGACGAGGAAAACACCTTGGCGACGGCGATTTTCAAGATCCAGGATGAGCAAGTCACACTGCAGGTGTATGACCGCAAGGCAACGCCGACGCAAGACATCGTCATCCAGACAAACAATTGATAGCGAGCCCGATCGCGAATGTTCTGAGGGCCACGTCAGTGTGTAAAACATGTTTTCTTTCAATGTTGAAATGAAAGAGCATGAAGCATGAGCGTCGGTGACTGCCCAGTGCCGCTCGCGCCATCATGACAAACCCAAGACAGGCCCCTGTCACCCGCATACGGTGATGCATCACCGCGATGCACCGCTGTAAGAAAACTGCATTTTTTCTCGCCTAGACTCCCGTCCCTGATTTTTCGGGTTTATCAACGCGCACGCCACCCACCGCTTGCGTTGGGACGTGCGCATTTTCTGGCGATCGAAAAGATGATGCGAAGTTGCACTGAGGGTTGGCCCAACGCACGCAAGCTGGCATGGGCACTAAGTCTATCGTTGACCGTCATGCTGACGGCCTGTGGTCATAGTGACTCCGACGATGATGAAGACACGAGTCCGCCTCCGGGCAACTCGACGGAATGTAGCGCCGAGGCGCATTGCGCGCCCGCGCCTTGATCTCTCCCCATTCATCTACGGATTCACACAGTCGATATGTCATTTGATCCTTCTAAGCGCGGCTTTCTGCGTGCCTCGCTCGGTACTACTGCCGCCGTCACCGCCCTCGCGACGCTGCCGCTATCAATTCGGCGCGCGCTGGCGATCGAGGCCAATAACGTCACTGGCACACTGCAGGACGTGAAGCATGTTGTGTTGCTGATGCTGGAAAACCGTTCGTTTGACGGCCATTTCGGGACGTTTCGCGGCGTACGCGGTTTTGGTGACCGGCACCCTATCCCGCTGGCCAATGGCAGCACTGTGCTTTATCAAACCGATGCCAACGGCAACACCGAAACGCCGTACCACCTCGACAGCAGCAAAGGCAATGCGCAACGCGCGGGTGGCACGCCGCATACTTGGCCCGATGCGCAAGCCGCGTGGGATCATGGCCGCATGAACCGCTGGCCGGTCGCCAAGCAGCCGCTATCCATGGCCTACATGGAAAATGCGGAAGTCCCGTTTCACCGTGCGCTGGCGGATGCGTTCACGCTATGCGACGCATACCACTGCTCCATGCATACAGGCACGATTCCGAATCGCCTGTTTTACTGGACCGGGACAAACGGTCCTTCTGGTGATAACTACGCAGCCATCATTAACCAATATAACGGCGGCAATGATGTCGGCCCCTCATCCGAAGGCTGGACCTGGACGACCTACGCAGATCGCCTGGAAAAAGCGGGCGTCAGCTGGAAAGTCTATCAAAGCCTGGACGACAACTTCGGCTGCAATCAGATGATGTCGTTTCGTCACTGGCGCGAGGCCATGGAAGCCATGCCCGCCGATCGGCGCCCGGTCGCCCTGCCCGCCATTTCGCCTGCCTATGATCCCACCATCGACGATGCGCTCAGCCCGCTAGCCAAGGGCTTTGGCAACACGATGCCCGACGGCTTTCTGACGACACTGCGAGAGGACGTGAAAAACGGCACGCTGCCCTC
>Ga0182738_1006782_pt1 | contig 11803 bp, 4 predicted proteins | sample eDN5th30CBELigMG_FD_128876 | JGI IMG/M metagenome (GOLD analysis project Ga0182738, IMG submission 128876) | Enriched Miracle-Growth compost microbial communities from Emeryville, California, USA - eDNA 5th pass 30_C BE-Lig MG (version 2)... ...
TTCAATAAAAAGGTCTAAATGAGATCTCACAGCACGCATATTGATTCAAAATAAAGACACTATGCTTCGGTGCTTCTTTTTGTCCTACTTCATTTTTAAGCACGACCAAGAAGGATGACAAAGATCCAAAAAATTTGTTGTAGGGATATGAATAATTAATTTGAAATAAAGAGAAATTTTGTTTTGAATTTTTTTGTCTGAGGACTGAGATTTTCAAATTTAAATCTTTTTTCATTTTCTTGATTCAGATTTTTGTGGACAGAAACTTCGATAAAACTGGAGAAGGTTAGTCGATTTATGGCCAAGATCTGGAAGGTTCGATCGTTACTGGCGTTACTGGTGAGAGATAAAGTTTAAGATACTATAATCCATTTATAGTCAGAGTGAGATGGCGGGATATTGGTTGTCAAATGTTGAGGAGTTTGTGTCAGCCAGCGATTAAAGTGTATGATCTATCTGTCTGTCGTGTCAAATATTTTGAATAAGAAATGGGAACGAAAATTATCAACTAACGCACGCTGAGAAATGAAGATAGACATACAGTCTTTTTTGAACGACATTTTTGAACAAAATTGGGCTGTGCGTGTAAAAGCTAACAATTTTAACTCAATTGAATTTGAATAACCTGGGGCCTGAGGGCAAGAAGTCCTTGGGTCCTTGGATCCAATGAAGAGAAGAACAATAGTTTTTGACTAAAACTTGAAAATACCCAAACAAATATGTTTACAAAATATTAAAGGTTTGGATTTTTGGGAGCCGTATCAGAGTCATTTTTCCTGAACAGGATCCGCTTAGATTTCTTTCAAAAGCAAAAGATTTGAAAGATATTGAACCAGTTTGAGATCGCAAATAAATTTAAATAAAATAAGATACGGCTGTTGAATGAAATTTTGAATCTTTTTCTTGGCGCTAAAGATATTGCTCTCTGATAAACCTTCCACTTCTCAAAAGACTGGGCTGTTTTCGAGTCTTCTCTTGTCCTGAAGAGTTTTTCTGTGGACTTTGAGAAGAAAAGTGTGATTGATAGTCAAGGGGAAGAGTGTTGAAAGAGGACTTGAAATATTTGAATCTGAACTGGTATTTTTATTTGTCGAGGGAATTAGGTAGCATAATACAGTCGTCAGAAAATGGAACCTCTTTAAAAAATAAGGCAAAAAAGAGCCTCATGAGGATCACTCACTTTGAAATACATCTCACTGGTTTTTGTGTATTCCTTGATTAGAGATGATATAAATTATTGAGATCATTCCAATCCTAACGCTTATGGCGGCTGCGTTGTTAATATTTATTGAGGACTTTGATCGAGATGATGCTTAATTTTTTGAACATTTTGGCATCCAAAAGGAATTTTTTTCTCTTTTCAATCGAAGAAACCTGTGAAACTTCTGGGAGTTTGTCTTTTTGATTAGAGAGAGAAATGAGGTCCCATTAAAGGAATTCAGTGATTGATTTTGGAAAATAAGGAGATAGACTTCTTTGGATTTTCTTCCCAAAAAATGTTTTGAAGTTTTGAGAAGAAAATTTTCAAGATTGATTTGCTATTTCCTTGAAGTGCAAATGAAAAAAAAAATTTGAAAATTTGAAATTCAGAAAATCTGATTTCATTGAAGGGGGTAAAAACCTCAGAAAAATTTTTCGATGTTGAACCTCCTCGTCCTCCTCAAAGTTATTGAATTTCCAAGCAATCCTATTGAGGAGAACGTGCCTTGCCTTCTCTTCTAAAGAAAATCAGAAAACTTTTTTATATGATTTTTTTCGAAAGTTTGAGACAGGGAAATTTTTTGGGACGTTTTGATAAATAAAAAGTGTGATTATCTTTTATATAAGCTTATATCAAATAGTTTCTTGGTTACTTATGACTCATTGACTCTGTCTGTCATAGTTATGTATTTCATTTTTATACAATAAATATTTTTTATTAACAAAAAATTTTCTAATTAATTTTTCCACGACCCTTCCTTCTTATTAATTGAAGAACAAAGCCATAGCAAGGAAGACAATGACTGACCAAGAAAGTTTCACAATATTTGCACTTGTTTGAACTGGTGCAGCAGCAGTTGTAGTGATGGTTAATTTCTTCACAGTAGTAGTCAAGGCAAATCTACTAATATCTTCATTGGTAGCATAATAGAACAAATCATAAGTGGTATAATTAGCAAGCCCAGTGAAATTGAGGGTAACAACCTCATCATCTCCGGCTGCCACAGTCAAAGTCACAACAGCAGTTTGATCACTGGCATCAAGTCCATGTCTGATTTGAATGGTATTTGGAGTACCAGTATCAGTCAAAACAGCAACAGCATAAATGTATCCTGAGCTTTCAAGTTTGACATCACTCATAGCGATCCAATGGACATCTTGGCTGACTTCAATAGTAGGATAAGCAGCGAAAGCAGGGGTAATGAGATTAATGAGGCCATTATAAGTTGCAGCAGTGATATTAGGGAAGCCACCAGAATAGCTATTTGCAAAAATAAGGAAATCGCTTTCGAAGGTCAGATCAGTTGCTGATGCAGTAGAATCTAGAACAGCGAGTTTGGTTTGAATTCTGGTGTCAATAGCATCAGCACTGGTTGTTTGAGCATTTCCGTAAAAGATATAGGTAATTGTGGTGGTAGTGGTTGTGGTGGCAAGGTTTCTGGGAGGATGAGAAATGGTTTCGTGGGCAGCAGCAGCTTCACATTGATTCGAGAATTCTTGAAGGAGTCTTCTTGTTGAGGAGTAAACATAAGCTGAGGTATCAGGGGCAGCAGGAGTGAAGACATAAGGAGGCGTTGTGTAATTTGTAGGTAACTTGATTGCTGGATATTTGTCCCAACATGAGTTTCTATTTTCAGAAATAACACTAAAGAATAGAGATTAGGAGAAAACTCTTCACAAAACGAAAGGATTACTTGTATTCGAGGAGACGGAATTGAGAAGCAAAGAAGCAACCAAGATCGATTTCTTGCTGTGTAGTAAGGGTGTCATTGAGAGTGAAGGTAGCAGAGACGATTTTAACATTGTTGTCGAAGGAGGTGAAAGAGATGGTTTGAGATGCGGCGGAGGTTCTAGACAAGGATTCGCCACAAAAGACAATGTCATAATTTTGATTGGATCTCAGATTACTGACGGTGAATTTTTGAGTAAGTGCGGTAGCAGGAAGCAAGACAAAGCCAAATTGTTCTTGAGCATAATCAAGAGTCTGATACTGGACAAAAGTCAAAGCATTGTCCTTGATATAATCACAAGGTCTGCTGAACGTGTTGTCCAGAATGATACCCCAATAAATAACAGAAGCTTGATTAGCAGTAGCAGAGAACTCTTGGGTGGTTGCTGTCTTGAGATTTGAGAGAGCAACAGAGTAGGTAAAAGCAGTCGTAGGAGCAGATACAATATTGAGGGTAACAGAAGAGGTGGCGAGGGTGTAACTGCCAGCATCAGTTCCTGAAAGAGCGAAAGTTAAGGTGCCAGTATTTCCAATAGCAGCAGATCCCGTAGCTTTGATGAAGAAATAACCAATAGATTTCGAAACAGTGATAGTGATTTCGTAATCTTCGAGGAAAGTAAAGGCGACAGTGTTGGAAAGAGTGGCAGTAATGGTAAGATTTGAGACTGGAGGGGAGTCTGTCAGATCAAAAATAATAGGTAATGAGACACCACCCGTTGGGACATCATAAGATGTGGATGCTAAGGTTAAACTGACCTGTGTATCAACGAAAAGCATGCGGATTCTTGGGACATCAGTGTAATTCAAGGGAGTATCTTCGACTTTGGTGAACTTGAGATCGTAATAGGTGGCGGGAGTTGTTTGATAGGAGCCGGCTTTGAGACAAACGAGGGAGTTACCGGTGCCAACAGTGAGTGGAGTGGGGGAAATAGAGAAGCTGAGGGCGTCATTAGTCATAAGGGTGACATTAAGGACCTCAGAGAACCTGTCACTGTAGGGATAAATACAGATTTGGCTGGAGAAAACACCACGAGGTTGAGTGATGACAGTGCTTGAGGCAAGAGTAGTGCCTGACATGCTCCAAAGAAGTTGAGTGAGCCCGCTTGTGGAGGTGTAGGTGAGGAAATTACAGTTGGAATATTGTGTGATGGAACGGTAATTGACTTGGACTTCAGCGCTGTCAACGACTGAGATGACAAGTTTGTTCATTTTGCAAAGAGCATCATCAGGATTTCTAATATTATCGAGGGTAATTTGGTAATAGGTGCTGGCAGCAAGACTTGAAGTGATGGGGATTTTGATTCTTGAGCCAAAAGTGGTACAAGTGCTTCCATAAGTTGTACCATCAGTAATAAGTTTAAGGAGAGTACAAGTTGGCAAAAATTCTGTGACGGTGAGATAATTGCCGTATTTATTAGGGAAGTCGATTGTTAAAATAGAGCCAGAGGCGATCGTGGAAGAGCCAGTAAGGATGGTAATTTTAAAGGTGGTGAAAGTTCTGTATTCTTTGCTGGTGATTTGAAGGTCGTAGACAATCAGTGGATTCAGAGTGGAGATTGCGGGAGAAGTATCAGAAACAGTGCCTTGTTCAACAAAAGTGGTGGTGTCTTCATCATCATCAAGAGCAATAAAAAGATTGTCAGTAGTGGAGATCGCTGGATTTCTGACACCAAAGATCTTGATATTATGCGCAGTTCCTGCAGAATAAGTATTGATAAAGTATCGGAGTCTGATGGTCCTAGTATTACTACAGGAACAATAGACTGGATCTCCATCGATTGTGCAATAAAGATTGGAATAGCCAAGACGAGGAGAGTAGTAAGAGGGGAAGACAACATAGATGGAATGAGCGTTAGTCAAATCTACAGAAGGATTATAAGCAAGTTTGAGCTCATTAATCGATCCATCCCTTGCGTAATATTTTGTGAGAACAAGATTGGAGCTGCTGATAGCTGAAGTTGTCAAGATTGTGGGGAAAGACATGGAGGTAGCGAGAGCTTGGACTTGAGTACCGCTACGTTGGATATTACCACTAATTGTGGTTGAAATTGAAGAGGGAACAAGGACATTTGATAGCCCGATAGTGAGGTAGCCACAGTTGGCACTATCATTTCTCCAATATTCAGCGACAGGTTGAAGAGTGAGAGTGTTGAGGTCAGTGATAGCACAGCTCTTGAACTTGTAAGAAAGGTAATTGCCTTCTTTAATGTAACAATAGAGAGTACGTCCTGACTGTCCAGATTTGAAGTTATTACCAAGATCAAAAACAAATTGCTCATTAACAAAGATGGTTGGTTTTGAAGGCTTGAAATTGAAGGTAAATTCAGTGATGGCACCAGCGTCTACAGTTCCAAGACTGGCTGTTCCTGAAGTGATTTGGTAGCCAGGACTTGCGCTGATAATAGCATAACTTCCTGAGGCAGCAGCGGCGCTTTGTTCGATGATTTTGCTTCCGCTTGTCATGACATTAATTTTGAAACTGAATGATGAGCCATATCCTGTAAGCATATCAACACCCTTTATTGTGAGATTATGAGAGCCAGCAGCGAGATCCTGAGAAGCACCAAGGGTGTAGCTGAAACCACTTTGAGCAAAGGAGACAATAGTGCAAGTAGTTCCATCAAATGTAGCAGTAGCACCTGAGATGATTGAGAAACCAAAAGCAGAACCTCCAGGAAGGATATTGATAATACCATTTTTAGGAATAGAGACTTGGGAGGTGAAAGTGATGGAGATTTGGTAATTATTGAATCCTTGATAGAGAATAGATGGGTTTCCGACTAAGGAGAGGCCGGTGAGAGAAGTTGGGATCTGCAATGCAGCAGAGCGAGAGTCCACACCATATAATTGAAGGACACCAGTATTGATAGAGAAGGTTTGGTAAGCAGCAGGCATATCTTGTCCAAGTTGATAGGGGAAGATGAAATTAGTGGCAGATTGAGCAGGAGTACCAGTTGTGGCGAGAGTGGTTTCAATAGGGCAATAGGTGCAGTAATGTCTGACACTTGAAGCATCAAGGTAAGAAACAGAAGCACAAGTATAAACTGTAGTGACGGAATTGGGAATAGGGTTCATGACGAAAAGATCATCAGTATTCCAAGCCCAAGGACCACAGTAACTCATAGAGGCAAAAATATTAGGGTTAGTGCCAGAGTCAGGATTATCATTGGCGGTGATAGCTCTGGAGTTGGTGAATGAAACTGATGTTTTTTGACCGATAGTGGTACCAGATGTGATGATAACCTTGAGGCCAGAATCAGAGTTAGAAGAGAAACTGGTGGGATTCTGAACGAGAGAGGAGTAATCTTGGCGGCCATTAAGCTTCAGGTAAGTGGTTTGGAAGTAATTTTTGGCTGTGAAGTAGTAGCTTTGATCAGTTAATGTCGCGACAGCAATATCAAGCTTATTAAACTGGTTGATTGTCTTGACAGGAATAATGATTTGAAGTCTGTTGACATTACTATTTCCCTGTTTTAAAGGCGAAATATCGACAATAAGTCTATTCAAGACAAGAGGGTTATAAGTGGAAACTTGTTGGCCAAGAGTATTATAGCATGTTAAAGACATGACATTTGCAGCACAAGGGACTGTTCCGTCAGATTCAGTAAAGACATCAAGTCCATTAAAGAAGACTGCAAGTCTTTTAACAGTGGCTTTTTCTGCAGTGGAGAAGTATCCGAGGATTCTAATATAAGCAGGGAATTTAGTACCATCAAGATTGCCTGCACCTGTGGTTGAGCCTGTCCAGAAATTGGAAACTCCGACATGAATATTACTAAGGCCTCCACTGCTGACAACGTAAGAATTGATCAGGAACCGAGAAACAGAAGTTCCGATATCAGTGAGAGCAAGATTAGCTGGGGTCATTGTGGATTGAACACCTCTTCCATAGAAATCAAAGACAGCATCGTCCACAAAGAAGAATCCGGATGGTTTAGTGACCATCATATTGGAGATCTTCATTTGTCTTTTCGTTTTTGAAGAGGGGAACTGAGTGGAAAGAGCAGCATTAGGGCCAAATCTGATACGAGTATAATATCTTCCAGGTGACGAGACAATATCTCCAACAGTCGTAGGCTCACAAACTGCGAAAGTAACGCTTGCAGTTTGACCTGTGCAACTACTAACAGAGTTTACTTGACTACTGATAGGTTGAATAGAGGGAGTTGTAAAGTATTCTGCACCATCTCCGGCTGCTGGAGTTGTGGAGGAAACATCAGCTTGGGCCCAGTATTGCTCAAATATCAGGTCCATGGAGGTCGTGGAGGGTGATGGAACGAATAAACCATATTGAGTATTTGAAGGGGAAGTGACAGCAGCAGAAGTGAGGAAGGAATGAACAAGATTGTCAGCTCTAAAGTTGGCATTGGTGCTGGCGACAGTGGTGGTTGTAAAGTAGATGTTACCATTTTGATAGATGGAATTATCAGCAATAGAGGGGACACCAGCTTGAACGATAGATCTGCTCGAAGTATCAGTGACGGATAATTCACCAAAAGTAGAGCCAAGAGTGGTTTCGGTAGCAGTGCTAATGATGAAGAATTTGAAGGAAATAAAGTATTGCACAGTGCTAGAGAGTGGGCCAACGCCAGTACAAATGACATAATTTGTGGCACTTTGAACAGCACAAGAGACTTTCTTGCCAGAAGCAGCAGGGAGATTTTCGACAACAGTCGAAGGGATGATGGTCAGACTGGAAGAGGCAAGAGTTTTCAGTGTAAGAATGATTTCTTGTCCTGTAGGAGTGGAATGGGAGGGTGTGAAGCCAAATTTAATGGCGTTGTAGGTATAGTGAGTGGTATCATAATTCTTGTAGATCTTGAAGCAATCAGGAAGATTAGTGGTCGTGGTAAAGTCAATACCCCAGCCAAGATAAACATAGAGATTTGCGGTAGGATTTGCGGTAGTGCCCCAAGTCCAGCTGGTGGTGCTCAACCCTGAAATAACAGAAGTCATTTCAACGACCTGTGTGGAGTTTGACCACATAGTCTTGAAGCTAAGGCCTCCTGTGGTCACATAGCCAGGATTTTGAATACCACACTGGAAACGGAGTTTTCTTCCTGCAGCTAAAGCTTCACTGACGAGGATAAGAACTTTGGATGATGTGTAGGTAACACTGATTGGATTGGTTAATGCAGTAATGCTTGGCGAAGTTGAAGCAAGGTTCACACAAGTTCCTGAGACGAAAGAGAACTCTGTGCTGGAGGTTTCAAGGACGATACGTGAGGAGTTGGAGATTCCAATTGAGAGGGTAAGATCGATAATGATCGGGTAGTTTGAAGCAGCAATATTATTTTTGCTGGTTGAGGTTGAGCTATACGTGGCAGTGAGGGAAGAGGGAGCTGTGGGAGTGATGTAAAGGTAATGGAAATTGGGGTTTGAATCGTAAATGATGTAATCAGTATCAGTTGAACTGCCACCAGAGGAGACCGTGTAGAATTCAATAGGAGATAAATAGCCAGAGACTCCAGGAGCGTTGAGAGCCTGTAAGTAAAGCAAATATGGTTGATTGGCAACTAAATTGCCAAAGGTTCCGGCTGTACCGCTTGTGAATCTGATGTAATAGACGTTTTTGGTAGAATCAGCTGAGAGTGCAGAGAGTCTAATTTCAATAGGATTTGTAATGTCAGGGTCAGAACATCGAGCTGAAACTGCACCCCATTTGCCTGCAATAGTCCAAGTAGTGGTAAAACCAAGACTATAAGGCCAGACAATACGAGCATATTGATTAGCAGGAAGAGGATTATCCAATGTGAAATATAAACTGAAGGTTTTTGCAAGACCTTGATTGAGGAAATCAACTTCAATATCCCATGGTGTAATATGGCCAGTGAAAACTAGGGGGAGGAGGAGAGCTAATGTGAGGATGGATAGAAAACCAATGTTTGTCTTCATTAAGAGGACTGTTAGTTGTTAAAATAAATAATGGAATGGGTTATTTTGTTTAATTAATCTATAGGGTTTATTTTCTTTGCAATTGTTGGGAGCCCTTGGAAATAGATTGGTTTGATTTGAGTACTAATTTGAGAAATGTCCAATTTAATAAATCCTAATAGAGAAAGAATCGGTCGATATTCTTGGATAAAGCTAGGAAGATTGGAAACGAGAAGAAATGTGGGAAATGAGGGATTTCATCACAAGAGATTCCAGGGAAAAAAGATGTTGAATAAAAGTTAAAAAATATGATGGTAAAGAATTTAAAGAAGAAAATGCTGGTTATGGCAAGGTTGAATAGAAAAAAAACTTGAGTTTTCTTTTGAAACTCAAAAAGAAAAATGAGAAAAATAAGTTTTAGGGAAAGAGAGAAGAATGAGATGAGGAGAAAATAAAGATTCTATATATAGTTGAAAGTGCGAACCTTCATATTAGAGGCAGCATGAAAGGGAATAACGATTAGCTGGGGATTCAGATCATTTAGAAAGAAGAATCGGAGTTTGTGAGGAGTAAATCAAAAGACAAGATGAACAAGGGGAGGAATCAAAAATTGTTCAAATGCAATTATGGGATAGCAAAAGGGATAAACTTGCCAAGTAGAAGGAGTTTTTGAATAAGCTAAGCCAGCTGAATCAAAGTTTTGTTGAAAAGAAGAGGAATACAGGACATGAGGTATAGCTAGATAACAAAAATGTGGGATTGAAATAGTTTAGAGAATTTATTAGGAGGCTTGAGAATACTGAATAGAGAGACTATTATTATTCGTAGAGAAAAAAAATAGAAACAAATTCTAGTGCAACTCTGAACTTTCATCAGAGGCTTTCATCTTCAATTTTGATGATAAAACAAGAACTAGTCACGAAATCATGTTGATGGGTTATGCAGATTAATTGAAAAAAATTCTTTCAAGAAAAACTTTGTCAGAATTTTCTCATATCGATTCTTCAGAAAATTTCAATCAGAGTCAAGTCAAGGATTTTCCAAGGAGTCATCAGATTATGATGCTAATCATGGATAATTGATTCTATATTAATTTCACCACAGAGCCTAAAATTAAAAAAGTATATTCAGGTTTCTATTATGTTTCGTCGATTTGCTTCCAAGTTCAACAACCAATTTGCTCTCTTTGCTAACAACAAGCAAAGATCCACTCTCATTCTCAAGGCTATCCAACCTAAACGCAGCCTTCTTGCCTTCCCCACTTTAGCTTTGACCTCTTTCTGTGCTTTAGGCTATTTCTATCAAACTCAAACTGTTTACAATGCCGCTGCTGAACCTTCTCAAGGCCTTGACAGTCTCGAACAAATTCAAGAAAAGGCCAGTGAATTCGGAAGTTTGGAAGAAGAAAAGAAGACTATTGAATACTTAAAGAGACACCTTGAGGCCTACACTAAACTGAAAGGTGACAAGAGTGACGAAGTTGCTGTGATTTTGATGCTTTTGGCAAGTCACTGTATTGCTTCTGGTGAGGATAAGCTCGAAGGAATTAAGTACGGAGAAAGAAGTTGCGACATCTTTTTGGAGCTTGAAGAAGATAAGCACATGTTCCTTGATCAATTAGATGATCTTGCTGGTATGGCCCTTCAAGTGAGTACCGAAGAAGCAATCAGACTTACTCAGAAGGCATTAGAGTATAAGCAAAAATTAAAGGGAGAAAAATATCCTGGTGTGATTATCAGCCACTTGGCCTTGGGAGAACTTTACATGATAAAGGATGATAAAGACAAGGCCAATCAACATCTTGATCAAGCCAAGAACCTCTTGAACTCATTGGGACAGCCCACGGAGGACCCTGATAATGTGAATTTTGAGGCTTGTGAGAAGTTCCACAGTGCCAGTAGATATGATGAATCAAATGCTTATTGTAATAAAGCTATAAATTATCTCAAAACAACAAAGGCAAAGAAGAATGGTGATAATACATTGAAAGAAGGAAGAGCTATTGATATTTTAGCTCAAAATGCTTTGGCTTTGGGTAATGCCGAACAAAGTGTGGAACATCTTTTGATTTTGAATGACTTTCTTGAAAAAAATTTGACTGAAAAAAATGATCCTTATTTTTATAGTAAAGGACAAAATTTTGTCAAGGTTGGAAACATCTACTTTGACAAGGAAGATTATGAAAAGGCTTTGCAAAATTTCAGACAAGCATTGGATCAATTCCAACACGTTAAGCAAGAAGGTGGACAGGTTTTGGTTTACATTACCAAAAGGACTATGGCAGATGTTTTCGCTGCACAAAGAGAGTTCCAAAAGGCTCATGATATCTTGAAAGAAGCTTATCAGGTCGCTAAAGCAACCTTTGGAGAAAGCCACCCCAATACTAAAAACGATGAATTGTTACTCAAAGATTTAGAATCTAGAGGATACAAATAAAAGAAGTAAATTTAGTGGTATTAGGAGATGAAGAGATGTGGTACAGATGTTTAAGAATTCATATTGTTACCATTGATATTAACATGACAATCGATCTGTTGAGAAATAGGCCTCATTATCTAGTCAAAATCATATCTTTAAATTAATTCTCAAGTCGAGAAAAAATACGATAAAACCTGAAATTTTGTGAGATAACTTTCATAATTTTTTTTTTGAAGTTTTTTTCATGAAATTTAAAGTCAGGGTTTTTGGAAGTACTTTTCAAAACTTGGCCTTTTGGCCGAGACGGGGTCTCAAAAACGAAAATTTTGGGCCAGAATATTTTTTCTCTTCAAAGTGTCGAAACTCACCAAAAAAATCCCCATCAGTGATTTTTCCCGTCTTGTAAAATATTGTCCAAAGCTCAAATTTTAACCAGTGCTTCTTAAAGTCCATTTTTGCCTGCCAAATGCAGACAAAAATGAGGTCAAAGCGGGAAAAGCAAAATTTTTACCCGTCAAAAAGACGGGTAAGGGACCTGTCCAGGCAGATGAGGGCTCAAGAAACATGTGCCAGGAAAAGAAA
>Ga0182738_1006785_pt1 | contig 11801 bp, 12 predicted proteins | sample eDN5th30CBELigMG_FD_128876 | JGI IMG/M metagenome (GOLD analysis project Ga0182738, IMG submission 128876) | Enriched Miracle-Growth compost microbial communities from Emeryville, California, USA - eDNA 5th pass 30_C BE-Lig MG (version 2)... ...
CCAAGACGCTGTCCCCCCAGTAAAATAACACCTTCTATTATTTTACTAGAGTTCTAGCTTATTGAAGCAAAAGTGTAAAATTACATTGAGCAAAAACTGTCAATTATATTCTAGCGTTTACAATTCTATATTGATCTATTTATAATTTTTACATTTTAAATCTATAATAATAATTTTAAATTCCTGTAATTCGAATTACACTCCTAACACTTTTGCAAAACAAACCCTTATAAAAATTCATAAGGGTTTGTTGGAAAATATTCTTTAATTTCACGTTTTGCTCACTTTGTTTCGGAAAGTTAAAATCAAATTATCTATACATATTAACCACCAAAAATTTTACTCCAAAACCCTTTTGGTTTTGAATCTAGATTGTCTTGGGCGGCCGCAATAAGTTTTTTTGTATCACTAATTTCACGTATTGCATTAGTTAATTTCTCATCTCGTTTTTCTAGGTTGTTTTCAATGTATTTGTCTTGATGATCCAGCTTCTCTGTAAGTTGCTTTATAAGTTTTCCTTGTTCGTCTAATCGTTGTATAAGCGCAAGCTGAAATTGCTCGTCTTTTTCAGAGCGATTAAGCAATTCTTGAACTTTTTCTTCAAGTGATTCTACTTTTTTCTCAAAGTTTGATTGAACCTCAACTGCTTCTGGTACAATTTCTCCCTGAAGCCATTGGTTTATCATTTTATAGCTCCAGTTTTGTTCTTGAATTCGTTTCTTAATTTCAATTAATAAATCGATGTTTTGTTTATTGTATCTTCGATGGCCCCCTTCAGTTCGCTGAATCTGGAGATTAAATTCTTTCTCATATAAGCGAATTAAGTCAACACTTAAGCCAGTTAGCTTCACTGTATCTTTTAAGGTGTAAACAATTTCATCATCTAAGTTTTTAGACATTTTTCTAGGATTCTCCTTTCTGTATAAAAATCTAGAGGGGATGTAACGTTGCAATAAAAGGATTAGTGGTGATTCTAGAACCTAGTTACACTAGATATTAATCAAGTTTTTTGTTTCTAGTTAAATTCTAGTAATAAATGAATATTCCTTTTAACATTTTAAGTTTTTAATTTTCCCTGAAGTGTTTTTAGATCCTCTTCTTTTCAATTCTAGATAAAATTATGAACTTTTCAAGGGGTGAAATATTTATGTAACGCTTCAATAAGTTATATATTTAACTTGGAAACTCTTTTCTAGAATTTTTATATTTTATAAATACTATGGTTATAAGTCTAGTCTTGTTAATTAATCCTTTAGTCTGTTTGATTGTATGTAAGAAAATATATGTTACATAAGAAGTGGTGAACTCATCATACATAGTATTCATGAAGAAAATCTAGAGTTTCTATAACTCCTGGAACAAAAAGACATTTAGTAATTCTAGAAGGAACTTATACTAGTTTTAATTCCAGTTTCATAATCAATAAACTATTCTTATTTATTTTAGCGTAGAGATTAATCACTTTAAACTATCTAGAAAGTAATTCTATAAAAAATAAGTCCATCATGTTCTTATAGAAACATAGCACATTATAAGACATAAGAAATAAAATATTTTGTATCACTTAACCACTAGTTTTTTTGGAGAGCTTCATTTTGATACAAAAGCGAACTTACACGTTTTAAAGAACTCTATATTCTAATTAATTCATTAGATTTTCTTCAAATTTTTCTGATCATAGTAAATAAATCTAGATCAGTCTAAACCCCTGATAATAAAGGGATGGACCTAATTCTAGAACGTACTTTATCCAGCTTTAACTCAAGAATAGGAATTCTATTTAAATTCTAGGATAATGATTATTTAGATTACGTTTTTATATATGTTATATTGCTAATAGTCCTTATAGTTATACAATTCCATTGGACTCATAACATACTATTTTACTCTTTAATAAAATGATGGCCACTATTTAAAAACAACAAGTTAAACTTAAATTTAACTTGTTGTTTTTTCTATAATTAATTAAAATTCAAAAATATTACCAGTTCAACTTATTGACTTTAAATATTGATATAATGTAATTTCACGAATAAAATAAGTTCAACTTATTAAAGGATAAAAAGATACCTTTGCTTATTTTGATTTTAGGTATCTCTTATAACGATACAAAGCATGGCGGCTAGATAAACCAAAGTAGTAAATAATGTTTTCATTTGAATGACCTTCACAAATCTTTTTTAGTATACAACTGTTCCTAAAATGGGTAGATCTCACTCTAGCTTTTATGCCTGAGCGTTTAACTTCTTTTTCAATCATACGTTTTACACCAATTAAACTAATCCTTTTAGGCTTATTTAAGTTGTAATCGTACCAATAAACCATCTTTTGAGGATGAAAAGAAATAAATAAAGGATCGTCTGTATAATCCTTAGGTCTAAATAGTGGGGGGATTGTTAAAAAGTAATTATATATGATCTTTTTATCTTCTTTAGAAAGCTTTAAAAGGCGGCTTCCTTTACTAGTTAGAATAGTTAATGTATTTTGGCTAAAATTTATATCCTTTATATTTAAGGATACAACTTCATTAATCGTAAGACCGTAATGAAGCATAAGAATTAATATTGAGTAATTACGACAAGCTATATATTTATGTATCTGTAATTGAGTATCTGTTAGATGTTTATGACTTATAACAGATTTCAAAAGCGCAAGAGTATCGTTTTCAGTTATAAAATCGCTATCAGTTAATTCCCTCTGCTTTTTAGTTGTAGCTTTGAGTATCCCAATCTGGTCCGTGAGGTTGTAATATCTTAACAAACCATTTAAGTGTGAAGCTATACGCTTCAAATTCGCTTCAGAGGAGTTTTTTTCTTTCAGATAGGTAAAGTATTCTTCGTACACTTCTTTGCCCTCTGGTAAGGTTTCTGTTGCTATATTAGAATGATGAAGATTTAACCACTCAAAAAACTTCTTCAAATCGTGAGTATACATAGAAATTGTGGAACTCTTTTTTCCTGATTCATGCAAATGGACAAGAAAATTCTGAACAACAATAGGAATCTTCAAATAAGACACATCCATTCTAGGTAAATTTAATATACTATTAGAAAATATAAAAACAAACAACAAAATCTCCTAAGTCCTATCCTTCTAGAAATATTGTATATTAAATTTACCTAACAGACAAAAATATTACACATAAAAAACACACCTTAGAAGGCGTGTTAATAAAAAAGTATTCTATTTAAACCTCGCTTGAAGTTTGGCTCTGTAAGAAGCTTTTATAAATCTTTTTAAGTTCTTTATTTTCAAAGTCATTTACTAATCTCGGCTCAAGACCTACTTCCTTACGCTTTTTTAAGTCCTCTTTCATATTATGCAGTACTTCTTGCACTGCTGATTCTTGGGCTTTTTCTACTTCTTCTTTGTTTGGTTCTTTTGAATTTAAAACTAACGTCTTTTTTAATTCTTGAATCTGGATAAGTATTTCTTCAAAATCTTTTTGAGTTCCATTTTCTTCAAAGAATAATTTCTGTTTTTCCTGTAATGTAGAATTCTTAAAAATCTGTTGTTCTTCCTTAGCATTTTTTATAAAATCTGGGACTAATTCTTTTCTTATAGGCTTTTTAGGTTTAATAATCTTTGATTCTTGTGATGCTTTCGCATAGTCTTTTTGAATGGACTTTATTACGTAAGAATGCGGATGAGTGATATCCCCTATAATCAAACGATCTTGCGTGTATTTGATATTTCGTTCCACCTGCTCTTTCGTAAATTCGGATAAAACCCACTCAATTTTTTCAGGCTTAACTCCTAAGCTCACCAAGTCATACTGTAACCTATTTTCTTTTTCGTTGTCTGTTAACTCTAATGGTGGCTGATTTAATTCGGACCCTGTCTCTTTAACAGGGCTAACACCGTTCAATGTAGGCGAACTATTAATAATAAATTCTATGGATGTTACTTTTCTACCTGTTTTTATTTCTACGAATTCAAAGTGGATATCCGTTTTATTATTAATTTCCTTTTGAGCCACTGCTAATACTTTGCTCTTAAAATGGCCATACTGTTTATACTTAGTAGGCTCAATAGCTAAAAAATGACGTAATTCTTCAAGAGTTAGCTCCCTTTTTCGTAGACGCTCATATTGCTTAAGCAGCTCATAAATACGAATAGAATAAACCGAATTTAGTCTAACTACATTCTCCAATTGATACGAAGTGAATTTTTCTTTAAGTTCTAAAAATAAATACTTTAAGCTAGGGTGAAATTGTAATGTTATGTACCCTTCATTTTCTTCATAAATAGACGTAATTACCCAGTTGTAATTTCTTTGTCTGCCTTTTTCTTTTATCGTAAGGATTTTTGTTTGAAGACCATTCACGATTTCTTTTAAGTAGGAGTAAAAACCTGTACCTTTCTTATTCCCCACAATTTCGATGAAGTCTTTAGCTCGAAATCTATAAGTCTTCAAAGTTTCATCATTTGGTTGCACTTTTGATGCCATGATTAAAAGGATTCTTTGTTCCTGTAAAGACAATTTATATGTACTCTCAATAAGGATGTTTGATTTTGTTACCCAATTTTTTATATTTATACTCTCCAGATCATATGGTTGAACTACATTTGATTTCTTCATAAAATCCCCCATATTTTTCTAAACTATCACTAAAATATCATAAAAGTGATACTGTGTAAATTTCCATGTCGAGCGTAGCCTGTTCTTGTAATTTAAATATCACGCAAAATTGGTGATACTTTATAAGGCCTTTTACTCTTAGAAAGATTAATTAATCTTGATTTATTGCCTTAAATCATAAAATCCGTGCGCAAAGTTGGTGATACTTAAGGTATATCTACATCCCTCACGCAAAATTAGTGATACTTAAGAAATGTCTACATTCCTCACGCAAAATTGGTGATACTTACAATCGTATATAGGGAAATACGCAAAATTAGTGATAGTTCGCGCAAAATTAGTGATAGTTTCACGCAAAATTAGTGATAGTTCGCGCAAAATTAGTGATAGTTCGCGCAAAATTAGTGATAGTTCGCGCAAAATTAGTGATAGTTGAGGTTGATAAAAGCTGTAATATCAAGGCCTATAGAGTCTCTAAAACAATAAAACAATAAAACAAATATATAAAACAATATGTAAAACAGAAAAACAACTGTAGGGGTTATGCTATAATTTATAGATTTTAAAATTAGTTAAGGAAAAAACATGGGGATGTAAATTCTTATGTTAGCAGTATAGCCAAATGAAGTAACTTTTAATCATAGGTAGAATACAAAGATTTTATAAGGAGATCATGGATTCTTATTGAATTATAAGATTAATAGACGGTATAATAGAATCAACAAAACAGTGCGGAATATAAAAAGACTCCAACGTGTGCAAGTGGTGCGCCAACACCCTTACACCGTTAACCCTAAACACACTAGGGAAAACACCTGTCGAAGCCTTATTACTTAAATTTAGTTACGCCTTCATTTTATAGGATAATTAGATTTATTTCAAGGGCTTAGTCTATACAAAAAGACGACATCGTTTTCCTTTTTTATGGGATGCGATGTCTTTTTTTGTTCCTAAAAAGGAGAGGTTAGACTAATGCCTATTACACGTATGCTTACGGCAGAAGAATTTGACTATATGAAAAACTATCAAAGTTACATAGAGGATCGTTCCCAACATCAATCTATGAAACGAAAATTATTGAAAGAAATTATAAACCTTTATGGAGAAAAGTATTATCGTCTCCACGAAGGAACTAGGAAAGCTTTGGACAGGCTTTGTTGGTTTGCTGCAGAAAAAGGGTTTTGCTTTCCTGGTAGTACATATTTAGGTCAAACATATGAAAAATCCAAAGGAACAATCGATCGTCATTTAAGGGAGCTTCGAAAACAAGGGCAAATTGTTACTGTTTATCGTCGTTGTCCTCGTAACAATGGAAAGGGAAATCCGGTACACTTATTTGTCAACCATCCTTATTTTGATCACTGGGTGAACTATTTACAGCTTAATTTAGAGTCTGATGTTGAAACAGATGTTGAAACAGAAAATGTGCAAATTGCTTGGGGGAGTAAGGATAAAGAGGGGAAATATTCTTCTACCTATAATTTATCTTTAAAAGATTTTAATAAATACATACGTAATAATGTCAATGTTAAGCTTTCATCTGATTATGTACCATCTTGTATTCCACCTTCGTTTAAGGAAGCTGTACAGCCGTTTTTTAACTGTGCAGATGATATTTATCATCTATGGGGGAAGGTGCAGTTAGTACACAAAATAAGCCGTCTAGAGAAGCCTGTTGAGGATTTAGTGTCAATTGCTGTTCAAGCATTTAAAGAAACCGTGTTTGCTTATAAAAGAAACCGGATAAAGACAACCTTTGAAGCCTATTTTTTTGGGACTTTAAGAGGTTTATTCACTGCTGAACGAAGAAGAGAAGTTCAAAGGAATAAAGCTAATCCCTTATTCTATAACTTTTTAGACTTAGATGCTTAATTTAGTTATCATGTATGCTATTTTTCTCTATAGACTGTAGATTATTAGGGGAGTAGCTTGTCATAATTGGATAGATTAATAGCGATTTGATTCCACCTATTGTAGACAAAATAATCCCTTTAAAAGCCTGTTATACAAGCATTTAGCAAATAGAATGAAATTTAAATTGTTATCGTCTGACTATCAAATGAATTATTTGATGATAGAGGTTACTTGTTTGGTTCTGGTGCAAGAATTTCAAAATATCTGCAAGTAATCTCTCAAACTCGAACATACTGATACTAGTACTCTGAAGAAGGACGTGATCAATATGGAAAAGGAAAGCTTGTTCAAATGGAAACATTATCAACCTGATCTTATTTTATTAACCGTGAGATGATACCTCCGGGACGACCTCAGTTTTCGTGATTTAGCCGAAATTTTGGAGGGAAATGGATTCTCCATTACTCATACAACCATCATGCGCTTGGTTCATTAGTATCGTTCTGACATTAGATGAGCAGTTTCGTTGTTATCTTAAGCCAATCAATGATTCTTAGTAAGTGGATGAGACATATGTGTAGATTAAAGGACAATGGACGTAGCTCTATCGGGCCATTGATTCGGAGGAAAATACGATTGATCTTTATTTGAATAAAACAAGAAATCACAAGGCTGCAAAGCGCTTTTTTTAGAAAGCTTTGTGTTCTTTTCATGTTTCAAAGTCTCGTATCATAACCGTCGATAAGAATCCAGCCTATCCTGTGGCTATTGAGGAGTTGAAGAAAGAAAAAAATATGCCTGTAGGCATTCAAATAAGGAAAGTCAAATATCTGAATAACATCGTAGAACGAGATCATCGGTTTATTAAAAAGCGAGTTCTTTCAATGTTAGGAATGAAATCCTTTTGTACAGCCAAATCTATTCTTTCTAGAATAGAAACGATGCATATCATTAAAAAAGGACAACTTGTTTTACGGGACAAGTCTGTCCAAAATCAAGAGGAGTTCAATCATCAACTGTTTGGATTAGCTGCATGAGTACAAATTCCACTAGTAATCTATATACCTGTTTTAGCCGAATGTAATGTTGGCACCAGAACCTATTGCTCTTCTGGATAGTTTACCATTGCTTGGTCAATTTGAGGGCTCTCACCAGCTTTTTTAAGCGTTAGCATTAAATCATAAGCCTTTGTCCGTGCTTTACGTACCAAACGCAGCAAAACTAACAAATCATACGTATGAAAGCATGAAAGTTCATTAAAAGGCTTCTCAACGTCCTCTAAGACCACGAATTCTTTTAGTTTGGGTCTTTTTATATTTAAATTAGCCCCACAAAAAGAGCAGCTATATTCTAATCCTTCTGTCCCACAATAACTACATATCAAGCTATATACACCTCGTTTACTAAAAGGAAAAGTAGGCTTAAGCCTACCTAGCTAGCCTTTAAGGCTATTTTAGCTTTTAGGGTTTTCCTTATCTAGCCGTTTTTGTCTTTGATTCACAATACGTTCACTTACAACTTTTTTGGCCAGTTTAGTTTCCTCTAACTCTTGAAGATCCGTTGTCATAATTCCCCGATAGCCATGGTGAAAATACAATCCATTCATGAATTCGATAAGAATTTGTGTGTTTTTATCTGCACTATTTGTTCCTAATCGAATTTTTTTAAGTTCATTTTTTAATATACCATGAAGATTTTCACTAACCGTTTCCGTAATATAATCTAACGACCATTCTTTCTTTTTTTCTTCTCGATACTTTTTACAGATATCCATAATCGCTTCTCCTGGGAAACGAAGTTTATGTTCAGCCATATAATCTTGGATATATTGATCCGTTTCTTTATCAAGTGTAATCATACGTCGTTGTGTTTCCATTACTCTTCTACATCTCCCATCAGTTCATAGATAATATCATTCATCTTTTCAATTGATATCGCACATTGTTTCATCATTTCGATGTTCTGTTCAATGATAGCTTCTAATCTTTTTTCTCTTTCTACTTGCTCATCAAAAAAAGCTAATACTTCAAATTGTTCTTTCAAAAATTGCTGACGAGACATCCCATTTTCTTTCGCTAATGCATCAACTTTTTGCATAGCAACCGGATCAATATTTCGTAAAAAGATATCCATGAAATCATTCCTTTTCTATCGAATTGCAAAATTTCCAGTACGAGTAGAGAAGAGCATAAGGGGTTTTTGATATCACATGGCTGTGATATGCTGGGCAAAGCCCAGCAAAACAACGTTTTCACCCTCAAAAAAGTGACCCCACGAAAATTTCCATTCTGTCGACCTGCTGTTGACCTAAAAGGTAAAAAAAGCACTTAATGTTGACCTAGTGTCGACATCAAATATTACACCTTTTTGCAAATGTTGACCTACTGTCCACTCACCGTCCCCTCAACTTTTATGAAGTTTTAACAAGTTTTTGAAAGATTTCTTGATGATAATTCGTGAAGTTTTGAGAAGAAGTCTGGGTAGTTTTTTTATAAAAATCGATTGCTTCTTTCATCGAAGAAACGTTTAATTTTTGTAGAATGCTGTGTCTCTGATTCTTAATTGTGCTCTCTTCTTTGAACAACATATCTTGCATTTCTGTAATCGAATGGCCATCAAGTGCAAGAGCAAAAATGTCTTGTTCAGATGACGTAAGTTATTTCAAAAAAAGTTTTTCTTTAAGTATTTGGCATTCTTCTTCGACACGTTTAAGGCGATCTACTTCTTGTACTAAATCAGAAGCTACACTCAAGATATTCTCGATACCTATTAACAATTTTTCGGTTTGATCCATAATAAGACCCTCCTATTTTTTGAGGGCAACCCATGTTATAATAAAAGTCCTTACGAGTTCTACATGGGGTGCTTTCCTTGCCGGGAAAGTGCCCTTTTATTTTGTTTTTTCTACTTTTTTGAATCTTTAAAGAGTTCTTTTTCTAAAAGTTGAACAAGAAAATCTTTTTTACTCACACCTTCTTCAATACATCTCTTCGCAAATTCTTTGAACAAATCTTCTGGTATATCTGCATTTAAACGCTTATAACCAGGTGATGTCTTAGGCATAATACCCCTCACTCTCATTTGAGTAAGCACTCAAATGAGTGCTAATTAAATTTTAAAGGATATAATTACCATAGTCAATAATAAAAAATAAGTATTAGGACAAACTAATTTCATGCAGAGTTTCTGAAAGAAAACCTACCCCTGACAAATCAGGTAGGTTTTTCTTTTTTTGAAATACATAAGTATTAATAGCTTGAGTAAACTAATCAAGACGCCGTGAGGCATCCAATAATCCAACACGAATTTCTTCTCCAAGAACAGAAAAACCAACATCTAAGTCCTAAAGGTTGGTTTTTCTGTTTTTTAAGTATGATATAGGATCCTTGTTAATATAAAACGGATAAGATAGACACCTATCTTTACAACCTGAATAGCCTATATATGGGCTATTTTAAATTTAAAAGAGATAGGAGGATGATTTCAGTGTTCTTTCATACAAAAGAACTTCAATATCATGCAAAACCTGACCGTCCAGACCCTTTATTTGCAAAGCAACTCCAAGAAGTTTTAGGTGGACAATTTGGTGAAATATCCGTAGCACTACAATATCTATTCCAAGGATGGAGTGTACGAGGCAACGGTAAATACAAAGATTTACTTATGGATACAGGTACTGAAGAGCTAGCTCATATTGAGATGCTAGCTACAATGATTGCCAGACTTTTAGACGGGGCACCTGTCGGCGATCTTGAAAAAGCAGCTCAAGACCCTATTATTGGAGCTATTCTTGGAGGAATGAATCCACAGCATGCAATTGTTTCTGGTCTTGGTGCTATGCCGGTAGATAGTGTAGGAAATCGATGGCATGCAGGATATATCGCAGCAAGTGGCAATCTTCTAGCAGATTTTCGAGCAAATCTAAATGCAGAATCACAAGGAAGACTGCAAGCTGTACGTCTCTATGAAGCAACTAACGACCGTGGGGTAAAAGACATGTTATCCTGGTTAATCGCACGAGATACGATGCATCAAAATCAATGGATTGCTGCTATTAAGGAACTAGAAGAAAAAGAAAATGTAGTTGTTCCAAGTACATTCCCTCGACACTTAGAGAAAAGAGAAGTATCACATGTTCTTTTTAATTTCTCTGAAGGAGAGAAAAGTGCAACTGGACGTTGGGCTAGTGGGCCTAGTATGGACGGAGAAGGTGTATTCCAATATGTTCAATGTCCAGAAGGGTTTGGAGGTAAACCAAAATTAAAGCCAGCTCCTTCATATATTCATGATACACCCCCCCAAGATTTAAGAAGAAATGACAGTTTTACTCCCCCCCCTCCACATTTAGCTTAAAAAGAATAAAATTTAACAATTTGAGCAAACTACACAAGATGTCGCCAAACGTTGACACATACAACTAAATTTCGCAACAGAAAAAACCTACCTCTTTTGACTGGAAAGAGATAGGTTTTTTCTGTTTTAACTATATAAATCAAGGAGGCACAAAAGACGGAGGTTAAGAGTTATTCATTCCATCATCTAAATTATTCTTACTAAACTATATGTTTTTGTTCTCAATTAGGTAACTTGCCTATTATTAATAAAATTTTATTTCTTGAGCAAACTACTCATGATGTGAAGTACTATCTATACTAACTTCTAATTGCGTCATCAAAGAAGCTACTGACTTAGGCACCAGTAGTTTTTTTGAGTAAGTATTACCAAAACGAAAACACCCTGACTATGTTCTAAATAGTCAGGGTGTTTTCCTTCTACTTTTGAAGGTTGAGTTCCAAAAGAGGATTAGCTTTTCCAAGTTCTATAGTATATGAAAATCAGCAGTAGTTAAGAACCAGTATTTATAATACAAAATGAATTCGCGTAAACTATCTACGATGCTCTAATGCATTAAATAAATACGCCTCGTATAAAGCCAGTGAAAGAACCACTTTTTCAACTGGTTTTATATATTGGTACAGGTTATAAAGAGAATAAACGTACATATTCTTATAACAAGAAGTAAAAATAACTTCGGGGTTTTATAAATGAATGAACGAAAAGAAAGTCTACTGAGATCCCCAGTAGACTTTCTTTTTTATTATGTATAGTTACTGACTATGTTAAGCAAACTACTCAAGACGCCGTGAGGTATCAACCTGGCGTAATACCTTTTATGTTAGGAAAAGCTACTGAATCCAAGCAGTAGCTTTTTCTGTTTTTAAGCTGTATATGCTATTCATGTCTAGTTAACATAATGGATTTTTTCGGAACACATTAAATATCTATGCAAGAGGATATTGCAAATCTGCTATGTAAAGGTTGCATAGCTGCTGCAACCTTTGAGCAAACTACTCAAGATGAGTAG
>Ga0182738_1006786_pt1 | contig 11800 bp, 9 predicted proteins | sample eDN5th30CBELigMG_FD_128876 | JGI IMG/M metagenome (GOLD analysis project Ga0182738, IMG submission 128876) | Enriched Miracle-Growth compost microbial communities from Emeryville, California, USA - eDNA 5th pass 30_C BE-Lig MG (version 2)... ...
ACGAGACCGTAGACGAGCCACATGTATAAATGTTGATATCTGTGAAGAGGAACCCATTTTTGGAATTTGTGAAGTCTGTAAAGTGGATATGTCGTATCAAATGCTCTATTAAAATTGTAAGCCCATTCCAATATTAACCCATTACCTGTCAAGTTCGAAGTGGTTGACGCAGCCGTGATGACCGAAATTATGAGATCTTCTGTAGACAACACTGGTAGATCCAAGAAGATCGAGGGTATAGCCAGCGATATAGGTCAACACTTTATTTGAACTAAAGGCTCCATGATTGCCGTCGTGCATGATTTGGACGCCAATTTGGCCGCAGACCACTGAATAGAACACAGTGGACCAGAAATTGCAATATACCATATAACTATACAACCCAAAGAAGTACAAGACGAGCAAAACGGAAGCTTTCAAAAACACAGTGATTTCGTTTCTTCTCTTGGCTTTGGGGATTTTGGCCTCAACTCTTTCTTTGACGGTTTTGAAGAAAGATCCGTCCCAAGAGTAGAAGGATTGGTAGTTTCTTACTTCACCAATGCAGTATTTCTCAGGAGGACCAGCCTTGGTCATTGCCAAGGGATGGTAGGATTCCCACATTGATGTACAGTCTCCTCCTGCTCCGTCATATATCATTGGGCCTCCTGGGTGAGAAGCGACAAAGTTGGTCAAGTCATATACTTTACCGTGAACAACAATCCAACAATCACCTGGCTTATCGTGCTTGATAATTTCAGCCCAAGTGAAAAGACGAGGAGTTCCCGCAACTTTTTTTGACTTTTCTTGTGCGTTCTTCACACCGCTAAAGTTACTTCCTATTCAAAAAATGATTAATATCTTGCTTATATCTCCATCAGGTTACTTTTGGCGACTTTGATATGTCTTTGTTCTCTGATACTCATGCTTTCCAACATCAACAAGAATGAAAGTCCGATAGACAAGGTTCTAATCTTCAAAGTGTCGATGCTGACGCCAGCTTCCATGTAGCCTTTGAGGGCCAGAGGAATCTGCAAGACCATCATGGTGACAATGAAAATGTTGACGAGTTTCCAGAGGAAATGTCTCTTCCAGACAAAGATTTTGGGCAAAAGATCAACTGTATACAAAAGTAAAGCCAAAATTTCAAAGAATTTGAAAAAGATTCCGCTGGGAAGAATCACGTCAGCTCTACTCATTTGAAAAGTAGGCAAAGGCCAGATTGAATATAGGAAAGAAAGCAAAGGTTGCAACGCTTCACTGACTTTGATAGCAGTTTCAAGACTGGGAAGGAGGGTAACGAGAATATGGAACATTAAACAGACACAGAAAGTTCTTCTGTAGTATCTGTGGCCATGGATATCAAGCAGGCCACTCAAGAATAGTTTGAGATTTGAGGGCTGTTTAAGGTCTTTTGTCTTTACCTTCTTTTCAAACATCATAAGAGTAATAAAATTAATATTAAAGTCGCTGGTGGCTTTTGACTATTTATGGAAAAATTTGGATTCGTTGAGAAAGATTTTGGCGAGAAAATTGCAGCTGGAATTGGTGGACATCCCCACAATGACAAGAGAACCTGTGTATCTCGTTCTCAGCGTTGCCATTTTACAAACAAGCAATTCCCATTTCAATAAAAATCCATTCAATAGACTGAAAAAAATTTAAATCCATGATAACAAGAAAAAAGGCATTATATATCAGTCAATGTATTATTCAGAATCATCCTGGAAACAGGGATATTTCTCATAGCTTGTGCCAAATTATTTCAAAATTGAACATTTCAACCAATTATCTTCGAGCGGAAAAATACAAAATTCATATTGAAACTTGGTCTTTTCTTTTAAAAGGAGGGAAAACACAATAAGAGATACCTAAAAAGGATTTAAAATTCTCATAGAACGAGAGGAAAATCCCTCAGCGGAAGGAGAAAAAATTTTAGCAATCCACTGGCAATCAGTTATATTAAATTAATTTTATTTTTAGTAGAAACTCTAGGTTCTTGTAAATTACCACAAAAAATGCAACTTTACTCTTTCAGATCAGATTTATCTCTTTTTCTAGCTTTCTCATTCATTAATCATCCACCTTGTCTAACAAATTCCCCTGAATCCTCTCATTTATTCATTATTTAAAGGCGATTGGCTAAATAAACGTAATTAATGATTTGCATGATCCTGATGATGTAATACTATCTTCTAATTTTATATTGAAAAATCAAATCTTTTCTTTTTGGGGGGAATAGTCAGCCGATTTTGGTTATCTTTAGCATAGAATTAGGTGAAATTTGGCCAAGTTTTTGCCCAAAGGGGGTCTGATTTCGGTTAGTACAGTAGATGGGAAAATAACTGTAGTACTGTTAGCAATTTGAAATTTTTTTGATTTTACGAATTATCTGACGGAACATTGCAAAATTAATCAAGCTTTAAATTTTATCGTGAACTAAAAATACTGTGAAATTCTCATACTCTTTGTCTTTTCAAAAAATCTGCCAAAGGTAAAAATTCTGAAAAAGAAAGGTTCATTCATTGATTCCAAGGTGAGTTTCTTTTGATTTTGATTATAGAGAGGCGATGAAAAAAATTGAGGGCGATTTTTTAATTTGTTGTTTAAAAATAGTACAACACAAGAAATCAAAAAAGCTGACATCATATAGCTCGCACGATCAAAAAAGAAAATTTCTCACAATTTTATCTCCAGCTGCTCAGACGCACGATTAAACTCTCTGATTCTATTAATTAAATTTTGTTTATTTCTCCGCCCTGAAAATATAAAAGGTAACGCTAGCTAAACATAAACTGGCTTGTTTCTCGGATTTTTTGAGAGATGATTAAATAATCTAGATTTATACAGTAATCAACAGGTTGGTTCGAATATTACGCTTGTCTAAATATAAAAATTCTTTAATGACAAAAAATAATTTTATAAATCCTTTTCGTCCGAATCTCGAATTTTAAGGAGAATTCGTACACAATTAGATTCGCAAGAAATGCTACCAGCTCATCTGATTGGTCCGAATTGTGGAATTATTTATCAATTCATATTCTGTTATTTCCTTTCTGGATTGAAATTAATTCATAGTTTTGTCTAGAGTTGAGCTTATGATGAATTTTAAAAAGAATTTCCTCGGATTTTGAGAGATAAAAAAGAAGAAAATTTTCTTATGAGTCAAAAATAAAATTTTTGGAGAGACAAATATTCAAGTGACTGAGAGAAATGTTTAGAATGGGTGAAAATTTAAATTTATAGATCTCTATTTTTCATAAATATGAACAAATTGATTTATTAATTTTGGTTTTTCTTATTTTTATGAAGAAATTTTTTGATAAAATTTTCGAAATTTGATCTCAGGAACAAAATTCCTAGTTTTTAAAGTTAATCGCTGACAAGAAGAGAACCTTTGAAGAAGAATTGTTCTCAAATTTGGAGGCATCAGGATTCTCGAAGAAAACAATGAGATTTTAAAGAGTTTTTTTTAAAAGATAACAAATTTCCTTTTAAAAAAAAAACAACCCTTGAAAAACAGAAAAAATTCTTTGCAGGAGACTCGTTAAAGTGGCCCTAAAAAATGACTGTTTTAAAGCGTCTCACTGTCCTTTAGGAAATAAATTTTATCTCTCAAAACATTTCCAAAAAAGTTATTTTCGTTGAATTTTTTTCGATTTTTTTTTTTTTCGTAAATTGAATTTTTCTGAAAAATTTTCCTTGCAAAGATTTTCATAAGAAAAGATGAATTGATGCCTTTTGCTTTTCTTCCTGAACAAAATACTCGTTGTTTCCGGTTAGAAGGTACATAACAACAAAAATTATGATAATGATCTTGTGAAGTAGAAAGAACAGAAGCAAAAAAAAAGTTTTTATTGAAAAGTTTTTAGAGGTCAGTGAGGAGAAGCTTTTGAAATGGTGAAGGATTTTTCTACCACCCAGGTGAACCCTTTTTTGGTTACGGTGTTTCCCAACTCTGCTTGGTCGTCATCAATACTTTTTTTCGAAACAGATATGTTTTGTGAAAAAATATTTAAATGGGAGTTCGACAGAGAAATATTTGGAATCATTTCTTTTTTTATAAATAGACACAAATTCCCAGATCCTGAAATTTGAGGGAAGAATCTCATAGTTAAAGAGAAAAAACTACTCAAGGTTTTTATTTGTTTTGTTTTTGCTTAGTCCTACCTGACTGGCCTGTGTCGAACAAACAAACTTAGGTCTCGAAAGTATTAGTTTCGTTCTGAAAATAGTAAATTTTAAAAAAATATTCTTTGTTAAAGTTTTTGTTCGGATAAAAAATGAACCGAGACTCGATATTTTTTCAAGAGAAAACAATTTCTAAAATGAAAAAATTTTCTCAAAAATTATTTCCAATAAAGCTCCATCCCATCATGACTTTTTATTCACTGAAAGCAAAATTTTAGCCTCCCAAGATCTGAAGTTGAGAATTTTACGCTTTATGTTCAAATTTTTGAGATTTCTCCCAAGCCTAAAAACTGAGATTTTTCATATCAAAGTTTTGGAAAATTGGAAAAAAAATCTTTCTAGCTTTTCAAAAAATTTGGGATTGTCAAGAAAAAAATTAGCGAGAGTGAATTTTACAAATTTCATGATTTTTCAAAGATTTTTCATCTAAAATAGAAAGGAATTTGATTGATCTCTGATGGACACATAATTATCATTTATTTTTTTTTAGATCTGTTTTTATTATCTGATAATTTTGAGCAAAGCATGAAGAAAAAAAACTTAAAGAATCAATACAAACTGCTTAAAGAAAATGAAGAAAAAATTTGAATCACAGTTCTTGCAAAATCATTGAATATCGATTTATGATCTCAAAATTGAAATAAAAATCTTGAGCCTGTTGTCAATCAAGTCGAATCAATCCTCATATTGACACTTATTGACTCTAAATTCCCATTTGAGCTAATCCAGAGGTTGGGAGTGAATGTGCGACATTGTCGCTCAGAAAGAAAGTGGATTTCTTTTTTTATCCTGACTTCTTATCTCCCTAATTTTTCTAGTTTAGCAATTTTTTCAAAATTGTCCCTTGTGTTTTTTTCCTAAAGACAAATCACCCGCATTATGATTCTTTAGGAATTGATACCGGTAAGAGTTTAGAGGACTGACATCTTCCCTTTCCAAAATTCAACAAAATAGGAAAATTTTCATTCAGAGATTGTGTGATGAAAAAACGACCTGATTTGTCTGTATGTGAAAAAAGGGGAAAAAAGCCAGAAGAAAATTTCCTTCACTCTTCTGCGGATATCTTTATCGTACCAATGATTCTTCTCAATAAGGCTGATGAGATCAAGGCCCCTTTTAAGGATCAAGAATCGATGATCCGTCAAAAAAAGACTTGACCTTGAAAAAAAATTTTTCCTCCAACTTTCATTGACTTCAGGCTCTATGAGGAGGAAAAAGACGAGCCCACCCAAAAAGATATTCTGGGTTCACTATTTCCCTAAAATATATCGAGGAAATGACCCACATCAAAACATTTTTTGAGAAACCCTTGCAAAAAGAGGTTTAAAGTTTTCTTCTCTGTAAATGAATCTGATTGAAAATATCTTATTTCGCACTCACCACAAACCAGCCAACCATGTAAAATGTTCATAAGAGCCTTTGAAATCCTCTAGCTTGCCAGATAATGGGCCATCTTTCATGTTTCTTTCGATCGTAAGTATTTTATCTTTCTTCTCTTCAGTTCTGTGAAATTTGACCAAAGCTAAGTTTCTAAAAACACTAAACTGCTCGTTGTCGTCATTCAACGGTTTCTTCATGACGACTTAGATAGAAGTCACTACTTTTTGTAGGGTATCTTGTCTTTTTTTTCCTGTGATGCTTATTAAATTCTGACTAAAACACTTTAAAAGTCTCACTCACTACAAATAGATTATTTACGGCCTTTTCGCCATGATCGAAAAAGGCATCCTTTTTTTATATTCATATCCCTGCCGAAGCGAGAAAAAAACATCAGAAAACGTCCTCGACATCTTAGTCAATTATGAACTTATTTTCCCTTCGTATAAAGTATGATTCTCAGATTCAAATTATGCTATTTTTCCCTCCTTATCCCCTTCCCTCCAATTGAACTCCTTTCCCTCGTATATTGTGCCGGTGTCAGTTGTCTCAAGTGGTTTTCCCGGCAATATCCTCAAGTGTTCACATCCATAGAAAACATATGGTAACATATATCAATCAAGTTTATTATTCACCTACTACTTCTCACTCTTAAATATTCAAATTTTCAAGTTCAAAATGAGAAGTGAACTCTAAGCAAGCAAGGCAAAAATAAAGGGCCTTTGGCTCAACTCACACAGTGGGAATCCTGAATATTGAAAAAAGTCCTCTCGGTTCGTCTCTCTTTTGGAGAAGACGTCACTTATGGATTTTATTTATTTTAAAATTAGATCTTGAAAAAAACCTGAAAATCAAAATAAAAATATTTCAAAGTGCTCCAAATCCGTTTCAACAAAAAGTGAATTTTGTTGTTTCGCGACTTTCTCAGTATAAAAATGAGTATCTTGCTCTCTGGATTTATCACCTCAAAATCCTCTCATAATTTAAACTCCTCACATCATCTCTATATCCCCCTCTAAAAAAAAATTTCCAGTCAAGACTCTTAACCAAGACTTATGTATTTGCTCGCGTTTGGCGCAGTTTTTCTAGGATTCTGTATTTTTAAGCTTCTGAGTTTTCAAAGATATTTTCCTACTGTGTTGAATTGTTTATGAAAAGTGTTTGTAGGTTTTCAACAAATTTTTCGATCTTTAAAATTTAATCAAACATACTGATATTCTTGGGTTTATCAAAACCGCTTTGCAAAAACCAAAATTCAACAAAAGTGACCCAATCTTGCTTCGACCTTTCTTTATCTGTATCAATCGTTCTCTCTGCATCCAGTCTCTTCAACCCTTTCTTATTTAGCCAAGAACCCTTCAAAAACTCAAGTCTCCTGAATTTCTCCTAATCTATAAAATATTCTCTCTTTAGAAAATAAACTCTTGGTAGTTGAGCCTTCTCTCTTTCTCAAAATTTGTTTAAATTGAAGCTTTAGCTTAGATTTTTCCCTTTGATATCAAGAACGAGAATTAATTTCTCAAATACCGCCCAAAATGTCTCTTTTCGATTTTTGAAACCCTTCGATTGGATTTTTCCCTATTTCGGGGTCATTGAGAGGCCCAATTCCCCTCCTATTCTGATCTAGAGCTTAAATCTAATCTCTTTGTATTGGCTTAGCTTTGAAAAATAGCCCAAGAGAAAAACCAAGTCATAAATCTACGAGAAAATCATATAAAAATTCGTTTTTCCATCTGGTCTGCTTTAATTCAAAAGAGTTGGTGAACTTTGAAGCTTACCCCTCTCCAGAACCTTCATAACCCCAAAGACCTTACAACTTCCTCAGAAATTCTCGAAATGTACTTTTTATTATATGTCTCTTTAATCATCATAAAGTTTTATTTTTTGTACAAAGCCAAATCCTAATCTAAGCATAAAACGCTTTCGACCTGTATCTTGAAATATCTTTCAGCGATCATTTTTTCCCCTCTTTCTCTCTTAGCATAATCCTTTCTTTCTAAAACTCTCAAAACCTAATTTCAACCTCGATTTTTCAACAAAATTTTTCGTTTTTCGAGAACTTTCTTCTGCAGGGTTTTTTTCCTGTCAAGTTAGGGAATTTTTTATAGGAAGCGCCTGGAGCCATTTTTTGCTGTAAAAATACTCTATTCTCATTTTTCTTTCAATTTGTAGCCAGAGTTTAGCACCATTTCTATTGCAAAGGGTTTATTTTATATCTTCAAAGTTTGAAAAAAATTTGAACTTTCGACAGCCCAGTTCTCAAAAACTCACATGAATTCTTAATTGTGAAATTGATTATTTATGTTGCGCAGTTCGGTAGCTAATCTTAAATCCGAATTAGGGCGACTCTATAAAGAAATGATGAAGATCTGAGCACAAGGTGGAATTAAAAGAAAAACCTAGGAAATTTTTTTTTTTCACAAAAATTTTCAATGAAAATCAAACCTAAATGATTCTCAAGTCTATTTTCAACAGCCTTTACAAGAAATTCCTTCTCCTTTCCCATCAAAACCAGTCTCCCATTCATTTTCAAGAAAAACAGGGTTGAATAAAAATTTAATATACCCCTTTCACCAAAAATGTCAAAATGCGAAAATATAGAGGATCAAAAATTATCTGCATCAAATCACAAAGCTAAATATAATTTTTCCCTCCGCCACTCAACAACAAAAATTGATCAAGGGAAAACTAAATATTGGTACCAATAAATCAAACCCTCTCGCCTATTTATTGACATGCATCCTTCTCAAATTTATAAATTAATATTTATTCCCTAAAAACAATCAGCATCCTCATTCAAAAAAAATGATGAAGAAAACCGTCGCTCTTCTTGCCGTTGCCGGTCTCGCTGCCGCCACCTCTGATTTCCAAGATGACTATCTTGCTCTCAGACTCACCAACGCCACCAGACATGCCAACTCCACCAGAGTCAACACCACCACTCCCATCAAGCCTGTCAGACCCATCAGACCCCACCCCGTCAGACCTACCATGATCCCCAAGGACAAGCTCACCATCTCCACCAAGAACTTGACCAAGGAAGAAAGAGAACTCCTCAACAAGTTACACAAGAGACAAACTGAACAAACCAGAAGACCTGTTCACGGCGTCAGACCCAGACCCCACACTAATGCCACCAACTCCACCAAGGCTGTTGGCCCCAAGAAGATCCTCGCCCAAAGATTGGACGATGATGAATTCTTCGTTGAAGACGATGAATTCTTCGCTGAAGATGATGAATTCTATGCCGAAGATGATGAATTCTTCGCTGAAGACGATGAATTCTATGCTGAAGACGACTTCTTCTATGCTGAAGATGATGAATACTTCGTTGCCAAGAACGCCACCAAGCACACTAAGCCTGCCACCAACTCTACCAAGCCCGTTAGACCCATCGGAAAGCCCGTTGTTAGACCTTCTCCCATTAAGGTCAACAGCACCATGATCCCCAGACCCAGACCTGGCATGATCCCCAGACCTAAGGTTAACAGCACTGCTATCCCCAGACCCAGACCTGGCACTTTGATCCCCAGACCTAGAGTCAATGCCACCAAGCCCGTTAAGCCCACTCAAGTTAAGCCCACTAGACTCCCCATCAAGCCCGCCACCAACGCCACTAAGGCCCTCGCTCACGATGACGAATTCTTCGTTGATGATGAATTCTATGCTGATGAAGATGAATTCTGGGTTGACATCGATGATGAATTCTTCGCTGAAGACGATGAATTCTTCGCTGAAGATGATGAATTCTATGCTGAAGACGACGAATTCTATGCCGAAGATGATGAATTCTATGCTGAAGATGATGAATTCTTCGCTCCCAGAAACGCCACCAGACCTGTTGGCAGACCCAACCCCTTCTCTTTCAACCACACTATTCACAGACCCAGACCTGGCTTGTTCAGAAACAACACCATGATCCCCAGACCCAGACCCACTTCTTTGTTCCCCAGACACAGAAACGGTACTGAAGTCAGACCCCACCCCAGACCCCTTGCTGATAGACCCCACCCCAGACCCGTTGCTGACAGAGCCCACCCCAGACCCGTTGCTGACAGAGCCCACCCTGGCAGACCTGCTAGAAACGCCACCACTGGCCCCAAGAGACCTACTTTCGAAAACAGACCCGCTAAGGTCCTCTCCAACGATGACGAATTCTTTGTTGATGATGAATTCTATGCTGATGAAGATGAATTCTGGGTTGACATCGATGATGAATTCTTCGCTGAAGACGATGAATTCTTCGCTGAAGATGATGAATTCTATGCTGAAGATGACGAATTCTATGCCGAAGATGATGAATTCTATGCCGAAGATGATGAATACTTCGTTGATGCCGATGATGACTTCTTCGCTGCTAGACTCCACAACAGAACCCAAACTGTTAAGCCCGCCAGAAACTCCACCCTCGGCAGACTTGGCTCCCTCCTCAAGGAAGCCAAGAAGGACGTCGTTAAGACCAAGGACACCTTGAAGAACGCTACCATCAAGGGTAAGGAACACTTCAAGAATGCCACCAAGCCCGCTGCCCCCAAGAAGGGATTCCTCTCCATGTTCTAAATTTGAACAGGATTTCACTTCATAATAATTAATTAACTCGTAATAAATAATAATAAATTAAGATCTATGTTATGATAATATCCATTATGGTGCTATCATTCATTTATTAAAAGTTATCTCTCGATACTTTTATTCCTGAGTAAGGTACTTTTTTTATTATAAAGATCAGAAATTACATCTTCTCTATGTCCTTTTTCAAAATAATTCCCTTGAAAAAATGAAGTGACGATGAAATTTTGAGAGAATAACCACGATAAATCCTTGAATCTCGGATCTAGGATAAGCTGATTTTTTCTTGAAATTTTTTGAAATGAAAAAATTATGTCGTATCTCTAAGTATGACCCTTCCCCCCCAAAAAGATTTTTGAACAAAAAGAGGTTCTTAAATTGTAGAGTCCGAAAAAAACATCAGACTTTAATTAGAAGAGCGATCGTCTCATTTAGAGCTGTGATACTATTGAAGAAAATCTTTTTATTCAAAGAAAAAACTGTTGATTTGAAAAAATAAAGTACTTCCGAAGAAACAAAGTTTGAGCGCGAAATTAACCGTTTTCCAAATATCTATCATAAATTCTCAAAAATATCTATCAAACTGCAACGAGCGCAAATTATAATCATTATTTATTCTGCCAATAAACTCACCCTCTCTATGACAAAAACTTTGATTATCCTTATTCTTGCTATATTTCTTGTGAATTCTGCTCAAGCTTTCTCCAAAGAACAAATTCAAAAAATTTACCTGAAAAAACCCACCAAGCCAATCTCAACTAAACTTGAAACACCAAAACCTCTCCTCCTTAATCAAACTGAAGTTCCTGCTTGTGAGTCTGATCAAGCCAAAAATGTTACTGTTGAGGTGATAAATTCTTCATCTTTGAGAGGAGCTAAAGATTCCAAGAAAGCTTCTGGATCAAAGAAAGAGGTCCTCGGCTCTCTTTGAATAATTCCTGCTGAGATTTATTGATAATGGATAGAATTAAATAATTAATTAATACATCATCCCCCTAATCAATATTTTATTATGGATAAATAATCAAGGAACCTTTTTTTTATCTCTTCAATAATAATCACAAATAAACTCTTTTCATTTTCTTCAAAAATTACTGACAAATTATATTATATATATTAAAAAAGAAAATTTCTCAATTTTCTTCATCTCGGATCGCAATTCCAAATCTTCCTCCTTATTATTGCGCAAGATTTTACCTAAATCAAATTTATAAATAAGCACTTTTTAAATCCCGAAATGACTTCTCTCATCCCTGAACTTCAAGCTGATCTTCAAGATCTTGAAAATCTTCTTAAGCATGCTCAAAGACAAAGAACTCAAGATCTCATTAGAGCCGATATTGAAAGAGTTCGCATCCTTATTGACAAAGTAGCTCAAATCTATTTCCCCATTCTCATAAATAGGAAAATACAACAACTCCCAAGCCAGTTGAAAAGCCAGCTCCAACTATGGAAGAAGAAAAACAACCTTCTGCACAATCTGCCGAGAATTTCCACACTATTACTAAATATTCTTTTGACCAAGAAGGCAAACTTGTCAAGTACTTCGAGAATAATGAACAAAAAATATTAATTTCTTTTTGCCCAGGGTCTATTTATCTTTGGACAATATTGGAAGCCTTGACCCTGCAAATATCATCTTTGATGTTACCAAAGATTCTTTTGACCTGAAAATTCTCAACTA